>Ga0123342_1009951_pt1 | contig 11099 bp, 16 predicted proteins | sample Turbeawhitnodule_FD_89960 | JGI IMG/M metagenome (GOLD analysis project Ga0123342, IMG submission 89960) | Root nodule microbial communities of legume samples collected from Mexico - Turtle bean Mexico white nodule | ecosystem: Host-associated > Plants > Roots > Nodule | place: Mexico: Nepantla... | reverse complement strand
GTCACATTTGAAGACATCTGAGAGAAAAGTTCAGAGGGTGATTCTTCAGGAGACGCAGTCGCGAAGACAGGGCAGAGAGTGCCACGAAGCGATTCCTCCACGTTTGAGTTGCCGGCAGGATCACTTTCCATGGTTGGTTTCTCTCCACTGGATTCTCCTTCAAATCTAGACTCTCCTTTTGTTTTAAAATGTCATCTAATCTTTCAACTATGTCTTTCAACTTACTAATACTAGCAATTTTCTTCCTGTTGAAAAGGTGAGAAAAGGAATTGCTTACCTCCTTTTGAGTAGCAGCTCTAGTAGACACTTCATCAAGTAAGTCGTCAACCTCGTAGACAACATCATTGAGAAGATCGAGCCACTCTTTGACATTGAAGTCTGTGATTTGTTTCTTGTCAGCATCAGCAAGCACAACTCTAACCACTAGCAGATGGCTCTTCATCTTTTGAAGCAACTTGTCAGGCTTCTTTCCACGGATGAAGTTGACAAGCTTAGGGGAAGCTAGCCTGTCGAAAAGAACGTCAAATAAAGCAGAAAGGAGAGCACCGCCTACCACAGCTAAGGCCATGATCTCAAGAACTAACAAGTGATCATCAGAAAGGGGAGGAAAGGAATTGGTTTGGTTCAGAAACTAAAGAAATTTCAGTTAGATATATAATATTTTAGTTAAAAATTTGATGGTAGAGATTGAAGATAACCTGAAAAGTTTAGTGGTGGTGGGTGTCGTTTTTTAATTAAAGTGTATGAGCTACACATTTTTTTTTTTGTTTTTTAGTGTCCATGAAAATATTACGAAACAGAGTCAATTTGTTTTTAGGAATGAAAAACCCTGCAATGGTATGAGAAAAAAAATTTGGAGTGCATACGTTAGTGCTAGCTACCCTTTGAAATCTAATAAAACTGCAGTTGTTGTGAGCAAGCAGCAAGTTGGTGACGACACATTATTTGAAACGTGTTGCTGTATTCATTAAATAAGAATTGTTTCACAAAAAACAATGAGGCAAAAATTTAACCTGTCACAGCCAAGTATCTCTCTTAATGCATAATATTACTCTCCTCCTTCAAGGAAAATGCCTTTCGTTTATGATGTGCATTGGAACCATTAGTTTCTAGAAATGATGTCATTTTGTTATCCATTAATATTAACTAACACTAATTTTATTCTTGTTTCATGATATAGCCTTAAAGTGGGTTTAGGGTTTGTACTGGACCAAAGTGCTCAGAGCTCAGCGTTCAGTGGTTGGACATCGCCGCATTGAACAGGCAGGTTAGCTCAACTATTGGGCCAGTATGACGGGCCATTTGATTGGGCCCCGATTGTATGAGTAAGCTCGTTTTGGTATAATTAAGGTAATCCTTCATATGTAAAGCCTAGGCAGCTAGCAAAGGGTAGTTGTGGGCCTAGGGGTGCGCTTAGTGCATATGGGGTCTAAGCCAAGTAAGTGTTTTCTTTTTAAACCTAAGCCCATGTGTTTTAGGGCACGTAGAGATTATGTTGCATGTATAATGAAAGATAGTGAAGCACCATGTGTAGGGTGCCCACATAAGAAGAATGGACCCCTGACGTTGGTACATGAGTTGGTGCCCTGGTGGTTATTCTATTATTATTTTATGTACTCCCTTGACAAAATATTTTTCGGTTGGGTATGCTTGAGATGAGATTCTCGTGATGTTAAGTTGTCACAAGAGGTAAGCTGTAAAAGGGGCTTGAGACTTACTACTTCTTAAACTCTTATAAGCCCTGTACTGACTTGATCGTCGGAGTGCAATCAGCAGGTAGGACCCTCTCTGTTTTAACGGAGCTACGTTCCAGAGCAGCAAGAGATAGAACAGATTTCTGAAGAAATAGGCGGAGCTAAAGCTTGTCATCAGAGTCAACCGGCAAGCAGGTCAACTAGCAAGAACATTTGGCGCCCACCGTGGGACACGATAAAACCTGATCCCATCCACAATTGTGTTGGAGTTTTCCTGACGTAATGAGGAACACAAGGCAAGGTCCACTGGGATCTAAAGGAATGACACCTCCACTATACAACAACTTATGGAAACTGTGAGTGCCTTCCAGGAAGCAATGATGACATCCAGGGTTGAGGAGAGACTCATGGCAGAAGCTCGAGCTGAGCAACTGCTTAGACAAGATTAGTTGATGGCGGAAATAGATGTGTCACGAGCGAGCAATGAGGAGTTGCGTAGGAATTTACAGCAGCTTGACGGACACTTCGCAGGGGAGCGAGGCTCGATTGCTTAGCTAAGAGCTTGCCCCAAACCATTTTCGCAGGCAATTATGGACACTGTCATACCAGCTAATTACATAACGCCCAATATTACTTTCACAGGTGTAAAAGACCCCGAAAGCCATCTGAACACGTACAACGCCCAGATGATCATATCGGGAGGAACATACGCCATACATTGCAAGATGTTCATGGGTATGTTCATAGGCACAAAATTGCAGTGGTTTGTTGGCTTTCTTGATGGCTACATCACCTCTTTCGAACAATTCATTGTTAACCAAGCCCGACCGCCAGTCTCATTCAATCTTTTTGGTGTAAAGCAAAGATAGAGAAAACCTCTGCATGATTTTCTAAACAGGTTTGGGGCGTTTACAGTAAAGCTCTTGACCCAAGATGAGGCCTTAATGGTCCATGCCTTTAGGCAGGGGATCATGCCAGGACTGTTCAGTGACTCGCTGATTAGAAATTCAACAAGAACGTTTGGAGATATACGACGGCAAGCTGTCGTTCAGATTGGTGCAGAAAAGGCAGTATCTGTGAAGCGCGACAACATGTACCCAGGGCAAGCCAAGCCCAAAAAAAGTAGTCGAGCTCAACCTCTGAGGGTCCACGAAGCTGTGACCGAAAAGAGGTCAGACGTAAGGCGAGCACCCTACACAGTTAGGAAGAACCACCCAAAGACAAAGCAAAAAGAAAACTTGCCTTTCCGACCAAAGTTTCGAATGACTTACAAGGATTTGTTGAGTATGCCAGGGATGGTGGATAAATTGATGTTCCCTCCAAAATCTGACAGGAACTTGGGGTCGCGTAAGGAGACATGGTGCGAGTTCCACAAGGGGTTTGGGCATGACGTGGAACACTGTATAGCCCTAGGCTATCAGTTAGCAGGCTTGATAAAAGATGGATTCTTGAAGGAGTACTAGGAAGGGAGCCAGGAGGGATCAAAGGAAGAAATTACTTCAGCAGACCAAGGACACGAGGTACCGGTCCATGGTGAGTTGAACACCATCTCGGGAGAATTCTCAAGAGGGGAATGTTCCGCCTCCAAGCGTAAGAAGTACACGAGAAAGGTGATGGCAGTAGAGGTGCGGAGGTCTAACCAACCCGCCAAACCCGATCTCTGCTTTACAAGCATTGACTTGGAATACGTGGTCCCACACGAGGATGATCTAGTGGTGATATCCGTTGTCATCGTGGGAAGAAGGGTACACCGAGTTCTCATCGATTAGGGGAGCTCGACTGATGTGATATTTTCGGTAACATTTAATAACTTGCAATTGTCTCCTGACCAGTTGAGACCATATGATGGTTACTTGTTTTGTTTTGCTGGAGATCAGGTGGAGGTGCGGGGGCATGTGGAGCTGAGGACGACTTTCTCAGATGGCGCCTCATCTCACACAATTAGTATAAGGTATTTAGTAGTTAATGTTGTTTCGGCCTACAACTTACTTATGGGAAGACCCTCCTCAAATAAGTTAGGCACGATGGCCTCGACGAGGCACATGAAGATGAAGTTGTCCTCCCTCGAGGGAGAAGTGATCATCATATGAGAATAGCCTGAAGAGCAGGAGGGGGGGGGGGGTGTATGGTCATTGTCTAGATGCGAGAGCCAGATTTGATCACTCGAGCTGAAGTAACCAACAAGAGGCGACATTGGCCTGCAGGTGAGGTTCAAGAGAAAGAGATAGAGAGGAAGAAGTTCAAGCTCGGTATATCACTAGACCGAGAGTTGCAAGATAAAATCGCAAAGTAATAACGAGGCACATGAATGCTTTCGCTTGGTCTTCTGCAGACATACCCGGGAGAGATCTCGACTTCTTGTGTCATAGGCTCACTATGGATGAGAAGGTCAGGTTGGTAATACAAAAAAGAAGGAAGTTCAACGATGAGAGGCGTCTGGTCATCAAGGAAGATACGTAGAAGCTCTTGAAAGTTGGCCACATAAGGGAAATTCAGTACCCTGAATGGCTAGTGAACGTTTTATTGGTAAAAAAGATCAACGGAAGGTGGAGGATGTGCGTTGACTTTACAGACTTGAATAAGGCCTGACCTAAGGATTCTTATCCACTACCCAACATAGATTCCTTGGTGGACAGCACTTCAGGTTGTCGATTGCTGAGCTTTCTGGACGCATTCTCAGGGTACAATCAAATCCATATGCACCCCCGTGATGAGTGCAAGATCGCCTTCATGACCGAGCTCTCCAACTACTGCTACAAGGTCATGCCTTTTGGCCTAAAAATGTTGGCGCAACTTATCAGAGGTTGATGGATAGGATCCTCGCCCTTATGATCGGGCGAAATGTACAAACATGATCGTCACCTCAGAAGAAAAGGATCAACATGTTGTTGATTTGGAAGAACTATTCACCACAATACCTAAGTATAACCTAAAGTTGAACCCAGAGAAGTGTGTGTTTGGGGTGGAAGCGGGGAAGTTCCTAGGGTTTCTGCTCACTAAATGGGGGATAGAAGCGAATCCGAACAAGTGTGCAACGACCATTGGGATGAGAAGCCCTGCCAGAGTGAAGGAAGTACAATAGTTGACTGGGCGTATGGCCGCCTTGTCTAGGTTCTTATCAGCTGGTGGATAAGGGGTACCCTTATTTTTAATGCATGAAGAAGAACAATCATTTTGTATGGACTCACGAGTGCGAAGATGCATTCCTCAAGTTGAAGGAGTACCTGGTCAGCCCGCCTGTCCTTTGTAAGCCACTGTCAGGTACTCCTCTTAGTCTTTATTTTGTAGTTACCGATTGGGCAATCAACTCGATCATTGTGCAAGAGCAGGGTAAGGTTCAAAGGCCTATCTACTTCGTGAGCAAGGTACTGCAAGGGTCGGAGGTATGATATCAAGCTATTGAAAAGGTAGCCTTGGTAGTGGTATTTACAGCTTGGCGACTCCGCCATTATTTTCAAAGCTTCACTGTGATAGTGAGGACAAATCTGCCATTTCGCAAGGTCCTCCAGAAGCCTAATATAACAGGTTTGATGGTGCGTTAGGTAGTCGAGCTATCTGAGTTTGACGTGCAGTACAAACTCAGGGGGGCCATCAAGGGCCAGATATATGCTCATTTCGTGGTAGAGCTATTAGCCAAGGCCACCCAGGTCGATGGCGGCGGTTTCTAGTGGGTCCTCTCAGTGGATGGATCTTCTAACCAGCAAGGTAGTGGTGCTGAGATCGTTCTAGAGGGACTAAATGGATTATTGATCGAGTAGGCCCTGAGATTTTCCTTCAAGGCTAACAACAACCAGGATGAGTATGAAGCTCTGATATCTGGGATGTTGTTGGCCAAGGAGCTGGGCGCTCAAAGCTTGCTGGTAAAAGGTGACTCGTTGCTGGTGACCAGGTAGGTTACAGGTGAGTATTAGGCCAAAAACCCATAGTTGGCCTCGAACCTCAGGTATGTTACATTTTGAAGGGAAGCTTTCCCCGTGTTTGAGCTGGTGCATGTTCCAAGGGAGCAGAATGCACAAGCAAACCTGCTGTCCAAGTTGGCGAGCTCAGGAAAAAGAGGTCGACAAAGGTCGGTTATTCAGGAAACCCTAAAGTTACTCAGGACCATTGAGGAGGCACCGATCATTAATTGATACAAACCAAGTAGCTATGAAGATGACCAAATAAGCAAAAGACAAAGCACATGGCGAGCAGTCATCTCAACAAACAATTCAAGACCCCACCAAGAATCTCATGGACCCGACCAGAGGGGATGGGCATAAACCAGAGCACCAACTATTGGTCTTCTTAAAATATAGAATATGTTGTAAATAATTTTGGGCTCACTTTAGGGGTCCAAATAGCAAAGATAGGTTAGAATAAGGTGCCTTTAGCATAATAAGGGGTAGAGTTATCATTTTAGCTTGTTCCTAGCCCTTTAGGAAGGAGTTTTGACCTAGTTTCTAGAAGGACAAACCTAGGGTGCGGGTTTGACTTAGTCAAACCCTAAGGCTGCCCCTTTTTTCCCTTTTCCCATCCTACCCCTCTTGCTTGTTTTTCAAGGTTCATTCACCTATAAATAGGAGGCCTACCCATTGTATTTTACATGTTGAATTTGAATGAAGTAATGAAACTCTGCTTTTGTGTGAGCTCTTAGTGAGGCTTATGTCCTCTTAGGTTTGAGGTCTTATCTTGAGTGATTGGGAAGCTCTCAAGTGGCGGCCAATCTTGGAGCACATCACCCTCTAAGTGGCGTGACATTTCTCACCCACATTCACAAGTTTTTCTCATTCCATTTCTCCATTTCATTTATGTTCTTCTCTCTTTTTCTCTTAATTGTTGTTCTCGATTTTGGCCTCATGAATATGAGTATGGTGCATCATTTGGGAGGCTATGTCCACCATTGATGTTAACCTTGCCCCCATTTTCAATTCCGCAATTATATTTCATTCTCACCATATCTTGTTTTTTCATCTTTCTGTTTGTGAACTGAACCTTCACACTTACTTAACCACTTGGTTAAGTTTGTATCCAGTGGGAATCTTCCTTAGGTCCTCGCCTCTAGTTGTTAAAATCTCAACCTTAAGTAAAAGTGTCACCATATATGAAAACATCTAAAAATCAACTCACATCATTAACACAAGAAACTTTGAAAGTGCCCAAGATAATCACCTATGGCTTATCTGCGAGACGTGGTCCCACACGATAACGACCCAATGGTAATCTCAGTGGTGATGGTAGGGAGAAGAGTGCACTGAGTCCTCGTTGATCAGGGGAGCTCGACAGATGTGATGTTCTGGTCGACTTTCAACAAGTTGCAGTCGGCAGGTCCCTAAGCAGGAAGCACAGGACCAGATCGCCGAGGTGATAGCACGTTATCTGGATGCCTTTGCATGGTCTGCCTCAGACATGCCTGACATTGACCCCGATTTCTTGTGCTATTGTCTCACCATGGACCCATAGGTCTGACTTGTGCGTCAAAGGCGAAGAAAGTTTAACGATGAGAGGCGACTGGTCATCAGGCAGGAGACCCAAAAGTTGCTGGATGCTGGCCACATAAGGCAGATCCAATATCCTGGGTGGTTAGCCAACGTAGTGCTAGTCAAGAAGGCCAATGGAAAATGGAGGATGTGCGTCGACTTCAAAGACCTAAACAAAGCGTGCCCAAAGGACTTATACCCGTCCCGTTGCCTAGCATCGATGCCCTAGTGGACAACGCGTCGGGCTGTAGGCTCCTTAGCTTTTTGGATGCCTTCTTCGGGTACAACCAAATCCGGATGCATCCCAAAGATGAGTGCAATACGACATTCATGACGGAACACTCTTGTTATTGCTATAAAGTGATGCCCTTTGGGCTCAAGAACGCTGGCGCGACCTATTAGAGGTTGATGGATAGGGTACTCGTCCCTATGATAGGGCGAAACATTTAGGCATATGTGGACGACATGGTCGTCACCTCTCAGGTAGAGGACCAGCACGTTGCCGACTTAGAGGAGCTATTCACCACGATGGCCAAGTATAGAGTGAAGCTGAACCTCGAAAAATGTGTATTTGGGGTAGAGGTAGAAATGTTTTTAAGGTTCTTACTCACCGGGAATAGAGGCAAATCCCGAGAAGGGTGAAACGATCGTAGCTATGAAAATCCCGATCTCTATAAAAGAGGTGCAACATTTGACAGGGCGAATGACCGCTTTATCTTGATTTATATCGGCTGGAGGGGATAAGGGGCATCCCTATTTCTAGTGCTTGAAGAGGAGCAACAGGTTCGTGTGGAAGTGCGAAGAATCGTTCCTCTTGTTGAAAGACTATTTAGACAGTCCCCCAGTGTTGTGCAAGCCGTTGCTAGGTACTCCGCTCTGCCTGTACTTCGCCATCACGGAGCGGGCGATTAGCTCGGTCCTCGTCCAAGAGCAGGACCACGTGCAGAAACCCATATACTATGTCAGCAAAGTCTTGCAAGGGTCCGAGGTGCGCTATCAAGCCATCGAAAAGTCAACCCTGACTGTAGTGTTTGTAGCACGGAGGCTCCGCCACTACTTCCAGAGCTTCACTGTTATTGTGATGACGAACCTTCCCATTCGCAAGGTCTTACAGAAGTAAGAGGGTCTATCAAAGGTCAGGTTTATGCTGACTTCGTGGTAGAACTCTCCTCGACGGTCGCACATCAAGAAGATACAGATTTTCGGTGGGTCCTCCAACTAATAGGGCAGTGGGGCTGGCGTCATTTTGGAAGGGCCAAATGGGTTACTGATCGAGCATGCCCTACGGTTCGCCTTCAAGGCTAGTAACAACCAGGCTGAATATGAGGCATTGGTCGCAGAAATGTTGCTAGCCAAGGAGATGGGTGGTAGAAGTGTGCCGGTGAAGAGTGATTCACTACTGGTAACGGGGCAAGTCACAGGTGAATACCAGGCCAAAGACCCACAAATGGCCGCATACTTGGAATATGTCATACTCTCGAGAGAAACTTTTGTGGTGTTCGAGCTGGTACACGTTCCCAAAGAACAGAAAGCCCGAGCGGACTTGCTAGCAAAGCTCCCCAGTTCAGGCAAGGGGGCAGGCAAATGACAGTTATATAGGAAACCCTGAAGACACCACGAACCACCACAGGCTGCACAGTAGAGGTCCAATAGGTAAGTGTCTCAAAGGACGAAAAAAAGGTCACCGGTCGTTGAATCAGGAAACCTTGAAGCATCCCGAACCACCATAGGCTGCACAGTAGAGGTCCAACAGGTAAGCGTCCCAGAAGACGAAAAAAGAGGTCACCGGTCATTGACTCTTAACATTGAAGGCACCCCAGATAAGTACATACAATTCATTAAGGGGAGAGGCATTGCACGTCTGCCTAGTCGACGAGGGTGAAACCTGGATGACGCCCTATAGACGCTACTTGGCTGATGGAGTGCTCCTGCTGGAGCCAGCGGAAGCCAGGGTCATCAAGAAAAACGCAAATAGGTATACCCTGGTTGATGGGAAGTTGTTTAGACATGGTTACACTCACCCTATCCTGTCTTGTGTGAGTGGTGAGTAGTGCACACACATCATGGCAGAGCTCCATGAAGGTATATGTGGGAGTCACATTGGGGACCGAGCTCTCTCCTCAAAGGCCATTCGGGCGGGTGACTACTAGCTGACCATGACGGAGGACTACACAAAGTACGCACACCGATACAATCAGTGCCAATGACATGTCGAATGGCATCACGCGCCCTCGGAGGAACTACAATCAATCCACCACCCATGGCCTTTTCACACCTAGGGGATTGATATCTTCAGACCATTTCCTCTAGCAGTTCGTCAGATGAAGTACCTCGTGGTCGCCATCGAGTACTTCACCAAATCGATAGAGGCCGAGCCCGTTGCACAAATCACAACTCACAAAGTTCAACACTTCGTATGGAAGAACATAGTTTGCCGCTTTGGAATCCCAAAATGTTTGGTGTCTGACAATGGCATCCAATTCGCAAGTCAGCAGTTAGGCAAACTATGAATGAAACTCGATATCAAGAATGTGTTCACATTAGTCGAGCACCCCAGACGAATGGGCAGGTGGAGTCCGCCAACCGAGTCTTGTTCGGGGGTCTAAAGAGAAGGCTGAAAAAATCCAAAGGAACTTGGGCGGATGAGGTCCCTAGAATTGTGTGGGCCTACCACACCACTCCCCAGTCCACCACCAAGGAGACGCCTTTTAGCCTGGTGTATGGTTCGGACACCATGATTCCTATTGAAATCCAGAAAAGTTCACCTCGTTTCTAGAACTTCGTGGCCGAGGAGTCTAACGAGGAGAGAAAAGTGAACTTGGATTTGCTGGACGAAGTCAGGGAGGAAGCACGCATCAAGGCCGAAGCCTTAAAGAGAAGGGTGGAGTACAAGCAGAAGTCCAACTTGAAACCTCGACAGTTCCAGGTTGCCGACTTGGTGATGTGAAAAGCTCACCTCTACCAGCTGGAGAACAAGTTGTCTCCCAAATGGACTGGCCCATTCCATGTGTGATGTGATCACACTAACATGATAAGGATATGATATAAACATGTTATGGATTCAATAAGAGTTGGAATATGATTAGGCACTTTTTAAGAATTGGATCAATGTTCTTAATCATTCAAGAACTCACCAAAACACAAGAACCAAGCCAAACTCACATAGAAACCCATCAAGAACAACAAGCCCATGGATAAAAACTCAAGAACACAACATATATCATTTATACCCATGGAGGTCGTGACCAAAACAGCAAGAACAACCAATTTGCACCGATTAAAATTGAATATAAGTGCAACAAATGAAAGAGGACATCATAAGGAAGAGATTGCACGGATTGAAAGTGAAAACAAACAAGTAGAACAAAAATGGGTAATTTGGAAAGTGAAGGGGAAAATGGACTTATGTGGATGAAGCTCTTAGAATTGTGCATGCCACTTCAAGGGGTGGATTGACTTCAAGATAAGTTTTGCCACCACTTGAGAGCCCAAGATCTCCCAAGATAAGACTAGAAGAGGAGAAGACACAAGTCTCTCACTCTCACTCACCAATTTGGTAGAGATTCTTTAGTTCTCAAAAATCAATTTCAACTTGTCATTTCAAAGACCCAAGCACGCCTTTTATAATAGAGAGGGCTGGTCACAAATGTATAAAAGAGGATTTTGAAAGGTTACCTTCTAATTCCTTCTAAGACAATCTAGCGCCTAAAGAGAGAAGGAGTGTAAAAAGGCACTCTTCTAGTTTCTTCCTACCAAAACTAGCGCCTAAAGTGCTATACAATGGAGGTGTCTTTTAGATTTCCCTCTTTAGCACATCCTAAAGCTATTCTATATTATTTACAAATTTATACAAAAGAAATTACAAAGAGAGATATTAATTGGAGCCCATTCTTGAATGCTTGTAGTCTTCTTGTTGGCTTTGGGCTTGGTCCTCTCTTTATTTAATTCT
>Ga0123342_1009950_pt1 | contig 11099 bp, 2 predicted proteins | sample Turbeawhitnodule_FD_89960 | JGI IMG/M metagenome (GOLD analysis project Ga0123342, IMG submission 89960) | Root nodule microbial communities of legume samples collected from Mexico - Turtle bean Mexico white nodule | ecosystem: Host-associated > Plants > Roots > Nodule | place: Mexico: Nepantla... | reverse complement strand
TTTTTTTTGTATACAAAAAAAAAAAAAAAAAAAAAAAAAAATATATATATATATATATATATATATATATATATATATATATATATATATATATATATATTACGCAGATAAAAGCAAGGGTCGTGAATTTCCCTTTTTTTTTAAATGCATGTTTCAATTTGTTATCTTATTTGGTAAGATTGCTTTTTGAATTGTATTTTTTTTTTTTGTTTTAGTTTAAGGAGACAAATATTCTTCATATGATACAATTATAGGATTATTATGAATATCTAACTTCTTTTTGACATTTTTTAAAGTATTAAATCAATTGAATGTCTAAAATTTGAATTAATACATATTTTCTTTATATTAATTTTGTGTAAAGTTGAGGAATTGAATTTGTGCTATATAATTATTTTTCTCTGTACCGCAGTTGCTTTTATTATGCCTTTCACGAAATTCTTTTTTTAAGCATATTTAAACTTGTCAACGGTAATCACTCGTTAAGAAAAATGTACTTAAAGACATTAATTAAGAAAATAAAAATAGAATTATTAAAGAGCATTTATCATATAAATTAATTCAGTATTTATTTAAACAATTAAATAATTAATATATTTCTATATTAAATATTAAATGTTTGTCAATCAATTCCCTTAAATATATTTTTCTATACACCCAAAATAGAGATGATGGGCATTCTCAGGTTATTAATAATAATTTGTTGTTCTTCTCTCTCTGATTTTTATTTATCAGTCTTTAACTCCAATAAAGTGTTTTACTTCTTTGCCTATATCATTGTTTCAACAAATGCAGATACATGTGTTTAAGATATTGGAAAAACAAATTTAAAAAATCATTAAAACATCATTTATTTAATATTAATTATTTTTGTTGAGATACTTTTTTATATTAAAAATTCATTAAGATATTACCAAAGAAATGTAGAAATTATTTAATACTTGTCTTTTTAAAATTATTAAAAATATTTAATATATATAGTATTTTTTTCTGATTGTGTTTGAGATATTATGAAATACTAAATGTAGACACTTCTTTCAAAATGAGATTCAAATTTTAAATTAATCTATTTCATTACATATTTGTCCTCTCTAATGATATAAAGAGTGATTTTTTACTCAAACAAATTGTATACTAACCATTCATCTTTTTATGCAAAACAATTCTTTCTCTGTCGGGTTAAACTAAAACACCAGGAATTAGTCACACAATCTTTTTTGAAATAGTTAAAATATCTTTAAAAATGCAAAGAAAAGTAATATAATACCATATTATATTACCAAGCTATAAAAAAGATCGAATATATTTTTAATCTTTCTTAAATTGTTTACTTTTTTAATTTCTCTAAATTTGAAACGTACTATTTTTATTTCTCTGTCTGATTTAAACATTTTATTAAAAGAGAATTTAGTTCTAGATAACGGTTAAAACATTTAAAAATTTAAAAATTTAAAAGTCCAAAACTAAATATTATTTTAAAAAGAAACTGAACTTCATATATTTTTGTAAATAGAGAAAAACCATATTTGACTCTTGTAAAAAATAAAAAAAAGCAATGTCTCTCCATGCATTATAGTGAATATTACTTCATAAACTCATACCCACATTTCCTCCTAAATCTTGATTCTTCCCCCAATTTCTCACCTTCCATTCTTCATACATTTTCTTCACACACTCTCTCTCCTTTTCTATCTCTCTTTCTATCAAGAGAATTCCTTATCAAAGGTTAACCCTTTTTTCTGTAAACTTGTCATCTCCTTTAAATTTTAAACACCAAACTTATCAGATAATTTTTTTGAAGATTTTATCTTGAATCCTCCACCCCAATTGCCAACTAACTAGTCCATTGACTAGAACATCTGGTTAGTTATTTTGAAGCCATGTTTTCTCTCTATCTGTGTATTTTCTTTTTCAACTAACCTTTTGTATCGTTAGCATGTGATGTGTCACACAAAAAATAACGTTGAAGATTCTTTTTTTCTTTTCTGGTCCAAAGGAATTCTGAGAATTTTTTCTGACATTCTTGGCATGGCCTCTGCATAAGTGTTTGTGTGGTTCAACAAGAGAAAATTCTGAGTGAATTTGTGTTGGTTTTGGTCAAACGAATGAGATCTTGATGAGGGTCAGAACTACTTTGTTTGTGCTACTCTTGTTGACATTCCTCCTTTGTGTATCACTTTCAAGTGCTCAACTCCCACCTGATGTTGTTGTCTCAGCTCGTTTATTAGATGTTCATCTTCAAGATTTGGCCTTTAAGGCTCTTTTCCGTCCAAGAACTGGGGTGTCTTATGATGCTCAAGTCCCCACCAACCTGACAGGGATAAAAGTTTCAGCAATGAGGCTTAAGAGTGGTAGTTTGAGGACCAGGGGTGTTCTTAGCTACAAAGAATTTGAGATCCCCGTTGGGGTCGTGGAGAACCCTTATGTGGAAAGGCTTGTCTTGGTGTACCAGAACTTGGGAAATTGGTCTGATACCTTTTACCCTCTACCTGGTTATTCATATTTGACTCCTGTTTTGGGCCTCTTGGCCTATAATGGTGAGAATTTGTCTGCTTCAGTTTCACATGAATTGGATATAAAGACTTCTGATAAGCCAGTTTTGGTTCATTTCCCTAATGTGAAACCAGTACCAATGGGGGTGTTGGTCAAGTGTGTGTATTTTGATTTACATGGTTCTGTGCACTTTGACATCCTATTACCTGGAAATGTGTGTTCAACAGTGCAACAAGGGCACTTCTCCATAGTTGCAGGATCAAAGACCCCATCACCAGCACCTTATGGTTTTGGGAAAGTTCAATTTGGTGAGAAGAATCAGAAAAAATTGAAGTCTGTGCTGTGGATTGGTGGGATTTTGTTGCTGATGATTATTTTGGGACTATTGGTTGTTGGAGTGAGAAGACACAAAAAAGGGTCAAGGGTACAAAAATTGGATTGTGTAGCCGAAAACAATGAAATCTTGGACGTGACTTCTATTGGTGACATCAAAGTACCATTTGCATTTGGGACTCGAACACGACCAGTGATAGAACATGAGTACTTTGCTTAGATTCAGGGCGTTTTTGTTTTTTCTCTTCGAATTAGACAATTTTTATTCGGCATTAGTTCAAATTGATCTCTTAAAATGTTCGGTTAATTCTTGTGGTGTCAATGCTGTTGAAATGTACAATTATATCTTTCATATTGATCTTTTATGCTAGTTTATGCATGAAATTTGAATTAAACTTTTTTTATTGACCTTCTAGGCACTGAAATGAGTAGTTGCTTATTATTTTAGTAAACAAATTTGACATTTGTGATGCTAGTGAAATACAGTTATTTTCATTTTCAGATGTTCAGTTCATTCTTGATGGTTTCAATTCATTTGATTTATTAGCTTAAATTGAAATGTACCCTTTTTTTTATCTCTAATATATAAAGTTTTTAGTATTCTTCATCTCTAATATATTATGTTAGATCTAATGCACCACCACCAACAAAAAAAAAAACTGAAATATTATATGAGATTCACACTGAAATGTTAGTGTAAATTGTTTTGTTGGATAAACAACGAGTTATTTTATATTTATATACTTTAGAATATAAATATAATTATTTTTTTTATATGAGTATACTACTTTACTATACACACATGCTTTGTTAATTTGTTAATATGAGAATGTCTCGATGAAAATAAAAATAATAAATTTTACTTATATATAGAATTGAGAATGAGTTTTCTATTATTGAATAGTCTTGAAATTTTCGCTTAATACTTCTTAAATTGGTATGTTAAAATGTTCTTAGTGAGAGTGTGGAATGTATATATAAAAGGTTATCTAATAATCAAGTTACTTGATATTTAAAGTAATAAGCATTGAAAACGAAAAAATGTACCTTTGACCATGTGATGTTCACTCATTCATAGAGGTGGACAAGAGCATTGTTCATACCAAACCCGAATTATCTAGTCTTTTTTAGGTTAATATCTAACTATTCAGATTGATTGAATAATTTAATTAGTCTTTATACGTTGTTAAGGTTCATTATGATTTTGGTAAAATGTTTTAGGTATATGATTAATATTGAGATGCACGATATGATGAATGTATGACTTATGAATCATAGATGGATTGCTCATATATATTTATGTGTGTGTATGCAAATGAGGTTTGACCCTAAATAAGTGGTAATAAACATAACATTCACGCTAATAAAGAAATGTTGACTTCATTGTTGTCTAGCCACGTAGACAACAAAACTTTAGATAGTGAGAAGCTGAAGGAGATTTATATTTAACTTGGTAGCATGTGCACATTTGATTTGGTAGCGTATACTTTGTGTCACCCTGACATAAGGAACATAAGCCAGCTAAGGTTTAGTGGGTTTATAATATATCACATGTTAACCTTTAGTAAGACTTGTTTATTATTGTTTTAGAGTCTTTTGGATGAGGCGTTGCATTTAGAACTAAATTTGATTTCACTAACATTCATATACATCAACATCAACTTCTTTTATGTATGATGAAAAAATAAATACAATTAAAATATGCTTTGTTTTTGTTAACTCACCCTTAGCTTGTTTTTGTGTTAACTACTATGAACATAATAATGCTGAAACAAACTTTATTGTAGGTAGTGGTGGAAGTGGACTGATTTATAAAAGATCTATTTTTTATACAATTTTTTTTATTATATATATATTTAAAGAATTTTTTCGAGTTTTGTAATTGTATGACTATATGTAATATGTGTCGTTTATGATTGGCATGATAAACGATGAATCAATAATTTTTTTTATCATTTTTTTTATGGATTAAGTCACTAGTAAATATAAAGTTACCATTCAATAAGCTTTTAAAGCGAGAAACAACTTGTAAAATCACAACCGAAATTCACAAATTTTAGTGATATATATATGTATATAGAAAAGCTAATAATATTGCATCTTTGGGAAAAAAGTGTTCTTTTACAGTAAAAAGTTTAAATGTCACTGGCCCAAACATTTTTCAAAGTCTCATAAGAATAAATGGCCAACTGCCTATATGAATCCATGCAACACAGTCAATTTACTCTTATGAAAAAAATGGAAAAGAAATTTTAAGTGTTGTACGTCTTATTGTTAAGTTTTATAAGTTGTAATTTTAAAAATTAAATTGATACAGAATCAAAGATGATTTTGGTATAATATTAAAGAAATAACTTATATTCTTTAGTCATTCATAAACTAAATAGTTTTTTTCCCGTTCTGTAGAAAGATTAAATTGGCATTCTCACGTATTAAAAACCCAATTAAACAATTACCCGTTTTATAGTTAATTTTATAGCCACTAGTTAATATATCCTAAATTTAAACTTTGTTGTCATCACCGTATATAAAAAATAATTAAGTTTCTAAATGAGCACACATAAAAATAAGAAAACAGTTACAAATATTCACTGATAGAACATACAAAACGGTTCAGGAACCTGTTTAATTTTTTTTGAAAAACATAAAATTATATTGAAAGAATTTAAAGTAGACTATAATATATTTAAGAATTGGGTAAAGTTTTATAATGGTAGTACTAAAGAGTAAATTTTTGGAAAAGAAAGAGGCAATAAAATGCAATGCCCCATAATAAGTCACATAACTGTGACCTATCAAAGTTATGTCCCTGACCCTGGCCCAACATGCACGTTCTATTCATTCATTTTCTGCTGCAGAACATCTCAGAGTCCTTAGAAATTAGAATCCAATGGCACCTTCTATTGTATGGTCTCACTGGAACATTATATTATTAACATTAAATTCTTAAAATATGTATGTATATTATTAAAATTATATATATATATATATGTATATACTGATTCCCAAAGACTATAAAGTGTGAATAAAAAGAGAATTGTAGTGGTAGGTCAGTAGGGTTGGTTGGAGTAAGACAAGAAATGGGTAGAAGGTTGAATATAAACAAATGGCGTAACATTAATGGTATGATATTTCAAACAAATGCATACAACTTCATTTTAGTAATCAATTAATAATAGCAATTAAGCTGTCAACTTACTGGCAGCTCTTTCTCCTTTTTACCCTTCCAACCTTCACTACATTTTCTGAAAGACAAATTATTTTTAAATTTACTAAAAATCTAGGAGGTTCAGACACTTTGGTTAACGTGTTTGTGTCAGACACTCGTATTGGACATACGATAATCGTGGAACATGTATTAAAGTGTTTAATTTAAAAAATATTGGTTGAATTTCTGATAATTAACACGATTTTAATACAATTTAAAAAAATACATTAATTTTTTAAAAATTCAAAATTATTGTATAAATTTTTATTATGATTATAAAAATAAGGAACAAATCTTTTTGAATCAGCAATGAACAACATTTTTCTGTTTAAAAAAAAATCTGAAATATATTTGTGCACATAAATATTTATTGTCAATTTATTTAATTTATAATTATATAATATATGTTTAGTTCTGTGTTTTCGTGTCCTACATTTTAGAAATTAAACGTATCTCTATATTCAAATCCTATCATAGCTAATAATTAAAATTTGTGATTAAATATTATAAAAAAATAAAATACTAATTATATTAATATTATCATTTTTTATATTTTAATATAGTTTTATATTAAAAGTATGATAGTTCTATATCACTTGTGAAAAAAATAGTTTATATATACACCTTTTTCTTATTGGTATTGGAAGTGATTGACCAATAGTAAGTATAAGAAGAGTGAAACATGAGATAATTGGTTTGAAATAGTAGTGGTGATCATGATCTGGTGCCATTGACCCACACAGATAACCCTACTCTGCTGCTATCTTTGCTAGCTTCTTCTTTGTTACTGATTCAACCTAATCAATCTCCACGCACCCGTATTGGAGCGTGCGTGCATGAATGCTTCACCATTTCAATCATTGCTTTGCCATTTTAATTACCATTCTCCACCTCACAACTCTCATGGTCACATCACCCAACCAAAGACCTTTTGCCTTTTTCCAAAATGTAGTGAAGATTCAAGTCCTTTCATATCTTTTTTTACCACCTTCTATCTCTTCATTAAAAAGTTATTCATCAGTAAAAGTAAATACCTTAGGTTCTTTAGAAAAGGAACATTTTTCATTGAAGGAAATGCGTTATTGATATAAAGTTTTAGATGATCAGAAATTATTGTTGAAATTAAGTGTATCTTTTTATCATTCATTTCAAATTATTATGGGATAAATGTGTTAACATCTATCCGTTTGTTAAGAAAAACATACATACAATGATCCAACACTGCAAATGCAACACAAGTCAACAAAACAACAATTAAAACACACCATGAGAGGGATAGATGGATAGATTGAGAGAAACCCTTTAACTCTTGCTTTTACTACTGAGCAACAGAAGGTGGCCCTCCATGTATATTTCTAGTTTTTGTACCTTTCCTTCTTCCATTACTATCTTCTCTTCTTCTCTTTCAAACATAAATAAGTGAGGTGCTTCTGTATTTTTCTGATAGGATCTATGAGGCCAAATCCCATCTCAATCAACCCTTTATTCTCTCTTACAACCTTGAATTTTCTTTAGTCCTTCTGTGCAATATTGCTGCCCTTATTCTTCAAGAATTGATGTCTGGTTTGTATAATCAGATTTCCTCACCTTCAACAGCAAGGGCCAGTTCTCCAAACATAAACATGAGAAGCAGTTTTGATGTTGAAAGGTATATGAATTGAGGGGTGATTCTTCTTCTGTTATTTATTGTGAAAATTTTGATTTTTAAGGTACCTATGTTATATGCATATTATATATCTGGAATGAGCTCTTCAATTAACTTCTGGATGCATGTTCTTATTCACGTTTTTATAGTCAGTACTTAACGGAGCTGCTCGCAGAACACCAGAAGCTTGGACCTTTCATGCAAGTCCTACCCTTGTGTACCAGGCTCTTAAATCAAGGTTTGTTATTCTAAATCTATGAGTCATAGTTTTAAATTGAGGTTGTGATTACGGTTTTGTTGCGATCCTTGTTATTGTGGGGAATACCAGAAAAAAATTGGATGATGCGGTCTTAATTGCGGTTGCAAATAGTAAATTACCTTGATGTTGCGACCAAAATTGCGATCATAGACTGTTTCTTAAAACCTTCCAAGGTTTCTGTTGTCCAGAATTTCTTCCTTTTGTTGTTCCATTGATTGCAACTGACCTCTTGTTTCAGGTGAATTTGGCTAGTCTCTAAAAACCCAGTTTTCTCGTTAGATGGACTAGTGTTTCATTTTCCTTTTGTAACTCCTTCAAATTGCACTGAATTGTCAAGTTATGACCTTTTCACCGGATTGAAGTATATAAGGATTTTATTTCAATTTACTGGTTGATTGATACTTAGCTCTGTTATCACTAATAATTCCTAAGGGAATTAGAAGTCTATATTGTTGAACAAAATACATGTAACTTGAAAACAGATTGGTCTAATAGACAGAAACCTAATTGAAGTTTGCTATAGTATACCATGTTGAAGTTTGCTCTGCTCATCTATATATTTGACCAATCTCTATTGTGTTTTAAACTATGAACAGAATGTTTAGTTGAATTGAAGACACTCCACTATAGTAAAAGAAATAAATTAGGCGTATTCTTTTGAATGATTAGAGCAAGCTTTTACTATTAATGCTTGCTAAAGCATTTTTGTTTTTATAACCATGGTTTGAATTGTATGTGTTCGCTAGTACAGTACTACTCCTTCGTGTTCGTATTTGAAAACTTACATTCTTATATCCAATGTAACTTCATTATCAGAGATTTTAAGGGTTTCTGGAAAGAATGGATTGATGCAGAATCAAGGATTCAGTGACTATGATAGAGTGCAGTTCGGAAGCCCCAAACCCAACCTTATGCCTTCTTTAGACATACAACCAAATTTTACAGGATGGAACAGCATGTCACATGAAGTAAGTGTTTTAATTTTCTGTTTTGTTCTTGTTTTATTGATCATCCTCCAGTACTCTTTTCTGTTTAGTTCCTATTTGTTCTTGCTTCTTTGTTAACCTATAAGCTATCGTTGTATTGTAAAGAAAATATCTCTCTAAGCCTATTACAACTTCAGGTACTTAGATTCTTAAGTTATCTATTTGTCGCAGTGTATAGGTGACAATAGTTGCAATATTATACAAAAAAACATTAATTTGTTTTCACCCTTTAACCAAGACTTTAAGCTTTTGGATTCATGACAAGGTATTAAATCCTTTGTAACCAAGTGGTCTTACTACCGCACTCTTTTAGTAAAATGTTTTAGTTTCAGTACAAGGAAGGTGAACCTATGCATTATCTATGCTCTTTCTTGCGTGAGGAGGCATGTGAGTTCATCTAGCAGCTAAAACTTTTGTAGTTGCTAATTTACGACATGAATTTTGTCAATATTTGTGAAACTTGCGTTGGTTTCTTAATCCGTTTCAGTTGAAACAGAGCAGCTAAAACTTAATTTCTTTCCATCGAGTATCACTATCCCTCTTCCATTTTGTTTATCCTTTCTTCTTTTTTCTCTTTTTATCCTCTGGTCATTTCATTTGCTAAGAGGTTATGTTGAATCTTACATCAGGGGTTAGCTGGAGTTCAGGGACTAAACGTAGATTGGCAAGCAGCATCAGGTGTACCAGGCTCTAACATTGTGAAGAGGATATTGCGCCTGGATATTGCTAATGATAGCTATCCAAATGTAAGAAGAAAAATGTAGAACATTTTAGTGCATTTTTCTGTAACATGTTCTATTAGTTTTATGGTGTTCTACTCAGAATTGAGTCACTAAGCTTTGCTTAAATTTCAGTTCAATTTTGTTGGACGGCTTCTTGGCCCTAGGGGTAATTCACTGAAGCGAGTGGAGGCTACCACAGGTTGCCGTGTATATATCAGAGGAAAAGGTTCAATAAAAGAACTTGATAAGGTGTCATCTCTTTCAAAGTTTTTCAAGTTGCAGCTTCTCCAATCCTAATTTAATGTCACAGTTGCTTCTCCTTTCAATTTTTAGATAGTTTTTTTGTGTGTTTTTCTTCACTAATATTGTTTTAATTGTAACTGTCTACCTTTTTATGATAAAAAGGAAGAGTTGTTAAGGGGAAGACCGGGCTATGAGCACTTAAACGAGCCACTGCACATTTTGATTGAGGCTGAATTACCTGTAAATATTGTTGACATAAGGCTGAGGCAAGCACAGGAGATCATAGAAGAGCTACTTAAACCCATGGTATCTCTTTACTGTTTTAACTTTAATGCTGAACTCAGAATTTTACTTAACAATTACATATTTTGTCTCTACTTTTCTACCTAGACATTTATTTTATGCAAGGAGTTATCAATTATATGGCACTGTTATCATTTACTGTAGTAGCAACAAGTACTCGGATTTAAAAATAAGAAAAGATTTTTCAAGTCATCTGAAAACTTCATTTCCTTTTGAAAAGTTCTGTTTTAGTTATTATTATGTAAATCAATCCACTAAAAGGGTTTATATGCTAATAAATTAGCTGTACCATACAGAGAGAAATATGTAGAAAAGTGGGTTTTCTTTGCAGCAAAATGTTCCATGAGTCAAGCTGCAAATCACTTACCGAAGTGAGATTAAGGGTAAAGTTTGTGTTGTATAGAAGTACCTCTTATTCTCCTTCATTTCATGTGCAGGATGAGTCACAGGACCTCTACAAAAGGCAACAACTAAGAGAACTTGCTATGCTGAATTCCAATTTTAGAGAAGAGAGTCCTCAACTCAGTGGCAGTCCCTCCACATTCACCTCCAATGAAATGAAACGGGCCAAAACAGACCAATAGTGTGTCTACATTGCCAAATGTGTCATCTCCTGCATGTAAATTCTGTGAAGCAGCAACAAGAAAACTTCGCAAAAAGATGGAAACAAAACCGGGGTACATATTAAGTCACAATCAATTGCACCAATAGACATGTAAAACTAGGAAAAACTTCATTATTATATATTTTAACCGATTGATTAGTATATATATCTGCAATGTCTATTGTTGGTGTTGAGGGAATAAAACAGAGCAAGATATTTGTGAACAGAAAATATATATTTTATTTCACTGTTATTTTTCAAATAAGAATACAATCTCTCTAAATAGTCTTACAATAGACTTCT
>Ga0123342_1009949_pt1 | contig 11099 bp, 11 predicted proteins | sample Turbeawhitnodule_FD_89960 | JGI IMG/M metagenome (GOLD analysis project Ga0123342, IMG submission 89960) | Root nodule microbial communities of legume samples collected from Mexico - Turtle bean Mexico white nodule | ecosystem: Host-associated > Plants > Roots > Nodule | place: Mexico: Nepantla... | reverse complement strand
TTTGGTGAGTTCTTGAATTAGAACATTGATCCAATTCTAAAGTAAAGTGCCTTTCAAATCCAGCTCAAGTTGCTCCTAAGAATGTCAAGAATCATGTGTTCTTGTAGTTACATTCACATCAGGAACTGTTCTCTGATTTAAATGAAAATTTCATAGAAGTTGGGAAACAATTCTACTATGGTTGTGAAGGGGAAAGGCAATGTGAGATTTCAGTTAAATGGAATCTCCAATATCATTACCGAAGCATTCTATGTACCAGAGCTAAAGAACAACTTATTGAGTATTGGGTAGTTGCAAGAGAAGGGATTAAAAATCATGTTCCAACATGGAAGATGTAAGTTCTATCATTCAGAGAAAGGCTTAATCATGAAAGCAAGAATGTCCTCAAACAGAATTTCATTTTATCTTTTGAGCCTCAATCAAATGAGATAGCTTGTTTTAGCATAATTACAAAAGATTCAACCCACTTATGGCATTGCAGATATGGACATTTGGGCTTTAAAGTCCTGAACACTCTTGAGCAACAAAAAATGGTGAAGGGCATGCCACCACTCAAGTCCCCCTCCAAAATTTGTAAAGATTGTCTAGCGAGAAAACAACAAAGGGATCCATTTCCAAAAGAGAGCACATAGAGAGCTTCCCAAAACATACAGTTGGTACATGCTGACATATGCGACCCTATTACACCCAACTCCAACAGTAAAAAAGGTACCTAATTACTTTCATTGATGATTATAGTCGTAAAACTTGGGTATATTTCTTAGTAGAAAAGTAAGATGCTTTTGATACTTTCAGAAGCTTTAAAAGCCGTGTAGAGAAAGAAATAGGTACATTCATAAAATATCTGCGTACTGACAGGGGTGGTGAATTTACATCACAATTGACAACTGCGTATACGCCATAACAAAATAGGGTACTAGAAAGGAAAAACAAAACTATCATGAACATGGTTCGCAACATGCTTTATGGGAAAAATATTCCAAGGACTTTTTGGCTTAAGGCAGTTAATTGTAGGGGTGGCAAAGCTGGCCGACCCGCCCCGCATACAAAATGCGAGCTGGTTTTCATGACCCGCCCCACATGCGGGTTGACTCGCTTTTTTTTTAACTTAGAGGAGGAGTGGATGCAGTAGTGCGCAACAGTTACAGGCGAAGCCACGCGGAGTCGCAAGTAGAGCGAGCGGTGGCGCTGCAAAGGAGAGTGCGTCGTGTGTTGTGTGCGTTTTTTAGAACAATGTAACTACGTTGTTATTTGAGTGAAAACCTAATTTTCTTTCACTCAAAGTTGTCACTCCTCTACTGGACCATTGTTGCCAAGTCAATTAATTTTTAATTTTTTTTAATTCTTTTTTGGCGAGCCAACCAGCCCCGCCCCGCTGCTGACCCGCGCGGGCCGTGTGGGTTATGCGGAACGGGCTAATGCGGGTCAGCGGGTTGAAAATGTTAGCCCGCCCAGCGTTTTTTACCGTGGGACAGGCCCCACTTTGCCACCCCTAGTTAATTGGGTTGTTCACATATTGAATTGATGCCCAACAGTTGCAGTTCAAAATAAAACTCTAGAAGAAGCTTGGAGTGGACTAAAGCCATCAGTTGAGTATTTTAGAAGTTTTGGGTGTCTGGCTCATGTTCACATACCTGACAGCAAAAAAACAAAGCTAGACAAAGTGCAGTAAAACAGAGAAAAAATGGAAAGGATCTATTTTATTGAATGAAAGGGATGGCTTTTAAATAGCCTTACAACAACTAGAAATATGAAAAAAGTGCAACCTATGCAGCAATTGCAATAGACTACAATAAAAGTGGCAAAGGAATAGGTCATCCCTTAACACTAGGATTATTGACTAACCACATAAAACAAAACAACTTTATAAAAAACAAATATGTTTAACATCTTCTCTTAAACTGAATGTTTCTAGCAATCAGTTTACTTTTGGTGACGAACACACTCCTAGCAGGTTGCGCAGCTTCACAAAAATGTCAAGTTTTAAAGGCTTTGTCATCACATCTGTGATTTGTTCTTGAGTGTTGCAGTGAACCAGTTGCACAGTTCCTACTTTTCTGAGTTCACGAAAAAAATAGAATCGTACATCAATATGTTTACTACGTCAATGCATCACAGGATTCTTAGCGAGCTTAATTATTGAGTTGTTGTCGCAATAAACAATTGTAGAATTGTTTTGTACATGTCCAAGCTTCTCTAAAATCCTTCTCAACCAAACTACTTGACAAGCATATGCAGTTGCAACAATAAATTTTGCTTTTATGGTAGACAATGATACTATGAGTTGTTTTGTACCAGAACTCAATAAAAATAGATACCCTGAAGTACTCTTCCTATCATCCAAGTCTTCTGCATAGTTGCTATTTATGTAGGCCACTAGTTCTTCATTTCCTCCCTTCTTGTAGAACACTGCATGGTCACCTGTCCCTTTTAAGTATCTTAAAATCTTCTTAGTTGCTTGTAAATGTAACTTAGTGGGATGCTCCATGTACCTACTGATGAGACTAACGACAAACATAACATCTGGTCGTGTAGCAGTTATGTACACGAGACTTCCCACAATCTGCTTGTAGTAAGTGCTATCAATTTTCATGCCATTTTCATCCTTTTGAAGATTTTCTCCAAGAATGATTGGATTATATACCAGACTACTTTTCTCCATTATGAATTTCTCCAACACATTCATCGCATACCTTTTTGACTAATGAATATACCATCAGTTTTTTGCATCACTTCAACACCAAGAAAATACTTCATCTTTCCCAAATCAGTCATATTAAACTCAACCATCATAGACTTTTTGTATTCAGCAAATATTGACTCATCATTGCCAATAAATATAAGATCATCAACATACAAACTTATAACTAGAAATGTATCGTTAGAACTTGTCTTGACAAACAGTGTGTTCATGAAGGAACCTTTCAAAGTCTTCTTTAAAAAATATGACTCTATGCGACTGTACCAAGCCCGTGGAGCTTGTTTCAATCCATAAAGAGCTTTCATCAACTTATACACCCTATGCTCATTGCCCTTGATTTTATATCCACAAGGTTGTTCAATAAACACTTTTCATTGAGGAAACCATGTAAGAAAGCCGACTTCACATCCAATTGATAAATGGTCCATCCCTTTTAAGTTGCAAGTGCAAGCATTAGTTGAATTGTATCCGATCTTACCACATGTGCAAAGACTTCATTGTAATTCACTCTGTGTTTTTTGAGCATACCTTTTTGCCACCAACCTTGCCTTGTGTCTATTTGTCCATTCTCATTAAGCTTTGATTTGTATACCCATTTCAAACCAATTTTCTTTCCTCCAACTGGTAAGTCTGTCAATTCCCATGTGTCATTCTTCTCTATTGATTCCATTTCCAAATTCATGGCATTTCTCCATTTTTCACTTTTCACAGCTTCTGCAAATGAAATTGGAGCAGAAGTTGCGAACATGGTCAGGTTGATCATGTCTTTTTCTTCAGAAAGTCATGCTCCACTTTCATAGTGCCTCATCCAAATCTGTTGTTGTCTATTTTTTCTAGTTGAATCATGTGATCTCTCATCAGTTAACTCATCTGAAGTAGAGTTTACTGATTTTCCTTCTATTTCTTCATTGATGTTCGCTTCATCATTGACAACTTCATTTTGTTCATCTTCCCACTCTAGATTGTAATTATTTTCTCATGCATTTGATCCCAATCTCAGCTTCTATCTTCTTCAAATAGAACATCTCTACTCACGATGATCTTCTGTGAAACTGGATCATGCAACCTGTATGCCTTTGATTCGTCACTGATACCAAGCAGAACACAACTCATACTTTTGTTATCTAGCCTTGTTCTTTTGTTGTCAGGTATGTGAACATGAGCCAGACACCCAAAAGTTCTAAAATACCTAACTGATGGTTTTAGTCCACTCCAACCTTCTTCTCGAGTCTTATTTTTAACTGCAATTGTTGGACATCGATTCAGTATGTGAATAGCCCAGTGAACTGCCTCAGACCAAAAAGTCCTTGGAATATTTTTCCCATAAAGCATGTTGCGAACCATGTTCATGATAGTTTTGTTTTTCCTCTCTGCCACCCCATTTTTTTTGTGGCGTATACGCAACTGTCAATTGTCTACTTATACCATTCTCCTTACAAAAATCAGTAAATTCTTGTGATGTAAATTCACCAACCCTGTTAGTATGTATACATTTTATAAATGTACTTGTTTCTTTCTTTACACGGCTTTTAAAGCTTCTGAAAGTATCAAAAGCATCTAACTTTTTTGCTAAGAAATATACCCAAGTTTTACGACTACAATCATCAATGAAAGTAATTAGGTACCTTTTTTTACTGTTGGAGATGGGTGTAATAGGGACGCATATTTCAGCATGTACCAATTGTAGGTTTTGAGAAGCTCTTCATGTGCTCTCTTTTGGAAATGGATCCCTTTGTTGTTTTCTCGCTAGACAATCTTTACAAATTTTGGAGGGCGACTTGAGTGGTGGCATGCCATTCACTATTTTTTGTTGCTCAAGATTCTTCAGTCCTTTAAAGCCCAAATTTCCATATTTGCAGTGCCATAACTGGGTTGAATCTTCTGTAATTGTGTTAAAACAAGTTGTCACATTTGATTGGGGCTCAACAAATAAAATGAACATTCTGTTTGAGGACATTCTTGCTTCCATGGTTAAGCTTTTCTCTGAATGATAGACCTTACATCTTCCATGTTCGAATAGGATTGTTAATCCCTTACAATTGCCCAATACTCAATAAGTTGTTCTTTTGCTCAGGTACATCAAATACTTAACTAATGATATGGGAGATTCCATTTAACTGAAATCTAATTATGTCTTTCCCCTTCACAACCATAGTAGAATTGTTTCCCAACTTCACTGTTTCTCTGAAATTTTCATTTAAATTAGAGAACAGTTCCTTTTTGCCACACATGTGACTTTACACCCTGAGTCAAGGCACCATGAATCTTTCTTTTGCGTTTGTGTGTCCTCCAAATGCGTCATCAAAAGCATTTCTTCTTGTGATACTACAAAATTTGTTGTACTCTCCTTGCTTGGACATTCATATTGAAAAGTTCCAAGTTTATGGCAATGATAACACTCCACAGTGGATTTGTCAAAACTTGACATGCCTCTTCCTCTTCCTCTTCCACGAAATCCTCCACTGCCTCGTCCTCTTGCTCTATTTTCAGAAGTTGCCTTTAAGGCTTGTTCTTCAATCATAGGACTACTCATGTGTTGCTCTTGCACTAAGAGAGTAGTCGGTCAATAGATAGCGTATCAACGTCATTTGACTCTTCAATAGAGCAGACAACATAGTTAAATTATGGAGTCATTGATAGCAAGATCTTCTCAATAATAGTGACATCTTGCATGGCTTCACCATGAATCCTCATCTTATTAGCTATGGTGAGTGTTCGAGCAAAATATTTATTCATTGATTCTCTTGCTTTCATTTGAAGAATTTCAAATTCCTTTCGGAGTGCTTGTAGATGTGCTCGTTTCACCTTTGTTGTTCCTTTATACATTTGCTTCATTGAGTCCCAAATGTCCTTAGTCGTATTTTTCTTCAACATAGTCTCCAAGATAGATCTGTCAATTGCTTGAAAAAGATAATTTTTTACCTTTAAATCCTTGAGTTTCTGATCTTCAATTGCTTTCTTTTGCTCCTCAGTAAGATCAGCAGCCCGAGCTACTTTAGGGATTCCAACTTCCACTAAATGCCAATATTCCTTAGATTGTAGGAAATTCTCCTTGAGCATTGCACAATGGTAATAGTAACCATCGAACTTTGGAATTGTTGGTCGAACAAAACTATTTACTACCATCTGCGTGAAAGGACAACTGCTTTTAGAGGTTCTAATCAAGCCCCAATAAAGGAGCTTTAATACCAAATGTAAAGGTGTATTGTATTAATGTAAAACAGAGAAAAAATGGAAAGGGTCTAATTTACTTAATGAATGGGTTGGCTTTTAAATAACCTTAGAACAACTAGAAATACGAAAAAAGTGTAACCTATGCAACAGTTGCAACAGACTACAGTAAAAGTGGCAAAGGAATAAGTCATCCCTTAACACTAGGATTATTGACTAACTACATTAAACAAAACAACTTTATAAAAAGTTAAATATACTGATGAGAGATCATCTGATTCAACTAGAAGAATTAGACAGCAACCGGTTTGGATGAGGGACTATGAAAGTGAAACAGGACTGTCTGAAGAACAAGACATGATCAACCTGACCATGTTCACAACTACCGATCCAATTTCATTTGCAGAAGCTGTGAATAGTGAAAAATGGAGAAATGCCATGAATTTGGAAATGGAATCAATAGAGAAGAATGACACATGGGAATTGACAGACTTACCAGCTGGAGGAAAGAAAATTGGATTGAAATGAGTATACAAAACAAAGCTTAATGAGAATGGACAAATAGACAAATACAAGGCAATGTTGGTGGAAAAAGGGTATGCTCAACAATACGAAGCGGGTTACAATGAAGTCTTTGCACCTATGGCAAGATTGGATACAATTCGACTAATGCTTGCACTTGTAGCTCAAAAGGGATGGACCATTTATCAATTGGATAAGAAGTCGGCTTTCTTACATGGTGTCCTCAATGAAGAAGTGTTTGTTGAACAACCTTATGGATATGAAATCAAGGGCAATGAGCATAATGTGTATTAGTTGAAGAAAGCTCTTTATGGATTGAAACAAGCTCCATGGGCTTGGTACAGTCGCATAGAGTCATATTTTTTTAAAGAAGGCTTTGAAAAGTGTCCTCATGAACACACTTTGTTTGTCAAGACAAGTTCTAACGGTAAATTTCTAATTATAACTTTGTATGTTGATGATCTTATATTTACTGGCAATGATGAGTCAATGTTTGCTGAATTCAAAAAGTCTATGATGGTTGAGTTTGATATGCTGATTTGGAAAAGATGAAGTATTTTCTTGGTGTTGAAGTGATGCAAAGAACTAATGGTATATTCATTAGTCAAAAAAGGTATACGATGAATGTGTTGTAGAAATTCGGAATGGAGATAAGTAATTCGGTATATAATCCAATCATTCCTAGAGAAAAGCTTCAAAAGGATGAATATGGCATGAAATTTTATAGCACTTACTACAAGCAGATGTGGGAAGTCTCATGTACTTAACTTCTACACGACCAGATGTTATGTTTGTCGTTAACTTCTACTTAACTTCTACTAAGTTACATTTACAAGCAACTAAGAAGATTTTAAGATACTTAATAGGGACAGTTGACTATGGAGTGTTCTACAAGAAGGGAGGAAATGAAGAACTAGTGGCCTACACAGATAACGACTATGTTGAAGACTTGGATGATACGAAGAGTACTTTAGTATATGTGTTTCTATTGAGTTCTGGTGCAATATCTTGGTTATCCAAAAAAAAAACCCATAATATCATTGTCTACTACAAAAGCAGAATTTATAGTTGCAACTGCATGTGCTTGTCAAGCAATTTGGATGAGAAAGATTTTGGAGAAGCTTGGACATGTACAAAACAATTCTACAATTGTTTATTGCAACAACAACTCAACAATTAAGTTCGCTAAGAACCCTATGATGCATGGACGAAGTAAACATATTGATGTATGGTTCCATTTTCTTCGTGAACTCACAAAAGAAGGAATTGTGCAACTAATTCACTGCAACACTCAAGCACAAATATCTTGTAATGACAAAGCATTTAAAACTTGACGTTTTTGTGAAGCTGTGCAACCTGTTAGGAGTATGTTCATCACCAGAAGTAAACTGATTGTTAGAAACATTCAGTTTAAAGGAGGATGTTAAGGATATTTGTTTTTTATAAAGTTGTTTTGTTTTATGTAGTTAGTTAATAATCCTAGTGTTAAGGGATGACATATTCCTTTGCCACTTTTACTGTAGTATGTTGCAACTGCTACATAGGTTGCACTTTTTTTGTATTTCTAGTTGCTATAAGGCTATTTAAAAGGCAACCCTTTCATTCAATAAAATAGATCCTTCCCATTTTTTCCTCTGTTTTACCTTAATACAATACCCCTTTACAGGGAGAAGATTTGAGAGGAAAATGTAAAGAAAGTGGGGTTGTCTGGATAAAGGTATGTTAAAGTGAATTTGTGAGAAAAATTGATTGAGATTTGTGAGTAATATGATAGTTGTGAGGAGATTTTTAATTTTTTAAAAAAATGTATAAAATATAAGTTTACAAATTTATCCTTATCTTTAAAAATATTTGAATAATAAAATATGAGATACTTTTGTATAGATTTAAGTTAATTAAAATATTTGACGTAAAAAATATTTATTTTTATTGGAAAATTTTATTTTTATTATAAATACATTAAAAAAATATTTTCATCAAATCAAATTAAAATTAATTTTATATTATTATTTAATAAATTTATTTTAATTATTATTAAATATGTAATTTATATTTATATTTATATTTATGATTATTGTTTATAATTTATTACAACAATAATAATTACATTATAAATTACATAATTATTCAATAAAAATAAGTATTTTTTATACCAAAAATTTTAATTAACTTAAATCTATACAAACATATATCATATTTTATTATTCAAATATTTTTAAAGATAAGGGTAAATTTGTAAACTTATATTTTACACATTTAAAAAAAATTAAAAAATCCCCTCACAATCATCATATCACTCACAAATCTTAATAAAATTTCTTCACAAATCCATTATAACATACCTTAATCCAAATAACTCCACTTTCTTTACATTTTTCTCTCATATTACTTCAAATTCACTCCATCAAATCTTCTTCCTAATCCAAACACAACCTTAGAGAAAAAACAAACACAAAGAAAAGATACAATAAAGTTAAGGAAAATACTTTAATGCTTTTGTGAATACATCATCGTGTAAAGAAAATTTGTCTAAGCATTTTATCAAAGGTTTGGTCAGAACAATAATAAAAGAAATATTCATATTCAGGACACCTATGAAATTGCTTTGACCCTTAAATGTTAGGCTATTTATAAGAATTAAAGATATTTAATCCTATAAAAACATATTAGTAGTGAATAAAATATTGTATAATACGTATAATAGAGATGTATAACATCATATTGCTCCTTAAATAAGTTAATATTATAAATTTAAAAACTCTACACACTAATTCACGTCAAAATTAAAATTCTTAGAGTATGTTATCTGGTTTAAAATCTTTTTTTTAACATTGATTATATATATAAGGATACATAATTTGATTTGTTTGAAAAAATCATCCTAAACATGGTTATAAATTTTGACATCTCAATTAGATTGACCCTTCAAATTCAAGAGTCATCTATCATCATATGAAACATAATATAAAAAAAGAGTAAAGGAATGAATCACAAAACACTAGAGATCAAACCAAAACTTGTGTAAAGAGAAAGGAACACAATCAAAATAAAAAAAAAATGGTATTAAAACAATCATTTAATCTTTTGTTTGGCGTAAAAAATAGTTAAACAATATTATATAATATTAAAGACTAAAATAATAATTTTCAATTTTATAATAGTAAAAGAAAGATAAAAAAAAATATAACAACCAAAATTATAACTCACCTTCGAACATGTAGAAGCCAAGCTTAAAAGATGATTAAATGTATATTTAAAAAATTTAGGGTGTACTTCGTAAAATTGCGTGTGCATTTAACAATAATCTTTACCATTAATTTTGTATGTAAACCTGATGCGGGCCATTGCTTGCCGCACCTCCGCGATTTCAGTATACATCTCCAAGGGGTGGTGAAATAACCAATTCACCCTTAATGAAATATTTTAAATCTAAATTCTCTTATTCTCCACTTCATTATTTTCTTCTTCGTATGGGAATCGTGCACCCCTATCCGTTCGTCCTCTTTGAATTGTTGTCATAAAATTATAATTCAAAATGCAATTTTAAATTCAATAATAAAAATTTACTTTTTAATTTAAAATATATTGTCTTATTAAAAAATATATTTGAAATTGTATAATTTAAATAAAAAGTATTCAATACTTAAAAGAATGAACGATATCCAAATAATTATATCGAAGTTAAGTCGTATAACTTCTCACTATGGTTAAAACTTTTTATTATATATATTGGTACACAAACTGTTTTTTCTATATTTTCATAGAAAGAGAGTTCATATATTTGAAATACAATTTTTAGTCTTTAAATTAAAATTTGAATTTATATTTATATATTTTAAAATTAAAAAAAAATACATTTTAGATTCTCTAGAAGAATCTGAAATGAAAATCCAATAAAAAAAAAAGTGAAGCACGACTCATCAACTACAACCAAACACACAACAACTTCCAGAAATATATACAAACACTCCCACAGTGACAAAATCCATACTTACCGTAATTAATTTAATTCCACAAAGATAAATTTTTAAATTATAAGAGTGTAGGAAGAAATGACATAGCTAAGAAGTATATTTTACATATAGGCTAAGCCAAAATTTCTTTAACGTTAATAAAAATAATAATAACAAAATTACAGAAAAATAAAAAGTCATATATCACAAATATAAAAATGACATAAAATAAAATATTTGATTTAAATAAAAAAATAAAGTTAGTAAGATATAAATTGTGAGAATCCAATTTAATATGTTTCAATTTCTTTTCATAGTTGAGATAATTAGAAAGCAAACAAAATTCTATGATTATCTTTACTCCATTTATTTTTAGCTTACATTAATGACCATATTAAGGAAACGAAAATAATTTATAAAACGGATATTTATGAAGATGGAGAGGAACAAAGCGATTCAAAACTTACAAACTTATGTAGTTAAATTGGCTTTAAAACGAACAAAAAATAGTTTCCCGAGGCGTGAGTAATCACTGTTCGTAAGGACTTATCCGCGATGTATAGCGCAAGTCCCCCAGGATACAACAGGAACTTCCCGGTAATTTTCGAGGATCAGAACTAGCAAATTTTTCTTTAAAAGAGTAATACCAAATAGAACCCAAAAATATTATAATATTAAAATAAAGAGGAGAGAGAAAGTGAAAAGTGGAAATTGGGGAAAGAAGAAGATGGTGAGCGGAGGAAGAAGATGAA
>Ga0123342_1009948_pt1 | contig 11099 bp, 8 predicted proteins | sample Turbeawhitnodule_FD_89960 | JGI IMG/M metagenome (GOLD analysis project Ga0123342, IMG submission 89960) | Root nodule microbial communities of legume samples collected from Mexico - Turtle bean Mexico white nodule | ecosystem: Host-associated > Plants > Roots > Nodule | place: Mexico: Nepantla... | reverse complement strand
GCGGCGTGTGTCCTGGTGCGCGCGGAGGCTGGCGACACTGAGCGGTACGGCGGTTGGGGCGCGGACGCTGTTGCGGCGTGCGACCTAGTGTGAGCGGAGGCTGACGGCACTGGGCGGCGCGACGGTTGGTTGCGGACGGTGTTGCGGCGTGTGACTTGGTGTGCGCGGAGGCTTGCGACGCTGGGCGACGCGACGATTGGGGCGCAGGTGGTGTTGCGGCGTGTGATCTGGTGTGCGCGGAGGCTTGTGGCGCTGGGCGGTCTGAGCCTTCAAAAACAATGAGTTGTAGTTTTTGTGGTCTCATGGTGGGTAATGGTGGGGGCTGAGTGTGGGACTGTTTTGTGTACCATTATGTGGAAAAAAATTAGGAGGTGGTAGAGAGGAAACGTGGTTTATGACATGTGAGTGAATGCAGAAATTCATTCCTGGCTTCGATATTTGTTTGTCTGGTTTTGGTGGCCTCCATTTGAGCTTGTATAACTGAGAGTCGTTCTCGGATGGCTTGGAGAATTTCCTCAAGGTCTTTAGATTCAAGTTTGGGAGGCATGGAGAACGTGAATGAAAACATCAATGATAGAAAACAACTACCTATACTATACTAAAACTATGACCTAAGGTATACTCTAAGCTACTAAAACTTGGGTTTACTAAATTCATTCCCTCTTTTTCCTTATTTCCAGAATATCTCACTTGTATATGTGAGATTTAGGTTAACATATATTGAGCTTGTATGCTATTGGGCCTATCTTAACACATTACTAGAAAATCATTAAATATAAATCAATTTTAGAGACAAAAAATAATTAGTTGTTATATGGACTAAATTAAATACTATTTTAGAGACTAAAAAATGATTGATATCTAACTTAGTTTCTATTATTGATAAATAATTTCTAAATTAGTATATAATTAGCTACCAATGTTTTAATTAACTAATTAATTTTTGTCTCTACAATTGGTTTTTATTTAATGATTTTCTTGTAGTGTGATTTTGTCATCAATTCTGGTGGGATTAGTTGAGAAAAATGTTCCTCTAACTTGGTTAAGCCCATGCTAAAATTTGGTCATGTTTGGATACCTTACTTTAGGTCTCCAGATTTTGGAGTAACTACTTGAGCTGGAATTTCCTTAGAATAAGAAATTACAAGTAAGAGAAACTATTTATATTTTTGATAAAATCTTAGGATAGTTGATTTAGATAAGAGATTAATCTAGTAATTGGATTATGCATTTTAAAGTATAAAGTTAGTTAAACTGAGTTTTGATTATGATTTGATGAATAAATGAGTTTGAATGATTTAGAATGTATTGAAATGATTGGAGGATGATGTCTGAACAAATTGTAATTTGGATTGATCATTTTTGGATTGTTTAGAAGTTGTATTATTGGAATGTTTTTGAAAAGATGTTTGAAAAACGCATTTGATTCTGTTGTTGAGGTTGATTTTCTGATATTTTTGCTTAAGCAAAAATAGCCATGCACATAAACTTGTTTTCAACCCTTTTTGCTCAAGTGAAAAAATTCTTGCTAAGTGAAAACAACACTGAAAATCAACCCTCTCATCAAATTCTTGCTCAAGCTAAAATCTTTTTGCTTAAACGAGCTCATTATTACTCAAGGTAAAATATTATCACTCAAGATGAAAAAAACTTCTTTCTTTCTTTTCTTTTCTTCTTATCTCTTTAATGAATTGGATTATGTATGAAAACTTTTATGTAAAGTGAATATTATTTTGTATACTCAATTGATTTGTGAAATTTATGATATGTATTGTATAAGAATGACATAATTCGTATGAAATTTAGGTTATATATTTGGGATAATGTGTGAGCAATTGTTTGATTGTGTATTAAGTATTGACACATATGTTGTAATAGAGATCCTCTAACTTATGATATAAGTCTCGTAAACTAAGATATCACGTGATGAGAAATTGATGGGAGAATTCTTGCACACCTATGTAGATGCACAACTTGAGTTGTATTAAACTTACCATGATTCTTCAATTCACTTGTAAATCTAAGTACTAGATTGAATCATATGTTAATATGTACATATTTAATATGGGTCTTTGGAAGATATTAGTCAATATTTCGCTTATTGAATATCCTTGATTTATACATCTATGTGTGATCTATATGATTGTTGAATATTCTTGATGTATAGATTTAAGTGTGATTTATATGGTTGTTGTATATTGGTGTTGAAATAAGATCTAATTATTGCGATTGGTTGTATGTCTATGTTTGATTGAAAGAGAAACTGAATTATTTATTAATCACCTTGGATCATTGAATCGGGTTTTGGTGGTGAAATCTGGGTCAACTTTTTTTTTGTTTCCGCTTTGAGATGCTTGAAATTCATAGTGAGAAAAGCTCCACCAGTTGACAAGACTTCAACGATCAAATTAATAAAATCATAACGATCAAATTAAAAAAAAAATGAATAATGAGTGTGTATAGAATGCACTTCCTCGACATACTTTTGTAATGAGTTTATAATATAAAGAACTCTAAAAGGAACATATATGCAAATTTGAAATGAGTTTATAATATAAAGAAATTTAGAAAGAATATATATGGGCATGCTTTTAAATTATTTATAGTGACAAAAAATTTGAATAAGAATGATACTTGTTTACTCATAATTAAAAACATGAATGAAAAGGGTAACATTAAATGAAAATGATAAGGACTTATTCATGAATTTTAAATGTGCAAATGGAAATAAAATCAAAATGATTAAGTTCATTACTAGAGTTATAAAGCATGTTTAAGAAAAAAATCGAATAGAGTGGTAAAAAAAAATTAAAAAGAAAATAGAATAGAGTGGTGGTTCATGGAATAAAAAACTTATATATGAGTTTATTTAAATCAATCACTTAATTTAACTAAATACAAAAGCTTATTTGGCCTTAACATGATTATTAATAATACTTTTTACTTATTCACGTTTATCAATTTTTTTCATTTGAAATTTTTTCCTCACTAATATGATAACTCAAACTTTCTTTACTAAATTTATTTTCAAATAATATTTTATCACTTAAAACACTTACATAAATAATGATAAAGTAAAATTTCAACCACATTTACTTTAAAAAACTTAAAAATAATTTTCAAAAGATGTCTATACTTAAAAATTAAATGTAACATTCACTACAATAAAATTATTATTATTTAAAATAATTTCTATTATTAATAAATAATTTTAAAATTTATATCTAATTAGTTACTTTTAAGATATATAATTCTAGTTTTCATATATATATTTACATGTAAATATAAAATAGAGTAAAATAGGAAATTTCGTGAACATTTTGTTAAAATAAAAAAATCATTATATATTAATTTATATAAAAAACTTAAAATAAAATAAAAAGCCATCCTACTTAAAACTTCTCCAAGATTGACTTAGTGTGATTAGTTTGCATAAATTTTATTCTAGTTACCATCATCATTGAATGAAAAAACAATTTCTCAAAATAATAGTTTTTTTTTGCTTTTTATTTATTTTTCAAATAAAAATCTTTAAAAAAATGTAAAACTAATTTTCAATAATATTCCTATTACATAGTTAAGAGAAAAAGTAGTAGATAATCGTTTATATTTAAAAAGAGACATAAAAATAATGAAAACAAATGAAATCCATATTAATTGAAATTCACGTAATTTTAAAAGACTAATGTTTTAGAAATAAGAAATCTAAATACTATAACACATTTTTTTTATTGTTTCACGATAAGAAACACCATGAATGAGTCTCTTTCTACTTACTTTTTTTAAAGTGTTTTTTAAATAAAATAAGAAAATTTGTGTATTTATGTGTTTATTTAATTTGCTTATTCTATAACTAAACACAATTTTTTTTGTCTTTAACTTATTTAAATAAATAAATTCTATCTATTTTTTTAAATAAATATTTATTTTAAAAATATTTGTTGTTGAAGGTGAGCAGAATATATATAAAGGCAAAGTTGGTGCAGTTTAGGGTTTTTGAAAGGGTTTAAGCGTTTTTTTCACTCATGGCATTCATCGATAAGCAAAAGGGAGAAGAAGAAAAGGAACCGTACAGAATGGAAGAAGAAGAAGAAGAAGATAGCGAAGAAGCAGAAGAAGAAGCTTGGGACGATTGGGAAGGAGAGCGAGAATCGGAATTTGTGTGTCTCTTCTGTGACTCCCAGTACAGTTTGTGCGGTTCCTTGTTCGATCATTGCGCATCCCTTCACCATTTCGATTTCCACGCGATTAGAGCAGCTCTCAAGCTGGATTTCTATGCCTCCTTCAAGCTCATCAACTTCGTTCGCTCTCAGGTGAGCTTATCGTTTTCTTTTCTTTCCTTTTATGCTTTTCTCGTATTTGAATTAGGTTCCTCAGAAAGGCTAGGAACACGTTATTTTTAAGCACACTCTATTTTAATTTAAAATTAGTTAGCGATCACAAAATTTGGTGGTTTCGTTTGTGACTGTTTGGGTGAACACTTTGAAAAGTACGAGAATAAGAATTAGAAGGGGTTATGAAATAACCTTATTCGAAAGTTAAAGTTAAATTATTTGTAGATTTTTTTTTTTGAATTAGCTTTTTCAAAGTCGGTTTTTTAAATTTTGTAAAAGTTAATGGATAAGCTAATTTTAACGTTCGGAGAAGTTTGTTTTATTTAATAAGTTATTTGTAGAATTTTTTTTCTTGCATTAGCTTTGTCCTCATTGAGTTTTTTTTTTTTATAAATATTAAACTATAATCCAGAGTGTGTTACTAGCACTCTTCTCAGGATCTTCTCTTAAAGAGAAAGACGCAAAGCAATCATACTACTACTTGTCGTTATTATCTCATGACATTACATCGTTTTGTTGACCAAAGAAAAATCCGAAGTTTTATTTTTAGGACTAAGGAAATGGATTTGAGAGAAATTTTGGATTTAAGATTTTAAAATGGCAGTTTATAATGATTTTTGTGGTTATTACTTGATCTATTATGTGAAGAATAGTCCTCTAAAATCTTGTCTTTAAGGTTCCTATACTGTCCAATAGATTGTCTAGTCTCATAGTGTCCTATCTGATTAAACTGTCTAGTAGCTGCTATGTGTCTATGTGTCTTCCTCGATAGTTTTAAGCGCCTCATGTGTGTCAATAACAACGGTACTTGCTCTATAAATAGGACTTTGTACCTTGCATTTTAGGATAACTTTGAGTTTAACGTTTGGGTTATATCTGAGTGAGAGTTTGTTGAGAGAGAAACTCTTGAGTTTAATCACTATGTTATAGTTAATTTCTCCGTGGACTTAGGTTGAAGTTTATTAATACTTCAATCGAACCATGATAACTTTGTGTGTGTGATTCTCTCTTCTTCCTGTATTACTGTTTGTTTATGTAGATTTCCCTCCCTTGACCTGTTGCTCTGGTAAATGGAAAAAATTGTAGAGATAACTTAAATATACTCTTTTAGTCTTTGCCCTGCCTTCAGCTGTAGCTAAGTGTCTTAGTTTTTTCAATTTCCTTTTATATTGATTAAATTATTATTATTCCTTAAAATAATGTTGATTTAATGTTTTAGTATGCTGTTGTGATTTTTTCCAAGAATCATATTATGTTAAATGTTTTTATTTTATCAAGCTCTTTTTTTGCTGTTGTTTATGGAGGTGGCACTAGCTACACCGAGATGTTCTAATTTTGTTAATTCTATTTTAAATAACCCTTCGATGTTAATTGATCATTTTATATATGGACTATATACAAAATTACAACAGTTGTGCGGATTATCTCTCTTTTCTAAGTTGTTGTGCTAACTGGTGTTTTCTTCGAATTTTTATTTCTAGGTGGCAGAGAACACATGTTGGAGTTGTGGATTAACATGTCAGGGCAAGCGTGACTTGCAGAATCATCTGCATGATGTAGTTGACTTTAATGAGATAAAGACTCTATGGAATGATGATAGATATCTAATACCTTTCATGCAAGATGATTCTCTGCTGTACAGTTTTGGTGAATGTGACGAAGAAGGTGAAGATGAGCAAATTACACCAATTGATGAAGATCTTATAAAAGATTTGATGAACATTGACGAGAGAAGCTCTGTCGATCATGATTCTGTGGAAAATTCAAAAGGGGATCTTATTAATGGTAAAGACTCAATGGGACATGCCTTGTGCAGTGATAAGGATCCAAAAAAGGGTCCTTTAGTGGCTAATCCTCAGAATCACATTGCAAAACATATTAAGAAAGTTAATGAAGGTTATTTTGGTTCATACAGTTCATTTGGTATCCATCGAGAGATGTTAAGTGATAAGGTATAAGATCTGCTTTTCATTTGTTGGCTTCAAATTTAAGTAATTTGTTGTGTAACTATCTACAATAAGTTGAGAAATTGAAGATTTTTCACTGTGCTATAACCATTTTATTGAAATAATATCAATAAATTTACATAGGTGAGAATGGATGCTTATGGTCAAGCAATATTGAAGAATCCCTCCCTACTAAAAGGTGCTGTTGTTATGGATGTAGGTTGTGGAACTGGAATCCTCAGGTGAGAAATATCCTTGACTTTTCTCAATCTATAATATCTGTTTTGGAGTTTTATATTCATACAATGACATATTGGATTATAATTAATGGTGGGAGGATGATGTTAAAGTAAAAACCTTTGGTAAAGAAAATTCTTTACCAAAAATTGTGCATATAAGTTAGAAACACCATGTTACTGTCCTGCCAACAGTAAACTGTGACATCACAGATTTTACTAAGTCTATACTGAATCTAATTTTGTATATTATACAAATGCTCATTTATCATTTATGATACTAAACTTCATAAATAGAAAACTGATAACTGTTCAAGGGGAATTTATTTCTGCTCGTGAACACTTTTGTGCATTGTCTTTTGATTGTCAAAATTTTCACTCTCGACATGTTAGTATGGTTTTCTGCATTGTTTGAGTTTAGCCTGGATATACTTGTTTAACTTTTCATCTGCTTGCTTCCCTTTAGGGGGCTCTATGTTCTTTGGTAAATTGCTTCATGAATATGGCTAGAATAAGACAAGGGCAACCCTTCCCTTGAGCAAACCTTGCCATTGTGGCAAGTTACTGCTTTGATTTGGAAGTCAAGGGTTTAAATCCTACAAATAACCTCCACTTGCGAGGGTGTGGCTGTGCACTTCTATCCTCACCTTTGATCCCCCACCTGGTAGGAGCCTCATGATCCGATTCACCCTTTTTCATATGGAGAAAATTAAGGATGCACACCTGGTGGCTTTGTGTATAGGATAATGACTAATAATGAGCACCCTGCTTATGAATAAATAGTTTGTCAGAGAACTAATCAAATGCTGAACTCATATATTAAAGCAATATATTTGTTCTCTTCATGGCTCCCTTCTTTCTTCTGAGTATTGAAGATTTAATCTTGACTTAATGCATTGTAGCATAGAAGCCCTTAATAATAATGTTCCGTATGCCTCAAATTGATTGATTCCTATTGGCTCTTTTTGTTTGTTCATTTTTGGCAGTAGTGGTTTTTAGGCCTATGGCTGTTGTAAGTGCATATTCTGGGTTTTGTTGGCCTGTGCTTGTAAGTTATTTTATTTGATTGCCCTGCCATTTGTAAGTTTGACATATTTTGTTATTATTCTTTCTTTAGCCTGTTTTCGGCAAAAGCTGGAGCTTCAAGGGTTATTGCTGTTGAGGCTAGTGCCAAGATGGCAGCAGTGGCATCTGAGGTATAGGTCTTTAACTTGGTAGCTTCTATAATTATAATTACCTTTTAAACTTACATCTCTACTTCCATATTCATTCCTTCTCTCCATTTTTTTTATTTAGGTTGCAAAAGATAATGGTCTTTGGTGGAATAAAAGCCAAAGTGGAATTGATGGTCTCCAAAAGGGAGTCATGGAAGTGGTTCATGGTATGGTTGAAGAGATTGATAAAACAGTTGAACTTCAACCTCACAGTGTTGATGTGTTGCTAAGTGAGTGGATGGGATATTGCTTGCTGTATGAATCCATGCTTGGTTCAGTGCTTTATGCGCGGGACCGGTGGTTGAAGCCTGGTGGTGCCATTCTTCCTGACACAGCAACTATTGTGAGTCTCTCCTTTGTCCATTGCTCAACCATTTCATATTCAAAATATTGTCCTCAGGGGTGTCATGCCAGTTTCTGCAGAATAAATTATCATTCTAGTTTCTTTTCTAGTTTGTTGCAGGATTTGGAAAAGGAGCCACAAGTCTTCCGTTTTGGGATAATGTCTGTGGTTTTGACATGTCTTGCATTGGGAAGGAGCTTGTCATAGATGCTGCCCAAATTCCTATAGTTGATGTTCTGGACTCACAAGATTTAGTTACCAGTTCTGCGGTTCTGCAGGTTGGTGCTTTTGGCATATGTGAATGTTTTGAAAGACATTAGTTTAGTAGTAATTTTTTTATCCAATTTGCTAATCCAGTCTTCAATAGTTTTCCATTGACTGTAAGGATATTGCCAGATCTTATCTTAGGCTATAGTTTTTAACCTATTATCTTGCAATTCTAAAGTAGCTAAGTGGTCCTTGTGTGAACTGCGTGTAGCTGTGTCATAATCTTGTGAAAATATTCTTTTGGTTTAAATTATTTTGACCAACAAGAAATGGCCCCTCCTATGTCTTCTAAACAGAAAGTGTTATTTTTAAAAATATATAGGTGAATTTATGCAAATTAAAAAGTATCATGCATTTCTAGATACCGTACTCATTTTGGTTCCTTCTTCACTTGTGTGATCTTAACTAGTACATGTACTATGCCAAACAATATCTGTTCTTTTTTTCCAGGGGTGGGGATAACTCTCCAGGATAGTTTTCATAATAAATTCAAAACCCAGTTTATGGTTGCATACTGATTGTTGAAATGTTTTTTTTTTTTTCCTTTTTTTCTCCAGTCTTTTGACTTGGCAACCATGAAGCCCGATGAAGTGGATTTCACTGCGACTACTACTTTGGAATTGAAGCCAAGTGCTTCAGCAACATGGTGCTGGTGCTATGGTGTTGTCCTATGGTTTGAAACTGGTTTTACGAGGAGATTCTGCCAAGAAACACCAGCTGTGTTATCCACATCCCCTTATACGCCAAGAACACATTGGTCACAAACAATCTTAACCTTTAGAGAACCTATTGCAATGGGGTTTGGAAAAGAAAAGAAGGGTAAACTGGAAGCAATCGGCACTGAGGTGTATCCAGCTGTAAATATTGATTTACGCGTCAGCATTGTCCGTTCTACAGAGCATCGCAGCATTGACATTTCCTTAGAAGCTGCTGGTGTTGGTCCTGGCGGTGAGAAACGGAGTTGGCCTGCTCAGCTTTTCAATCTGCAGTAGGGTGCATGATGCCAAAACCAGGGAGGATCATTGTGCAGAGTTTTTCTTCTTGGCAGTTAGAACCGGTTTAGGAATGTTGCAGTTCGTTTAGGTTCCAAATTTTGTTCACTGGAAATGCTTGACTCTATAGAAAATGTAATGTTTCTCCAATTCATATTTATGTATTTGATAAAACTATCTTCAGTTTTGTGTTTCTTTATATTGTTTTTCCAAGTATCTATTTCAGTAAAGTTTAGCATTCTCATCTCATGGAAATGAAATTATAGTTTTGATCGGAGAACAAGTACATTGAAAGTTTTTCTTTTTCTTTTTCTTTCTTACAGTCTTCTTCTAAGCTTGAAAGGCAAATATATGATTGAAGATGAATTTTATTAATTTATTTACGCAGTCATTGTTGGTTTTCTTTCGTATAATTATTAAGATAAACATTTTTTTCTCAGTATTCTATATTTATCATAGGGTACTCGTCCAAGATCAAGACCTCGCCGATTGTGACGAATACATTACCAACAGGTTTGTAGGATATTTCTATTGAGAAGTTAAATTCATTCTTCCAACACATCATAATGTAAAGTAAACTTTATATATTAAATTAATCTTATTTCTGGTCGAAATTATGATAGTTTGTGACGGAGGACACTCTTTTTACTTGAGCTTTCACTTATAACGGTTGATTTTAGACAAATTTTCTCAACACCTCCATTGGTTCTTTTGGTACCTCCATATAACTTTAAAATTCCAAGAAGTATCCATTTGTGTGTATTGGATTGATGATTGAGCTATCAATCCGTAATTTAATTTGTATACCGAATTGACAATTTGGTAGAATTTGGTCGCAATCCTGAATCCAGTTTTAGCTTCAAGATTATTCGATCCAGTATATATATTTAATTTATATTACAAACTGAATTATACGATCCGATGATACATAATCCTAGATCTACTTATATATAAGGGATTGTTCAATCTAGGATGTTATAATAATAAAAAAGATAACCTCTTTCACATTGGTTGTTATATCAAATACATTCACAATGGAGGCGGAGGAAGAATTTGGATTTTATCCTAATTTCTTTAGATTTGATCCGGATCTGTTTTGATCCACTTGTGTTTGTCATATCAAATATATGCACTATTATATCGTATATGAATAGTGCCACGTTTTTTGAAAATTAACAGTTTAATGGAGTAGAAAAGTGCTTTTGAACATCCAAAAACTTTCAATTTCCTGTCATCTTCATTGGCTGCAAATTTCTTCATCGAATGGGGTTGCAGATCGATTTATTGACAATGAATATCTTATCTCATTCATGATGACAAATTTATTGCCCTAGAAGTCCAGGATTGCTGCATGAAATGCTAATCAGAAGGATCAGAAAAATGAGAATTGCAAAACATTTCCAAGTCCTTTTTTTTCTCAAATAATGCCATGTTGGTCTTATCTAATAATATATGGGCAATATGAACTACCCAACATTCATCAAAAGTGATGCCAACACATTTCAAATATGATCAAAATCATTAGTAAAAGATCAAGTCACAAAGAATTGCAGTCCCCTAACTTTTACTTCAAATTTCTTCATCCAATAGGTTACATCTGAATCAGTTGCCTACAATAGATAACAGAGCGATTTAAATGGCATTCTCTTCTCTTGTTCTGTATGGTGGAGGTAGCAAGTTGTGTATGTTAGCAAAAAGATCTCCACGACCATATTGTGGTTCCGCAACAGGTGAATCCAAGACTGAGTCAGGAATTGCTACAAGGGT
>Ga0123342_1009947_pt1 | contig 11100 bp, 12 predicted proteins | sample Turbeawhitnodule_FD_89960 | JGI IMG/M metagenome (GOLD analysis project Ga0123342, IMG submission 89960) | Root nodule microbial communities of legume samples collected from Mexico - Turtle bean Mexico white nodule | ecosystem: Host-associated > Plants > Roots > Nodule | place: Mexico: Nepantla... | reverse complement strand
TCACCACCTAATATCTTAGTCTACATGACTTAGATCATTAGTGAAGCCAGAGGATCTCCGTTAAACATAGGCTTTTCATACTTAACGTACCATCAAACAACAACTCATACATTATCCCAAATGCATGACATCAATTTCATACAATTTACATCATTCGAATATAATACATATCATTCAATCACATAACATTTAAAAATTCATATCATTCCAGAACTTTTCCAACGTCAAAAACAATATTTAACTCTCAAACTATCAAAATATAATATTTATAAATTTTAAATAATATATAAACAAACACAAAATATATAAACAAATAACACCCCTGCAAGAGAAATTCAATATTGGGACCACGCCCCTTCCGCATTCAGATCTTCTATCCTAGGGTGTTATATATAAAAAAAGAAAATTTAGCTTCCCTTACCTCAATTGCTTGCTTTCCAAGCAACTTCTAGAATTTTATTCCCCACAGTTTGGATAAGCTTCAAGATTTACGGGCCTAATGCAAGTTATCCAAACAGAACAAAAATTCAGTATATAATAGAATAAGTTGAGAGGATTAAACTTCTCAACTGACCCCACCAAAATTGATAACTAAATCCTAAAGAAAAACAAAAAACAAAGGATATTTAGAGTAAAAAATGAACTTACTTTGTTTGAAAATCTGATCGGGTAGAAATGTTTCTTAACTCGCCAGCTACAACGTGGTCCGATTAGATTCTACAATAGATGAAGATTGAGAGAGAAAATTAAGAGAGAATGAGAGAAGAGAATATGGTGAGAGAGAGAGAAAAAAAAAAGAAAGAAAAATGGTGCGTTTGCGCTGCTTTTCTTTTTAATGCTGTCACAGTATCACTGTCATTGAATTTTAATTTTTTTTATAGAGAGCCTTTTCTTTTAATTATACATGTTTCACTAGCAATTTACATCATTCCTTTACAACTACAAGTTTAGAATACCTTATTTTATAAATTAGTTTATTTTAAAAATAACTTTGAAAAAAAATGGAATAGGAATTATTTCACTGACCACAAACACAAAAAAGCATAGGGAGTGTTGATAATGGGTACGAATAATCTTTTGTAATGTTTTTTCTTATACTGCATGTGGTTCATATTAAGTCCACAAGGAAGTCATTTAGACGAGGATGGATAACATATATTTTAAAAAATGTTCCTTTGTTATATTTTGAATTACAAGTCTTTTTTTCAAATTCGTAATTAGCTTTTAGATTATATAATTCAAAAGTTTTTTTTCATAAGCATGATTAGTTTTCAGATTACATAATCCGAAAGTTTTTTCTAGTATGAGATTAGTTTCTGAATTATGTAATTCAGAAGCCTTTTTTCAAATGCGTTACATAATCCGGAAGCTACTCTCAAATCTAAACTTCCGGATTATATAATCCAGAATACCATTCTTTAAAAATATATTATGGATTACATAATCCGTAAATTATTTCTGAATCTGAAAGTAACTTTCGAATTATGTAATTCGAAATATAGGGTGACACAAAAAGAATAAAAAAGTATTTTCATGTTTTGTATGGGGTGACATAAGAACATTTGAAAGTGGAGGAAGAAACAGTCTAACATTATTGGAGCAACTTTTGGAATAGGCGTTCCCATTTTGGCCCAATCACTGGCTTCCTAGACAAAGATATCAAAAAATTTGCAGGCATTGACTGATGCAACAGGCGATGCTTTTAGATATGTACTGTGTTATTCACTTATTTGTCACTATTTTACCGCACTTTGTTCCGGCTTTTGATGATTCAGATCCCTTTTATTAGATATGTATATGTATGTTAGGCTTTGGACTGTCTAAAGGAGGCACAATTCGATATGCAATGTTTACAAGTCAGTCATTATTGTAAAATAATTTTCGGATCAAATACACTCCATGAACAAATTGCAAGACCAATACCATGCTGCATCTGAGAAGATCCATCTGATTTCCATTTTTGAGTTGCCTCATCATGAAGGAAAATCCAGGACAAGTTTATTTTGGTTTGAGGATGCTCTCTACTTACAATTATGATACTAATCAAAGAATGTTCTTCTTGGCCCTTCGGCAAATTACATTAGAAGAGACAACAGAAGAGATGTATCAGTGTGCAGAGCAGCGGTCAAAATTTGAAATTTTTCTTCGAGTATATAACCACCTCTTGCTGAAAAAACATTTGGGGTCTTCCAATTAGCAAACTTTTGCAATGAATAATTCATTCAGCAGTAATGTATGTTTCAAGTAACAATAGATTCCTTACCACCAAACTAAGCAGAATGCATGCCACAGCCCCGGGATACAAAGCATACCAGAAATTCAAGTGATGGAACTTTGGACCATCAATGAAAAGCAACGGCATACTAGCAGCTACATGTATCATTGCAATAAAGTTAACCAGCAAATTTTGGAAGCTTAATGATTTATCAAACGACAACAAAATAACATTGAAGAAAAAATACCTGGGGGGTGAACGGAGTTGGTGCAAATCATGTAAGCAACCGATGCTGCAATACTAGCACTCCTGGCCAGCCATCCGGGTCCAAATATTGTCAATGCCAAAACACCAATTGCTGCACAACCTATTTGAGCCATGAACATGCTGTATTTCTGCATAATCACATGTGGGTTATTTAGTTCTGAAGTAAAAAATGAGATAGCACAGGATTGCCTGAAGATATGCATAGCAACAGCATGCTAAGAGACCAAGGATTTTGTGGGGTGATTTTGTTTTTGGTCTATCTATGTTCTAAACCGAAAACATACAAGTCTTATTTTTTTTACAATGACCACTATCAGGTCTAAACATATGACTCTAACAACTAGGCGAACCTAGTGAGTAAGCAAGATTCTGATAAATTGTTTTTCACTTGTAATTGGTAAAAAATGAACATTTGTAATAGTTGAAAAAGTCCAAGAGCGTATAAAAATTTAGACACACAGTGCATTGAATTGGTTAAGCAAGTCATACCCTGGCAGAAGGGGCAGTGGGTGTGGCAAAGAGGATAGTGCAAACAGCCCCAAATGGTGCAAATGCGATTGAGAGTCCTTTTGGTGCCAATAACTGATCCAGCTTTCCCAATACTGCCATCGCCGCAAATGCCCCTGTAGAATCATTTTTTAATTACCAGATTGCACCAAATCTAATTGGTATAGTTAGGAAGATCCTACAGTGGGTGGTTCAATATAAATTATGGGTTCAAATTTCCTGAAAACAAAACAAGGGAGAGAGAGAGAGAGAGAGAGAGAGGAAAAAACTAACCAGCAGAGGGCCAAAAAATGTCACTGAGGGAAGGAGAGGAAGGGGCTTTGAGAGGTTTCCAATCATCCCATATAGATGGAGAAGCAACGTTGCTTGATGCCACAATCCCATGTCCTCTTTTCCTTCCTTTTTGAATATGTTTATGATTACAGTTCCTAGCTGCCCAATAATCCAACACTACTCCCTTGCGTATGATGGTGGTGTTAAAACAGAAGGAAACAAATGAAGATGATGAAGGTAACGATAATGGGAGCATATAATTGGTGCCAAAATTGGCAACAGCAACAATTCCAGATGACATTTGACTCATTTCTCAAGTCTTCAGTTTCTTAGATTCTGAAAGTCCCTCTATCAAATACCAGAGAGGGTGATGTGAGGATGGTGGAAAAGCAACGAGCGTTGAGAGTTGAAAAATGAATAAGCCTTTGAAGAGACCCAAAGGGCGCCCGTTAAGAACATCCAAGCTACTCCTAATAAACCACCTTTTCTTTTTTGTTTCCTTATTACTTTAATTTCAATGCTCTAACTACCTATAACTTTGCATCCCCACATTAATACAAGACAACCAAACAAGACCCAATCTTATCTCATCCACCACCACTACTACCTCACCCAACCTCTACTTGCTTTCTTTTTCTCGAATCATCACTGTAAGCCCAAGTTTCGGATTCTTTTTTTCTTGCTTCCAAATCATATATGTACTCCTAGGCTTTTAATTCAAGAATAACAATTAATTTGAAAGATTAAGTTTAAAAGATGTTTTATACCATCATCTCAAAATTAAAGCTTTATAATAAGAATGCCAATTTTTGCAATCATACATATGATGATTTTTAGTTACTAATTAGTTGACCAAGAAAACTATATACTAACAGTTCAAGAAAACTAAACTAAAATAATGATAAACTTGGAATTCGATTCTTTCATTCGTATGAATGATTAAAAATTGGTGACCTACTTAGGAACGAACTCTATCAATCTGCACAAGATTTTTCTAGCCTCCAACTGAGTTCCCGATGTATGTTTATGAATCTCTGGAGAATTTCATTCCATTAGGCCAAAAAAAGGTAGGAAGCGGTGAAATGAATTTGAGATTTAAGTTTGCCTTATATTGATAAACAGCTGTGACGTATCCTTAATGTTGGGAGACTGGGGATGAATCGTGTCGATAAACAGAATAGTCTCATAGTTGTGTTTTTCGAGTTTGTTTAGAAAATAATTTATTAGGTACTTCCGAACCACAGAGACGATAATAACGCATATTTATGAAATGAAACTATTCTGGCCTCTTTTTGCGCAAAGGTAAACTAACTTTGTCTTCGGAAATAGTTGACCAAAAACTCACCTTTTAGAATGCCTAATTGGCCAAAATTGTATGAGAAAGTGATAACATTTCATATAGCTAGAATGGAGGCCATTCCAAATACAAAAACCCACTGCAATATCTAAGTTGTCCCTTTAGTTCTTGAAGGGGACAACAAGTGTTTCAGATAATTGACAGATCTATTCACATTTGCTACGAAGTAATCTAGAATGCCACACAAAGGAAAAGGGACACACGAAATGGTGCAGTGGAAATAGCAATGGCATCCATAATTGGAGAGGATTACTTTTGTCATCAGTGATCTGAATGAGACTCATAAAACTCGCTTGGACAAGGAGACATGACCTCTTGTTCCAGCAACTGTAACACCTGGTTCATTGAAGGACGATCATCTGCATTTCCATCTGTGCATCTTTCTGCTAGCTCAAGAATTACTTCAAGGGTTCCTGCATCTGCATCGCTGCATCTTTTGTCCACCACATCTTCCAATCTGTTATCTCTCAGTAATGTGTTCACCTGCAAAGAATTGCCTAAAGCTTAGTACATTATGTTCGAAAAACTTTCCTGTGTTACCAGAGGTTTGCATTGAGAGTTAAAAAGCTTACCCAACCAACAACATTTAAACCTCTTTTTACAAAGGAAGGATCTGTTGGCCTCTTTCCAGTTACAAGTTCGAGTAATAGAACTCCAAAGCTATACACATCTGACTTCTCAGTTGCTCTTCCACTTTGTAGATACTCTGGTAGACACGTAAAATATCACTAGTTTACCTCTTTATATTTAGAAAAATCACTTGATGCACTATTGAATAATAATTAATAGGGTCTTGTTACGGGACTACTTGAGGAATGCATTGAATAGTATCCTAAGCATTTATTAGCATTTGTCAATTAATACATAATATACATTAGAAATAATTATCTAGCATATCATTCGGGACTCTTTCATCACATTTGGCATAGGTCAATTGAAAATTTGAAGAATGAAATGGAATATGGCCACTTTCCACCCAAAATCCCAAAACAAAGGATAACCAGGCCATCTGCAAGGATCCAGAAGTACTAAATACATACCTGGTGCCAAATACCCAAACGTGCCAGCTACCACTGTGGTAACATGGGCCTCTTCATCGACCAAAAGCTTTCCGAGGCCAAAATCAGATATATGTGGTTCCATGTTTTCATCAAGGAGTATGTTGCTAGATTTTATGTCACGGTGAACAATTTCTGGGCTGCATTCATGGTGCAAGTAAGCCAAACCCCGGGCAGAACCAAGAGCTATCTTTAGGCGATCACTCCAGTTCAGTAGTCGTCTTTGTTGAGTATTTTCTGAAGAAAGGATTGCTTTACTATTAGAAAATTACACAGCTACAGGACGAGTCATCACAAATATACAATAGATTTTATAAAATTTACAGGCTTGATAATATACTTTAAGGGCAGCCTATGATCCCCACCCTAAATTTGATTGTTGTACAATTTCAAGAAAATCTTTCTCATCTTCATAGGAAAACAGACTTATTTATAGTTCAGTGAATATTAAAATGAACCATACCATGCAAGAGATCATCTAAGCTGCCTAAAGCCAAATAGTCATAGATAAGGAGTCTTGAAGAAGGAAGCCTGCAGTAACCACGCATATTTACTAGATTTATGTGCTTGATGCTCCCCAAGATCTCTAGTTCCCTTTCAAACACTTGATCAGACCCTTCACAACTTCGATCAATCCGTTTAACAGCAAATGTACCACAATCATTCATCACCATTCGGTAAACAGTACCATACCCTCCTGATCCTATTATATGCTCTTCATCTAGAGACTCCAGCTTCTCTATGATCTCAGATGATGTGTATGGCAGGTCACCATGGAAAGTAATAAGTTTTGTGCCTGTTACAGATTATTTCAGCATTTATGAACAAAGAGGAAATTGTCTTTTCTTTTTTCCTTGGAGATTGTCAAATTTGAAACATCAGTGTTCTTACTTGCTCCTGGATCAACTTGTTTCTTGACTTCCGTGTATCTCTTCGCAGCTCGTTCCTTCTTTGATAATAAACGAGTCCAGAGGAATGAAAGGATCATGACAAGTGCGAGACCCATTGTTGCCATTGCACCAATTAGCACCCCCTTCATGTAATGTGAAGACCTTTTGGCTGGGACTGCATATATTGAAGTGATAAGGATTATCATGCAAAACAGTGACCATAATTCTTTAATATGTATATCAGTTCTAAATCGAGTAAATTAGATAGTATTTAGAAAAGTCAAATCCAAGATGTGACTTGCCTGCAGCTTCATCACTTTCAGCATGGGGCAGTACCACAGGAAAACCAAGTGATGTCCGACATGGCTTTTGGACTTGCCGCCCACAAAGATCTAAATTTCCATTAAACCTATTTACATGCAATGAATTTGTTAATACAAAAGTACAGGTATAATAAAATCAACTTGCTGCTCATAGTGCAAATACATTAACCTAATAACAGGATTGATATAGTAAAAACAAGAAAATCCAAAACTATAGTCTTAATGCAAAATGAGCTCTCGTTATTCATGTCCAATAAGAACATTTAGCTGCTGTCTGCAATAGCATGAACTAACTACAACAGCCAAGAAAACTTAAAATCACAAAAATGACTTTTTTTGTACTTTACATATTAAAAAGATAGAGAGTAGAAGTTCAGAGATCAAAAGTGAAAAATTGACACACAATTTTCACCATTCACGTGTGTTACAACATATAGTCTAAACTATAATAAGGAAAGAATACATACGAGCTCTTGTCAAAGGTGCTTAGTACTCCAATGTCAGGAATTTCACCAGAAAAGAAATTGGTAGACAAGTTCCTAAGACAAGGAGGGTCAGCATAAAAAGAATCACAAAGTTATGAATACCACTACGAAAGAGATGTTTAGACTATACTGACTTACAGAATTTGCAAATGTGAGAGCCGGCCAATAGAGGAAGGTATAGCACCTTTTAACGTGTTACTTGACAAATCCCTGTATTTAGACTATGAATCAAATTCCAAATAAATTCTGAAAAACAAAATCTAGAAACAAGTTCAAAGAATCATAAAGGAATAGTGACAAAAAGCAAGGGAATAGGAATTACAGTATATTTAAATATGAAAGATTTCCAATGTTTGACGGTATGCCTCCTTGGAAAAAATTACCCCTCAAGTACCTTTTGAACACAATCAGATGAGAGGCATCACCATCAACATAACATAAAAGCAGCAAAATTTTTAGGAAATTGATAAATACTTCTCTAGGAGTGAACCATATACTTACAGCGCTCTTAGCTCAGTACAATTGGTAAGTTCATTAGGAATGGTTCCATGCAAACTGTTCTGATGAAGTGCCCTGATTCATTACAAGCCATTCAATGGAATGAAAATGACAAAAGTCTCAGGTGCAAGTTTACCAATGGTGGGAGGAACATGTTTTCTACTTACAATCTTTGTAGTCTACTGAGTTTACCAATGCTGGGAGATATAATTCCTCCAAGTTGCATGTATGGCAGATTTCTGAAGAACAAAACACAAAATGCCATACTCAGCTGAGAAAGTGAGAAAAAGAAGGTAACAGAATACAGTGCATGTGTTGTCTGCATACATTGAGCGAACTCTTTGCTCATCGCCAGAGTGACAAGAGATACCAGTCCATGCACAATGAGTCTCATCAAACTCTTGCCAGTTGCCCAGCACATTCTTAGTATCATTAAAAGTACTTTTGATTTCCAACAAGGCCAGACCTAACAGATGAAAGAAAGTTCGAGAGTTAAATTTCACAACTTTAAACTCCAGTTTCCATAGGAGAAGCATTTCACAGAGATTTGGAGAGAGAATGATAAAGATAAACTCCCAAAGTAGGAGGCAGAAGGTGAAATCGGAAAACTACCCAGAAAGCTTTTATTCTCCGACAAAAAAAAGATTTAAGAAAAAAAAAAAACTAAACAAAGCATAGAAGAGGATTTGAAGCAGAGAAACAAAGAAGGGGTTCATAGTTCTAACCATCCAGGGTGAGAGCAAGAGAAGAAGGGCAGAAAACTGTCAGCATAATCACCAGAGAACTCCACCCTACAATCCCCATTTCCATTTTCCAATCTCTCAACAAATTTGAACTCTGAAGTTCTATGAGTGAAAACGAAACTTGTCACCAAGACAGTGTGACTTTAAAGTGATGATTCAGTAGGAAAAAAAGTGTGGGTAGGGTTGGGAGTATGATAAGAATGTAGACCCAGGTGTTACATGATTTTAACTTCCATTTTTGAACTCAAAATAACTATTATATATATATTACAGAAAACAGTGAGAATAATTCCATGCAACAAGGTAAGAGAGTGCACTTATGATACTCCAATATTTTACTTTATTTGATTGGTTCTTAGACTTAATTACTGTAATATTTTATGCAGAGGGGGGAAAGGACAAGTATTTTGAAAATCGGTATGAAAAGTGGTGCAGGTTGAAGGAACCGTTGTTCAGGCAGAAATTCAAAAAAAAGAACATTTCAACCACTCGCCTGTTTGGGGTGTAAAGAATACTCGCCAGTAAGTCCACAAAATTGTGCTTGGTAAGAGCCAATGAAAGAGAAGTGAAAAGCCACATCAGCAAGTGGAGTACACTTATATGACTAGCGCGTGGTAATTTTCTTTATCATGTCTGATATATGTCAGACATATTTAATCTAATTTAATCTTTAAATTTTAACAATAATAATAAAAGGAATAAGTGCCTAATTAGATTGTGTATAAAATGGAATTTCGATGGATTCTATGTTTTACTTTTGATTTGATTTCCATTTTAGTTCATCTCTTACATTACTTGTTTCTGTTTAACTTTTATCATTTTTTTTGTTATTTTAATTTAAAAAATATAAGAGAGAACAAAGTGTTTTTCTTTTCTTTCATAATAAAAATAAAAGAAATAATTATATAAACCACCTGTTTTTTACACAAATAGAAGAAAACATATAACATCATTTCTAATAAATCTTACTTGTTTTGCTGTAAGATGCTATTTATATTAAGATGAAGGGTTAGTTAGTTGATAGTTTAAGTGTATATTTAGAAAAGATTATATGTTAAAAATACTATTTCATTTTATAAAAGCTGTTTCATAATTTATAAAATAAATTGAACCAAACACTAGAGTTATTTGTGAAAGATTGAAACAGAGTTTGGCTTAAACTGTTATCATAATATTTTATTGATTGAGGTTTAGGAATTACAATGTATAATATACATAATATTTATAATATTTAATTTAATTTTATACAAAGGATCCATTGTTTAAATCAATTTAAAAAAATAAAAAAAAAAAAAAAAATATATATATATATACACACACAAATGCAAAGCTGAAAAATAAATAAAACAAGAAGATAAACTAAAGGAAAATGAGCTGAAGATAATATGAATAACAGAAGTTCCTATTTCATAGGATAAAAATGAATATACATAGAATGAAAAATGTAGCCATAGACTAACTGCAAAAAGTCATTTGACAAACTAGAGTAGACTAGTATTGTAAAAAAAAAACTAAAGAAAGTAATTATAGTCTTAAAAACTCTTCCAGAAAATAATTCTAATACACTTTAGATAAACAGTCGTCACAAACTGTTTAAGACTTGAGAAATTTAACATTATAACAAACTTCTCAATCCTTTGACAAAGAGAGATATAAGATATTTCACAAAGTAGTAGGAAGATATTTATTAAAATCCTAACTGAAACTAACTGGTTTAGTGACTAATATCAGATTTTATAAATTCACTAATTAAAAGCTAAAAAAAGTAAATAAAATAGAAAGACATGAATGGCACGTGAATCATCTCCAAATCTAGTTACTCTCTCTTTCCATGCAAAAATAATCATCACCATCAGATGCAAATTACATCACAAATCATGCGTCCACCTAATCCTAGATTTTTAAGGAAAAGAACCTAAAAATTCTCAAAAATATCTTTGAAAGTTTCAGACATAAGAAAAAAAATAAAATAAAACTATTCTCTAATTAGTGGTCTTATAAAAAAGGAAATGCATGGAACTACTTTGATAACATATATAAACAAGTAGAACCAAAGTTACAAAGCCGGAACTTACAAAAATGGAGAATTTGAGGACAGATTGTTCTCATGCACTAGAGTTAGAACATGAGCGAACACGCACACCACCCTCTTCATCTTCTGCTTCACCAAGACAGGCAGGAGGGTGGAGATCCATCAAATACATCATTGGTAATTTCATCCATGTTTTATAGTTTACCTCACAATATATCAATGTTCATTGTTCTAACGCACGTCCTTTAATTTGCAAAGGAAATGAGTCCTTCGAGAAATTGGCATCCATGAGTTTGATATCAAATTTGACAGTGTACCTGCTCTCAAAATACAACCTCAGTGGCGTATATGTGGTGAATGTGGTGCAAATTTGGAATGGAACCTCAACATCTTCTCAATAGTTGGAGCTTTTATTTCTGATACATATCTGGGAAGGTTCCGGACCCTCCTCT
>Ga0123342_1009946_pt1 | contig 11100 bp, 1 predicted proteins | sample Turbeawhitnodule_FD_89960 | JGI IMG/M metagenome (GOLD analysis project Ga0123342, IMG submission 89960) | Root nodule microbial communities of legume samples collected from Mexico - Turtle bean Mexico white nodule | ecosystem: Host-associated > Plants > Roots > Nodule | place: Mexico: Nepantla... | reverse complement strand
TGATAGTGGAAATGGGAGTGGAATAGGAGAGTTCATTTGTAGCACATATCTGATAGTGTGTTACTTTCCATATTTGAAAGGATTGTTTGGCAGAGGAAAATATGGGATTCCCTTAACCACCATATACAAGTCAGCCATTTTGGCTTTTATCTTTGTTCACTTTTGTAGAAAGTAACTTATCAGTCTATGACTTGAATTTTCAGTAGTTATTGTTCTTATAATTGTATACAATTTTAAGGTTATTTTAAGGTTTGTGAAAACATCATTTTCCTTCTTATATTGAGGTCTGTTGGTTATTACTTATTGAAAGGTGATAAATAAATTTTGTGAAGAAAAATGTTAATTTGAGAAGCGCACAGTTTATAACCTTTCAAAATTTCTCATCTTTTCAAATGAATTTATATTTTAATAAAAAATTATTTTTTCTTCTACTTTTAACATGTTCATAAAACAATTCATTATTGGATGGTATCAGGACTTTTGGAGAACATCATCCCTTCTACATCTTCTACACCAACTATATTATATAATGAATTTCAAATTTATTGCCAAATATCTTTTCTCTTTATTTTCTTAATTTTTGAAAACCTCTTTTACAATAAAGAAAAAATTATTATAAAAATATGTAGATAAAAAAATATTTATGAAAATAATCTATTTTTATTAATTCTTATAATTATATCATAAAAATATTTTAACTTTTCACCAAGACGGTTTATTAGAAACAATTTCATGTTGATCTTGAAAATTAAAAAGTTTGTTAAGGGTATAAAAAGGAAAAAAAATGAAAAAAAAATTAAAGAAAAAAAATTACAAAACTCAATCTTTACTATTAGTTGTTTAAGATTATAAATTATCATAACTAAATGTAACAATTCAGCCTGATTGAGATGTCTAGTAAGATAATAATATCTAGTAAGATAATAATATCTAATATGAAAGTTTTTTATAAAATAAAATAAAAAACTAAATGTAGCAATCACAATATTATCAATCTTGTAAGAAGTTAAAAAAAGAGAGTCTATTCATTCATAGTTATTGGGCCGATTTTTAACCACTGTTGTGACAAAAAGAATGGAAAATGCTATTTTCTTCCTACTGCACTAACTATTCAAGATTCTCTCTTCATGATTTGAGTATTTTTTGTTCTTTTACATACTATTTCAACATTGACCAAATGTTTCATAATAAATTTCTAAGAAAGAAGAAATAATAAAAAATAAAATCAGTTTTTCTATAAATTTAAATTACATTCTATAAATTATTTTTTTAAAGTATAAAATAATTTCTATAAATTTGATTACATGTAAACTAATTTTAACTTTTAAATAATTTTTTTCTTTTTTTATAAAAATCCTTACATTAAGAAAAAGAACAAATCTTATATAACAAAATATCTAACATTTCTATAATTATACTAATATATCCATAATAATCACACGTGTAAATTGTTCCTTACCAAAACGATGATATTGAACTTATAATAACAATCTCTAGAGTTAAATATACATAAAAACAAATTTGTCATGGTTATTCTAAGATTTTGATGTGTGATATCTTCTGGGAAGATCTTTAGGACTGATCTCATTACAAAGGCTTGGATAGGAATAAAGTTCTTCCCTTGTGAATGCATAGTATGGGTCATGGTCATTGGAAGCAAACTATCCAATGAAGATATCTTGGTTGAAATGGACATTTAATAACTAAATATCTTCACATTCATTAGAGCATAATAAAATTCAAAAGAGAATTCAAATCATTTACAAAAATATCAAAGTTATTTGTTGTAACCAAAGCTCTTTTAGGAATTTGCCCTTCTTATAATACTTCTTTTTGCATTCCTAATTCCAGTATAATGGACCGTCTTATCTTTCAAATTAAGGGTTGCTCCTTTTTTCAAAAGGCAATGACAAGAATATTTGAACCTCTCCTAAAGCATATGTCATCATTTACATAGATGATGTCATGTTGTTTTTTTCTATTGGAGAGTCAAGTTAATCGAAGATATAAATGGAAAGAAATTTTATTGTGGGCATGTCAATGGACAATTTAAAGAAGTAGAAAAACATTACCATGCTACTTTCAAAGAAGCATTGGCTATAAAAAACATGGGATAAAAAGATTGATTTTTATTTGGGAGGGTCCCATATTGAAGTACAAATGGACAACTAATCTTTTGCAAAGATCTTAGAATTCATGAACAAAATGCTACATCCACAAATTTTGAGATTAAAAATTGATTTTCCAAGTATGATTTTTGTGTTAGACATAAAAAGTAATTCACACTACAAAGAAAACTATTTAATAGATACTTATAATTATATATGAATTTATATAGTATGTAATTAGTAAGTTAGTTACGGATTTTATATACAGATCCAAATCCAACAGTAAATTGCTTATACATAAAATTCATTTACTTATACATAAAATTCATATGTAACCATAACTCTATTGGTATGTAAAGAAAAATACATATTACCTATAATGTTACATACAAATTTACAATTTTTATTTTTTCTCTATTTTTTTCTTATTTTCCTTTTATTTTTTCCTTTTATTGTAAATCCTAATCCTTTTCCCTTTTCTATAATTTAAGAATCTCTAATGCTTTATTTGGATTAGGGAGTGAAAATGAGGGAGTGAAAATGAGGGAATGAATTTGAGATGATTTGAAGGGAAAGTGTAAAAAAAGTTAGAGTGTTAAGATTAAGGTAAATAGAGTGGAAAATGTAGAGAAAGTTTATGAAAGTTTGTGAATGATATGATGGATATGATTGAAATTATATTTTTTAAATTGATAAAAATGTAAGTTTACAAATTTATTCTTATATTTAAATTTTTTTAAAATTTTAATTTAATTTATTTATTTATAAATTATAATTATTTTTAACTAAAATATTATTTAAATATTTATAATTATAAATATTTGATAAAAACTTATTTTTTATATTAAATAAAATCATTCTTTTTATTTTACTCTTTTGTAATTAATATAATTATTATATAATTTTAATTTTTATTATAAATTAATTTATTATATATAAAATATGATTAATTATGTTCTTTAATAATAATTATTTTTTATAATTTTTGGATTATATTTTTTATATTTAAATTATAATTTTATTTTAAATAAAAATAAAAATAATTTGAATTTAATATAAAAGGTTAAAAGAATAAATTAAAATTAATTAATTAAATAATATACATATATGCAACTTTCTTGACATAGTTGCGAACAAAATGTTTTTTGATTCCCGTGTTTTTAAAATAATTTGCTTTGGTTTTCCAACAACTTTCTTCTTGCTACACAATAAATCATTACCTTTCTTTGCTGAGAAACAAACACTGCCTAAGTTCTAACTTTCACCTTATTCACGTCACAACACCATGGTACCACTGCACGGCACCACCAGACCATCACACCTGCACCTTTCCACCACCGCACCAGACCACCACACTTTTCAAGACATGAAGACCAATCAATGGATGATAAAAGGAAGAGAAGTGTGAAAGAGCGACTGGGGTTTTCTAATGGTAACAGGAGAAGCTACCCTATCCTTGGTGGAAGGCTACACTTTGTGAAGTTTGAAACGAGAAAGATAAATGAGTGTTTGGATTTCATTCATTCAAAGCAGCTTCACAGTGGTGGTATATACTCTTCCTTAGTTTATTATTTTCATCATTCCCCTCTACACATTTGTTTTCGAAAATAGTAATGTGCATCAAAAAATCGAACTTGTTGATCCTGGGGTAAGTTGTTATCAAAGTCTTTTTGTCTGGTCTTGCATGGAGAGGATATTTCAGATTTTATTTTATTTTGTGGAGAACTTGAAAGATCAAAGCTTTAACTACAGGGGAGCTAAAAGAGCAAAGAGTAGGATGATGTTCCAAAGGATGCAGCTCGTTTAAACCAGACTTTTTGGTTCAGAAATGTTGATGGTGTTGACATCCCCAAACACCAAACTTAGTGTGATCAAGGTACATTTGGTCTTTATTCCTTATTTAATCAATTTTTTTATCTCTTTAAATGTATTCTTGGGTAAACTAAATCAAGTTTCTTCCAAAAGTTAAAATTAACTTAAGCTTCTTAGCTTTTGGAGAAGTTAAAAGAGGAGTCTCTTAATAAAAAATTGAGGTACAGACGATGATTTTAACTTCTGCGTGAAACTTGATTCTTTTATGTTCTAATTTTCTTCTCTTGTAGGAATTTATTGAGAAGTTTATCCTAATTGAGCCAAAAGTCTAATATGTTCTTATCCGGATTTTCTAATTTTTGTTCATATAGGTTGATGGAGATGGGAAATTTGAGAGGGTTAGTGTTAACAAAATGCAAGAGGTCATTTTCATAGACTTGTTCTTATATATTGCTATTTTTGAACTACTAAGTATTTATAATATAAGGTGATGAATGAATTTCAGTTTTGATGAGTTGTTTGAGCCGAGTTAGAAAGGAGATAATAGAAGTATGAACATGCTAGTTAGGGATATATACGGGGTTTTGGACTATTCTAAGGTAATTTTTTTCAGCTATTACTATTTCCCTATAAATATTCATCATGGAGTGAAACTGTTCCAACTTAACTGAGTTTCCTGGTATAAATAAATCGTACTAGATTGGCCTATCAGCTTCCACTATTGCCTCAAGTTTTGGCAAAACAATATCAGAAAAAAAGGATGATTTCATACAATATTGGCCAGGTGAGTTGACTGCTATAACTTTACCATTTTTCATACATACATATACACTATCTCATTCAGCTTTTCTGTTGTGCCAAGGTTCACTGTGTTGTTGTAATATATAAGTATTCTTTATTTAATAAAGAAGTTCATGCAGGCAATGTAAACTTCATTTGATGTCGTTTTCATGCCTATATTCTATGGTCACTTTCCTACATTTTATAAAAACTTCATTTTTACCATTAATTAAAACTTCCTGTTTAAAAGTAGTGTGACTATTCTTCTTCATCTGTTCATAGTTTTTATGCTCTGTTTTTTTCAAAATTTCAGGAATTAGTTTTGTTTTAGAATTTCAGAATTTAGTTGTCTGTCTTTTGGAATTTCACGTTCTATGTTTTTTTTATTAAACTTATGATGTTCCCAAATTTTTTTCATTTATAGAAAAAATGTCATTACACCCAAATCATTCTTTTGAGACTATTTGAATATATCTAGAAAAAAAAGTTTTTAATATTATCTGGTTTGAAAAAAAAAATTACATTACATAAAGAATTTTCCATATATAATATCACTAGACTCTTACATACAAACAAATAATTACATTCGAGAAGACACTTACATTTAAATTTTTCGATATATAATAAACAAATAATTACATTCGAGATTATTATATAATGTTAAATTCGTATATAACAGTCATTTACGATAGTTTTACGTACAATTCTTTTTCATATATAATTGTATATAATTATGTTTTACATACGAATTTGATCTCTTACATACGTATTAGTGTGGTATGTAATTCCAAATTTTCTTGTAGTGTCAGAATATCATCCAAATTTCTCCTAGATCTAGAAAGATAATCCAAATGATAACTACAACTCATTGTTTTCCTCTCATATTCATGGTGAATTTATTGTTAAATGCCTCCAAGATCTGAAAAGGATATCCTCCTAGTTTGGCTCCCAAGTCTCCTCATGATATCCTCCAATATGCAAAGACTCATTACTTTTACTTTATGGACGAAATCATGAAGTACCAACACACAATACCATCCACTTTTGACCCAAGAAATCCTTATGGAGGGATATTTGAACTATTTTGTGAAATAGGATAAAATTTATGTGAAGCCACCTTATGGGCAAATCTGGTGCAAAATTGTTAAGTACTTTATTCCCATTAGGACAAAAACTGCTTATCAGATTCTTACTAATCTAATGAAGGAAGAATACCTATTTTGGACTCTGTTAAAATAATTTTCTCCATTATTCTGGTGATGAGAAAAGTTAAGAAATATTCTCTCTCTTGAAGAAAAAATGATTTTACATTCATTAATTTCTATCATCATCATTCATTGACCCTATTATCAAAATGAATGAAGAGCTTGTAATGAGAAGACATACTAAAATGAATGAAGAGTTTTATATAAAAATTCATTCTAAACCTCTCTCTCTCTCTCTCTGAACGCCTTCATTGTATTGTATGATGTTATTGATCCCTCTCTGAACGCCGTATACTTTTTATCATATTTTTTTAAAATATACTTTTATACTACATCACTTTAGAGACAACAATAAGAATACTTTTTTTTTATTAACTCCAATAACAAACTATAGTAAGAATTTTCTTTTACAATAATGACTATCATACTCAAATAATACTAGTGAACTAATGACTTTGAAACCATTATAAGATACCAAGATGATATAATACACATCAAATAAGAGACTAAGAATTATAAAATAAATATGGTAAAGACTAAAAAAAAAACTTAACAAAATAGTCAAAATTACATCTTTCTTTAATATTGCAAAGAACAATGTGGGGATCTTCAACACACTTCCTCATAGACCTACCAACTCAAGCGTGAGATTATATATTTATGGATGATTTAATAGCGGTCAAATAGTGGGTGGCATGATAGACCCAACAAATACTCTCGTTACTATAAATTCTAAATGATTGTGATACCATATTAAAAAGTGAACTTTAGACATAACTCAATGCTACAAAACTGACTTGCGAGATGAAGTTTCCGTCCACTTATATACTGTGAATTGATATTATCTCTAATCGACATGAGATCTCCAATAATTAAAACAAATAAAAAAAAAAGACCAATAGATATTCATTACCAAATACCACCTTATCTCTTTTCTAACACCTAATAAATGTAAAAAGGTAAAGTCCTCTATTGAACTTCTAGTCTCATAGAATATGTAATCAAATTATCAAAAATAAAAATTGTTATGGGGTTATTTTTTCTATTTTCGGCGATTTTAACCCCCATTAAGTACGTTACTTGTGATTTGCTTTTCCCCTGAAAGATCCAATGTCACTAACAGATTACCCGTGCTTTTTACGAAGCCTTGGAAAATAATTACTTTCTGGCGGTTCTTTAAAACCTCATTATTCCTAGCGGTTTGGAAACTCCCATTGTTCTCGGTGGTTTAAAATCCCCTGTTACTTCTTGGAGGTACATATATAAAAAAAAATAGGTGACAAATAATAAAAATGTTGAAACAAAATAACCCAACGGTATCAATTCGTGTAAACACATCCCATGGCTAACAATTTTATAATTATAACGCAACATATTACTTATTAAGTTAAGCATGTTATATGACAAATCCTACTATGATATAAAATAATACAGTTCTTTGCAAATATAACCTTCATTTGTTGTACTTATAACATTAATATGGGTTTGTTTATTAAGTCCTTCTCATTCCAGGTATCAAGATATAAAATAATACAATAATTTTAAAACTATGTTTATTTTTTTCACATTCATGCACCACTTATTTTTCATCAACAACTTGTATGCACAAATATGTTCTAATTAATTAGCTAATTGAATGATTTGAAATTCTAATAGGTTCTGAACCACCCGACATGCACTGATCACCTCAATCAAATGATATTTTCTCCAATTCAAAAGTTCCCACACAAATTCACATATCAATTAAATTTAAATATAAACACAAAATATAATAAAATTTAGTTTTGAATAAGTTTGAAGGGTATGTTGTCATAACTAGTAACTAGGTGTTGAAACCAAAGTACATTAGTAAATGATTCTATAAATGGAAGAATAAGCTTATGAACTCTATGTACATTATGAACAAATAAAGAGTTGAAAACATTCAAAAAGATAAAAATTACTAGGAAGAGACCCAACATTTTTTAGCAATTTGGTCGCAAATGCCAATTTGTCTTGCATGGAACCTTGCTTGGCAATTTGGCATGACATGTCTTTATCTTTTTTCTTGATAGCCTCCTTTATAGCTCTCCTCAAACCTATATATGTTTTGTCATTGTATGTGACACTTCACTAAATTAACCAACCCCAAAACGAACCAAAACATGACTATACTTTTGGCGTGTTCATTCATTCATAAACTCATAAGATGACCCCAATACGAACAAAGTGCAACATACAAACAAAACAGTGCCCATGAATAACTAAAACCTATGAAACCTCAAAAAGTGAATAATAAAATAGTGCCTACTAAATAACATTCTTCGGCTATGTTTCTTGATGTTGATAATTTGTTTCATCATTAGGAACATTTTCTTAATCAGATGCCTAATATATAAAAATAATTATAATAAGTAGCATTCCAATTATAATATAAAATATATATTAATTGAATCAAGATTTAAATATTATCGGTGATGTATGAAACATAGCAAAATCATGAAGCAACTCTCTTGAATAATTTTGCACAAAAAAAGTCACCATTGTCTTCATTTCATTGACTTGTGATGTCAATATAGAAACCTAGTTTAGAACAAAAAAATCAATGAAATTAATCAAATTTTAAATAATATTAAAAGTGATGGGCTATATATTAGGAATAAACACTCTCCTTGTAGCATGTAAACCTTTCATGTACAAAAACTTGTATAATCTTATTGAGATATCAACTTTTCTATGTGATTTTTATAGTTTAGTGTCCAAAACAAATCAAAGAGGACTTAAATAGAATCTCAGTGAAAATAAAAATAAATAAATAAACAAAAATGAAACAAGAAGTTGACTAACAGTCATGTGAAGCAATGTAAATCGAACATTCTAAACTGAAGCTTTACATGCCAATGAGTAACCAACTTTTGGAAGTACTTCTCAGAGGTATAAACCTTTTCCCAAATGGGGGTCTTGGAAACCAAACCCTTAGACTGGTTAGATGGTGTGATTTAGAATAGCTTTCATTGTTGGTTTCCACTCTTCATCATTGCAGAGAATTCTTCATAGTTGATTCTACCATCTTGTGAAACCACAACATTTTAGTATTACCTATGGAACTAGAATATAAAGTTATAGAAATTCAATAGAAAATGAGCTTACATGATCTGTATCCACTTCAAAGATAATTGTATCAACTTTAGATATGATTTCCTTGATCGTGGCAAAGTCACCCATACCATATTCTTTCATGGTTGGTTCTAGTTCATCTATTGTAATATACCTGTAATGAAATCAAATGGAGACCAAAGAATAAGATATGGCATTTCTCGTGACATCTCTATCCAAGTTATACTCAATAGTTAATGATTTGTAAATGAGGTTGCTTGCCACTGTTCATTGTTTATTATTAAAAACTATAACAAGATGCATGACACTTAGTTGACAAGCATGTCATTGACAGTGAAGCGTTGAATTCAATAGTTGAAGGGTTCGTATGGATTGCATAATGCAAAGTCAAAACTGAAATTGGGAGGAAAGGCTTGCATGGACAAGAAATCATGATAATGAAGGGCTTACCCATTGTTGTCTTTATCAAAATATTGGAAGGCCTTGAAGAGTTAGTCATCTCTTTCTAACTTGTGTCTTGCATTGTAGTTGTGATGAATTCTATGTAGTCAATTTAGCCATTTCCATCTACATCAGCCTACAATTTTGAGCCAATAAATATAAGTTTGAAAACCCTAAAAGAAAATATATAGAGATGACAAAAGGAATGCTTACAACATCCATAAATTTTTTCACTTGAGCCTCTATAAGCTTTGAGCCAAGTCTATGCAATCCTACCTTTAGTTATTCATAGGTGATTGTACCACTCTTGTCAGTGTCCATATTTGTAAACATTGCCTTCAAACCTTGGATCTCTTCTGCAGACATATTCTCAGTAATGACCTAAAAGAATATTTGATATAATCGTGCCATTGTTGCCAAAATTCCTCTGTAAACTGAGGATTTAATTAAGATTTCCCTGTGTCAAATGATGTAAAAGGCATGGTCAGATCAAATGCAAAAGTTTTCTTAGGGAAAGATGTTCCCTACTGTTTCTTATCCTATATAGAAAGTTCATATGCAGAATTGATTCGTGGATACAACCTCAAATATATGGTAACTCGCCCATTTGAATCACTGAATTTTACCATATTATGGTTGTTTCATGCTTAATGAATCCTTTTTGTTCATAAAATGGTTTTGGAAAACTTGTTCTTAAATTAAATAAATTTTAAGAAATTGACTTGCAAGCATAGTGAAACATCTATAGGAAATACTATATGGAGATGTTGTAATTATCTTTTAACTTCCCTTTGCTTCATTTTATATTGCATATATTTTGATTGGATTTCCAGTTTGTTCTACATCATTCAAGGAATATTCAAATGATATTTCACTACACCTAAATGAAAAAAATTATACAGAGTCCAATTACCTAGTTTTATGATATTCCTTAATTCCAGAGTCCAATTTTCAATTATCTAAATACAGCCAAGCGTATTCCTAGGTTGCAATTTGAAATTCATCAAACGAAGAAACACACATTCCAATTGCACAAAATTTAGAAGCAAGCATTTTTCTAACCGAGATAAAGATTAAAACACAGCCAGCGTAAGCAAAATTAGATACAACTTTTACGTGAGTGAATAAAATAGAATGAATAAGAAAACAAAGCGGAAGGAAGTTGAAATAGAACGAATACCTATTGAGCATAGAGAGATGAAACTTATAGAGAAATGGAGCTTCAATTTAGACATGAAGATTTTTTAGGGTTGAGATGTCTTTGAAATGAAACTGCGGAAGTGTATAAAAAGCATTGAGATGCATCCAAAACGAGAATGCGAAGTGTAAAAAACATGAAAACTATGAAAATGTATAACAAACGAGACTTCAAAGTGTAAAAACCATTGAAACTGCGAAAATATCTAACAAGCATGTCTCTAAAAAAACTAAACTAATGGTAAAAATAAAAAAAAAGTTTATTTAAAAAACAATTGAAAGTTGTCAGGGATTATAATATAACACATGTGCCTTTTAGAGATTTTCATAATATTTATTGTACTGATAGGGTAAAACCGAGAGGTTCATGCCGAGAACTACATAGTATAACAATTAAGATGATTAAGTTAAAACCGAGAGGTTTTGACCGAAAGCAATAAAGACAAGAATAAAACAAATAT
>Ga0123342_1009945_pt1 | contig 11103 bp, 6 predicted proteins | sample Turbeawhitnodule_FD_89960 | JGI IMG/M metagenome (GOLD analysis project Ga0123342, IMG submission 89960) | Root nodule microbial communities of legume samples collected from Mexico - Turtle bean Mexico white nodule | ecosystem: Host-associated > Plants > Roots > Nodule | place: Mexico: Nepantla... | reverse complement strand
TTTTCTCCTTGCTTTTGTTTGGGCAATCTGCCTTTATGTGACCTTGCTCACCACAACCAAAACAAGTATAGTTATTGGAATTAAAATCATTGGATTTCTTATTTCCATACCTATCTTTGTTGTGGTTCCTCTTCAAGAATTTGCTAAACTTTCTTGATAGCAAGTTAAGGTTTTCTTCATCACTATCATCGTTGGATTCTTGTTTGCCTTTGTGCTTGGAAGCTTTTAAGGCTATACTCCTTACGTGTTTGTCTTCGCTTTCTTGAACATTGAGTCGATTCATCTCTAACTCATGTTCCCTAAGCTTTCCAAACAAAGAGGTCATATGTTAGATCTTTTGTTGGTAATTGATTTGATTGTTAAAGTTAAATACAGATTTCAAAAAATTGAGTTCACCCTACCATACTCTTAGCATGCTTCTTCCATATTCAAAGGCCTGAGGGTAATTTGTTGGCTTCCCTTATATTTATTGTTTGAAGCATCTTCAGAGTTTAGCCTTCAGCTTCTCTTTTCTTCTTTTCCAAAAATATGATGCAGATGATACTTAGTTAGATCTTCATCTTGAATTGCATAGAGATATTATGGATATTGCATTAAAAAATTACAAAGCCAACACTAATTGAACTGAAAAGCAAAGAATTCATGAGCTTTATGTTTAGTTTAACATAATGTAATGTTTTTCTTAATTCTTAAGTTAGGTAAAAAAAATTTTAATTGTTTAAGGTTAAAACATTTCTAAAATGTAATGTTTTAATTTATTAATTTTTTACTGATAAAAATAACACTTGATTTTACTGTACCTTAAAAGACATATGACAAGCTCAATTTTGTTCATTTTCCTTACGTTTAGCCTTTAAATCTATATTTCTATGTTTCCTGTAAAGTTATTACTCATACAATTTGATTAATCTTCATAACGTTCGTTATTACTTCTTTGATTTTGAACATTTTTTTAGCCATGTTCGATTATGTTAAAGTAATACTTATGTTATAAGAAAAATCAACTATACTTCGCACAGGTAAAATTCTTCGTGTATTAAAAAATTTAAACTTTATATTTATGACTTCAAAATTCATTTATGATGTATATTTAGATTGTTTGTTTTGTCCTCTTGCTTGTGTTTTACTTTATTTCCTAAATAAAATCAATTTCTGAACGAGGATATTTATCTCCAAGTCAATTGAAAGTTAGTTATTTTTATATATTTTTGCATGAATGTTATCCGGTTTGATTAGGTTTTTCGTTAAAAATGTATATATAAATCAAATATCAGAGAATATATACGTTTGTTTGGTTCGATCGAGTTTGATTTTAAAGAAAAAAAAATCTAAATTAAATTGGTTTGGATCAGTTTTTGTAATTTGTAATTTTAGTTTTTTATTAAAAATGTACTCCTTTTTTATCTTTTAAGTTAAACTATAATAATAAAAAATATAAAAAAAATATGTTACTAAAAATCTAATAAGTATATTAAACAATACACTAATAAAATTATAAAATTAATAGTTAATATCATTAAAAGCTAAAATCATATATTATTGAGTTTAACACCCACAAATAGGCAAAAATTTAAAATCTTCAAAACATAAAAATACAACAATATGTCTACATGAAAAATTTGACTAAGTCACCAAATAGGGTAACTTGTAGAAAATAAAATATCTATCACTTAAACTTAAATTGCAACACTTTTTTTTTTACATAAAGAGAATATAAAAGCAAATTATATCACTAGTGTTAAAAAGTCCACTTACGACATCCAATACATATTCTTTTTAGTGTCAAACTTTGTCCATCAACGCAGTAGTATTTTTGAAATTAAAACGAGTGTAAAATGACTTGTGGATGAAATATTGTTTTAAACAAAAGTTGCTTGGTATAAAACGACGATTATTAAAATCGTCATTTTAGAATCCTTTTTTAATCCTAATTTGAAATGCATCATTTACGCATTCAATTTTCGTTTTGTCTTTTCGCAAAACTTACTCCTTGCTCTCTGGTTTTTGTCTCCATTGCACGCACTACTAATCACTGTAAGTTCTTCATTTCACTCTTCTCATTCACTCATTACAAACTCTATTTGTATTTTTTTTTGTCTTTCTCTTATTGGTTTCAATGGTGAAGGTTTTCTTTCCGTTGCCAACACTGTTTAATTGGTGAACGTCCCTTTTTGTGCTTTTTTCTCCTTCACTCACTGCTTCCCGCTATCGTCGCCGCTTCTCACTGCCTTCACCACCATCGATGCCCTTCACTGTAGGATGGTGCCTTTAAACTTTTTTTTTTCAATATTATTAGTATTTATTATTAATTTATATTTGTATTATGTTAGTTGTTAGGTTAGAATAAAATTATTAAATTGTTAGATTGTAAATAGATTTATATTATTTAGTATATATAATTAATTTAATGATTTTTAATTTGTATATTTAATATTTATTATAATTTATATTTATTATAATTTGTATTTATTAGTAATTTATATTTATATTTATATTATGTTAGTTGTTAAGTTAGTGTACTGCTCAGAGCGCTCATAGCTTAAAGCTCAAAGGTCGGACCTCAACATTTGTCGTAGGCAGGACAACTTGGCTCCTGGGTCAAGTTGGTGGGCCATGAGATTGGGCCTCAGATGTATGTGTTGGTTCCTTTTTTGTATAACCCTTTGTGCATAACGGCTAAGCGACTAGCGAGGGGTAATTTTGGACTTTGGGGTGTACTTAGTACGTAGGAGGTATAGCTTAAGTAAACGTTTCCTTTTAAAACCTAACCCCATGTGTGCTAGGGCACGTAGAGGTTAGGTTGCATGTGTTCAAAGGATAGCGTAGCACCATGTTGAGGGTGACTACGTAAAACAAATTGGACCCCTGATGCTGGTACATGAGTTGGTACCCTGGTGGTTATTCTGTTATGATTTTATGCACTCCATAGAGGAAAGATTATGTTCGGTTGCAGCACCAAGAGAGTGTGTCCTTGAACAAAATATTTTCCTGTTGAGTATGCCTTTCAATTGAGATTATATTCTCGTGAAGGAAAGTTGTTACAAGGGGTAAACTATAAATGGGACTTGAGATCCCAGGTTATGGTACGTTGTTTCTAAGAGTTAAACTAATTACTTCTTAAATTCTTATAAGCCTTTTACTGACTTGATCATCGGAGTGCAATAAACAGGTAGGGCCCCCTCTATTTCAGCGGAGCTACGTTCTAGAGCAACAAGAGACAGACGGAGCTAGAGCTCGTGATCGGATTTAATCGACGAGCAAGTCAACCGGAAAAAACATTTGGCGCCCACCGTGGGGCCCGATAAAACTAGGCCCCACCCGCAGTTGTGCTCAAGCTTTTAGGCATGATGAGGAATACGAGGCAAGGTCCGTCAGGACCAAAAGGGAGTGACAACCCCACCATATAACAGCTTATGGAGACCGTAAGTGCTCTCCAGGAGACGGTGGTGGCATCTAAGGCTAACTAGGAGAGGCTCATGGCGGAGGTTCGAGCCGAGTAGGTGCTTAGGCAAGACCAATTCAGGGCAGAACTAGATGCGTCACGAGCAAGCAACGAGGAGTTACGCAAAGACGAGGAATTGCGTAGGGACCTACAGCAGTTGGGAGAGTGCTCCACAGGAGAGCGAGGTTTGACTAAGCAAACAAGGGCTCACCCCAAGCCGTTCTCTCAAGCGACTATGGACGTTATCATACCAGCCAATTTCATAACACCTAAGATCGTTTTTACAGGTACAGAAGACCCGAAGGCCCATCTCACGACATTTATTGTGGGTCAAAAATGCATTTATTGTGCCTCTGAATCAGATAATAAAGAGATGTATTCTTTGTTTTCCTTGAAATTCAAAGCTTTTTATGAATGGCAACCACATTGGTGGTCATGGGGTTGATGAATATTTGTAAATGTATATTTGAAACATCTGGAAGGTTTGCTCTTAACAGAAGAGAGAATATTTCTAGCAAATCCACCTCTTCAGCAATCATTTGATCAACTTGAAGATGAACCTTTTGAAGAGCTTTATTGCTGGTACTGCATATGGTGTGCACTCTAGTGAGGATGAACTTGCTGCAGAAAAGCAGATGGCTTTTGATATTATGGACCAAGATGTAAGGTTTTACAAAAAAGTTGGCATTGGGAAGATCATGCTTGTCAAGGCTATTGCTAAGGTGTCTTGAGCAGTTTTTATCAATGGTTGAATATCAAACTTCATGAGCAAGTGGTTTGAAGATGCTAAAACTTGTGTCTACCATATTTAGCCTAGCTCATAAACTCTGTATGCCATCATATTCATTAATGAAGTTGACAAATTTTTGGAACTTGATGAAATAATACTTTGACATCTTCCTCAAACATTTGAAATTGATATTCCAAATCAAAGGAAAAGGGCTAAGATATTGAATGTTATCTTGAAACGAAACTGTTGGATGAAGAAAAGATAGGGGGAGAAACTGGGGTTTCCTTGTTGAAATTTCTGGGATCTATGGTACTTTAATTTTGCTCCTGACATAGCTGTGATACACCATAGATTTTTGTTGCAATTCTGATATGCTATCACAGGTTAGTTGATGCAATGGTGTTGCTATACACATTGGTATTCTAGTTTTTCTTATTAAGAAATGAGTTGGATATTCTTAATTCTCAAATTCATTCTTAATTCTATTTTTACCCCTTCTTCTATTCTATTTGTGAAGACAAATAGGGGGAGAGTTTGTATGTTGTATGTTGCTAAATATATGCTTTAAAACTGAGTTTATATGATTTAGTTAGTTGCTGTATATCTCTAATTTTGCACCTTGTTTTCACTAGTTTTCACATTGTTTTTGTTGGTTTTCCTTATGAGAATCACCTAGTGAGAACTGTTTTTGTAGTGTTAATGATATTTGGATATGATTACTTTTGGTACATGCACAAATTATGTTTTGCAGGTACTAATAAATTCAAACAGAACATCACTAGCACATCACAAGCAAACCAAGGATTTGTCTTCATCAAATAGGGGGAGAGTGTTGAACAAGATGCTTTTATGTCTCCAAATCCAAGTGGAAAGCTTGAAGACCTTGTTGTTATGTGTGTGTTGTCTAGTTGTTTGAAACTTGTTAATTCACTCCTTAAGATGATCCAAGTTCATTTGAATCTTTAACCTTTTGAAAAGATGGGTTTTCTAAAAGGAAGTAAAATTTCAACAGGTTGAAATTTTGAATCAACAGGTTGTTTGACACTTAGTGGATTTTAAAATGATTTGGAGAAACTATGTCTTTGCCTTTGCTGTCAAATAAATTTCAACAGGTTGAAATTTCGAATCAATAGGTTGTTTGACACTTAGTGGATTTTAAAATGAATTGGAAAAGCTTTGCCTTTGCCTTTGCTGTAACCCAATTGGGAGAATTGAAGGTTCTAGAAGTATGCATGGCTAATTCTACCCTTCGGGATTGGGAGTAATCTGCTCTAACTCTTATGTATTGAGGTGATATCTTATATATTAATATTGAGTTCTTGATTGATTATTGGTATTGTTGTTTTACTTTTAACTTTCTGTGACAAATTGAGAATCTTAAATATGACCGAGATGTATTTTTAGGGTTCGAACCTAAACATCAATACTTAACATATTTGAGTGCTAGAAATAGACTTGAAATGTTAATTGTCATTAACGTCTGATTGTGATTTCTAAGTTGTTTTTATAAGTATGCGAGAGATCGATATTTAGGAAACATTCTTAAGAATTTTATATGCGAGAGATCGATATTTAGGAAACATTCTTAAGAATTTTATATGCGAGAGATCGATATAAATGAATTTTCTACAGGCATCAATTTCAATCAAAGAACTTAATATTAACATGCTAATCAAAATACATGAGAGTGAGAGAAATGAAACCTAATCCCTATTTTTCCAATTGAAGCAACTAATTCTTTGTTTGATTTCTTATTATCAGTGCTAACATAATCAATTAAAAAACTCTTTTTCTTGTTTTATGTTATATTTAGCGATTATTGTACTCAATAATTCACTGTTCCTTGTGGGATCGATATCCGTCCTTAGGGACAATTATTACTTCTGACAAACGCAGTTCACTTGCCGTAAAATGTCATCAATTCTAGGGTTGATTACAGAGTGAATTCTCAGTGGTCTCTAAGGACTGGATGTAGCTCTTGGTGAATAATGAACTAGTATAAACATTCTGTGTGAATCTCTCTATCCTTACACTCTTTAAACTGCTTTAAGTTTGATTTTATAAACTGCTGATAAAAACAACCGATTGTTTCATAAAAGCAACAGGTTGATTTTTTGCAATCATATTAAAAACAATTTTTAATTGGCTAAACAGTTTTCTAATTGATTGATTCTCCATTGTCTTTCACTTTACGTTCAAAGTTTGCGAACATATTTCATAAACAATTCACCCCCTCTTGTTTAAGGCTTATAATTTTAACATTATCTTGAGATTTTTACATTTCAAGTAACGGCTCTTCACCCCTCATCTTGGAGTTTCCTCCCCCTCCAAGTGGCGTGACCACTCCTTCATCATCCTAAGCTTCTCTTTCCTTTCATCTTTTCTATTTTTCCATTACTTTATGTTCTTATGTTCATCTTTTTCTATTCAGTTTCCATCTTCTTTCTTTCCCTTGTATGCTCTTTAATTCTGTATCTACTCATCATCAACACCATATAATTGTGTTTTCTCTTTGCCCTTTAGAAGTGAACCTTCACACTTACTTAACCACTTGGTTAAGTTCGTGTCCAGTGACAATCTTCTTTGGGTTTTTCACCATATTCTACTTAAAATCCAAAACCATAAACAAAGTGCAACCCATAAAATGTGCAATCTTAAAATTAACTCACATCACATATAGTCCAAACTTGGTCTTAAAAGCAATTTTTCACTCATCACCCTCTTTGATTCTTATTTGATGATAACCACTTTTAAGATCAATCTTTGAAAATATAGTTGACCCATGCAATTCATCAAGCATATCATCAGGTCTAGGATTTTGATGCATGTATTTGATGGTGATATTATTGATGGCTCTACAATCAGAACACAATCTCCACTTTCCATCTTTCTTAGGCACCAACAAAACAGGTACAATATAAGGACTTGGGCTCTTTTGGACCCAGCCTTTCTCCAACAATTCATGAACCTGTGATTTTATCTCCTTAATCTCTTCACGACTAGTCCTGTATGCTAGTCTATTTGGTAGAATAGCTTCGGGTACTAAATCAATTTGATGTTTTATACTCCTGAAAGGTAGAAGGCCAATTGGTCATTCCTTAGGGAATACATCATTAAATTCTTTCGTACGACTTTTGACTTTAGAAGGTAGAAAACTAGATTCTAAAAGTTTGACAGAGCATGCAAGTGCTCCTTTACAAAGAAGGAGACATGAAGGTTGTTCAAATAGAAGTATTTTTTAACTTCATTTTTTTTCAAAATTTTGTTCTATCTGAATGACCTTGTGGGAAGGAGCACTCTTGTCCCACACCTCAGCATTGTCCCTAACGACTATCCCTTGATTTTCAAATTTTTTTTCTCACTTTCTCTTTTCATTTTCATTTGTACTTGATCATTTACCACTTGTCAAGGTGTTAAAGGATATAGTACAAACTTTTTCTCCCTGTGAGTAAAATTAATCTCGTTGCTAAGACCATCACAGGTGGTTTTCTTATCCAATTGTCATGGTCTTCCCAATAAGATGTGGCAGGCTTCCATGGGTACATAAAACATTCTCATTATAGTTCCCCACAGAAAGGTTGTCTTTTACCTGATTATCTACAGTTATATCCCCATCTTCATTCAGCCATTGCATTTTATAAGGTTTTGGGTGGGGTAAAATTGTAGATTAAGCTTCTCAACCAACCTTGTGCTACAACAATTACAACAAGAACCACTATCCACAATAAGAAAACATGTATTTTTTAAAATTTTACATCTTGTATGAAAGATGTTCTCTCTTTGTGTTTCATATTTCATGCTTGGTTAATTGTTGATGGTTCTTCTAATCATCAATAACTCCCCCTCACAAGGTTATGCCCCCTCACTCTTTTCTTTTTCTTCTTTCTCACTAGACTCATCTTCTTAGCTACTATATTCATCTTTGCCCCTTAGGATCGTGGTTCTCCTATTTGGACATTGGGATGCTATATGACCTGTACCAAGACATTTGAAGCATTGTATATCTCTAGTGCAAGTATGTGGAGTAGACAGATCTTTTCCTTTTTCTTGGCTTTTGGAAGTTTCTATCTTGGATTTATCTTTAGAGAAACTATCCTCCCTTTCTTTTTTATACTCCTTATTGGGATATGAGTTAGAATAAAAACTCTCCTTGAGATTTGATCATTTTCTTAAAATTTGTTGCTTAACTTTTATGAAAAGTTGAATGAAGTCATTCAAGTCCCTGTTGGGCAAGAGTTCTACTCCATCTCTTATCTCAAGACTGAGTCCACTAAGGAACCTATAAATAGTGGTGGTTTATTCCTCCCTAATAGAGGCTCTCGTCATATAGAGCTCCATCTTTTGCCTATACTCCTTTACACTCATATTCTATTGTTGGAGTCTTTGGAGCTTGTCCATTAACTCCCTATTCTAGTATGAGGGAATACGGCGGCGTCTCAAGGCTCCCCTAAAGTCGTTCCAATAGGTAATTGGAGGGTCCTTGTTGAGACATCTCTCTCTCTAAGGCTGTCCACCAATATATTAAGTTGGATAGAAAGCTAAAACTAGCTAGGGGTACCTTTCTTTCTTCATTCACTCTATGGCAGGTGAAAATTTGCTCTACTTTCATTTCCCAATCTAAATATACCTCAACATTTTCCTTAACAAAAAAATAATGTAGGTCTACCCTAGTCTCCTTTTGTTAGCTTTCTCTTCTAGTTCTTCTAGGTGTTGGTTGGTAATAATCAGGAATTCTAAGACTCTCCTCCTCAGCATGAGAATCACTTGACCTAGAACTAGATGGATGATATTTTTTTTAATTTTTTTTATCTATTCATATTTTTTTCTTAGAAGTTTCAAATCTTCCTCTAAGATTGCAAGATGAGAATCTCTTTCTTTCTTTTCTTCCATAGCTTGATTCTCATATTGTAATTGTCTTAGTGTAAGTGATTGAATTTCTCTAGCCATTTGTTTCAAAAGAGATTTAGTAGAGCTCAAATCACTTTCACTAAGATTGGAAGTTTGTTTAGACATGTTTAATTTTGTGTTAGAAGTAATTGCCAAAGAGAAAAATAGGTGGAGTGAAGTTGGAAATTTTCCAAGAAAGAGAGGTGGATCACTAGGATCTTTTAAGTACCATAACACTTTCACTAACCTTTATCTAATAAATTTAATAAAAGCACAATCAAGGATGAGAAAACATAAGCAAAAACAAGATATGAAAAGCAATAAAATAATTGAAATTTTCTAAACTAGAAAACTTTAAAGCCAGATGGTTCCTAAATGAGGCTTCTTGACTCCTTGGACCTTGAAGGTACACTCACCGACTATGCATGATGTTAATCCACTAAGTAAACAAGTTTTAACAAATACAACTCAAAAAAATCCAGTAAAATTTAATTCAACAAATCCTTGCAAAAAAAAAAAAAAATTTGTCTATTTTATGCACTCCAAAATTGTAGCTCCTTTTGGCTTTGTTATTTATGTAACTTTTGAGATTGTTGCCCCTTTTGAATTTTGATGTACTTCTTTTTTTCACTTTTTCTTAACACATCAAGGTACTTGATCTTGCAGGTGATTCGATCGTCGAAGGACTCGCCACGTCAAACTCTCTCTTCCGCAAACACGCTCCAAGCACCTCTCAAAGAACTCCAAGCGAACCTGTGAAACACAACAAACGGCGCCTCTAGCGGCCGATTGCACTCCGACGCTCAAGTCAGTCAAGCAAGACCACCAAGAACTAAGAACTAGGAATCTTAGTGAGACTCGTGCGCACTCTGTGATTCTCTTTTTCTCTGTGTGTGTAAACTAGTAACTTGCAAGAATGAATCTTACCCCCTGCATGAGCATGGAATGCCTTTATATACTCTGCGGGGCGCCTAAGTTATTCGTGTACGAGGTAACTTAGCGTGTTTCTTTCACTAGATGTGTCGTGCAACCTCAGCGTGAGTACCAGCTGTGGCTTGGCTAAGCGCACGTGCCAGGTGTAACCTACTGTGTGAACGATCACCTCTGCCTTATTCCATGCACGTTACGGGCTAAGAGAGCACCAATCACCGACTGGCTGCTAGCTCTCTTAGGCCACTCTCATGCACGGCACTACAAAGCACATAATTTCTCCTTTCTCCGATACTCTGCCACTCAAGGCTCGTATGCAACGCTCTCGTCGGGAATAGCCTCTCGTTCCCAGCTTAAGTACGTGTGACACGAAGACCGATCGGCGCACCGGTCGGACTTGGGGGTCCATTGCAAGACGATGGCAGAGGAAGTCTGGGTCAATGCCTGGCATGTCTGAAGCTGACCACGCAAATGCGTCCAGATGCCTCTCAATAACCCCGGCGACCTGTCGTCGCGTGTCCTCGCTGAGCGATCCCCCCAGCTTAAACTTCTTTCCCAGGATCTCCATCTCCACCCACCCCTCAACAGGGTGGGACCTCCTCTCACTGGCGATGACCGCCCTCGCGATCCTTGACTCGTGAGGCGTGATCATGCTTTCTTTCTCAACTTCTGCTTGGGCCACCCCGAGCCCCCCAGCACTGCTTCCTCCATCTCCAGGTCACCTTGAGTACCTCTTACCGCTTCCACCTCAGGTCGCCTCTCGCCCGCACCCGGCGGTGGTGTCGAGGTGACATGGCACACGCTCCTCTGCTGCTTGAGGTTGTTCTCATAGCAGCGCTTAGCTTCCTTCTGGTCCGACTTGATGGTGATCACTACCCCCTCCATCGATGGCAACTTCAACTTCATGTGCCTCGTCGACGGTACGACACCCAACCTATTGAGCGTCGGCCTTCCCAACAGTATGTTGTAGGCGGATGGGGCGTTGACCACCAGGTACTTGATCTTCTCGGTGCGAGCCACGACCCCATCCGTGAACGTGGTTCTCAGCTCGATGTAGCCTCGCACCTCCACCTGGTCCCCTGCGAAGCCATATAAGCACCCCGGGTATGGCCTC
>Ga0123342_1009944_pt1 | contig 11103 bp, 4 predicted proteins | sample Turbeawhitnodule_FD_89960 | JGI IMG/M metagenome (GOLD analysis project Ga0123342, IMG submission 89960) | Root nodule microbial communities of legume samples collected from Mexico - Turtle bean Mexico white nodule | ecosystem: Host-associated > Plants > Roots > Nodule | place: Mexico: Nepantla... | reverse complement strand
TCCGACTAACTAGATTTTGTTATTGCCTGTGTATGCTTTACATTGTGCAATGTGCATGCTTTACATTTTCATTTATTGTTGAATACAGGAATGCTATTGAATTTGAGAAGAAGACACATGCTAGTAACCTTGAACACAGACGGGCAATGGACAACAATATGATTATAATGTCCAGTGAGGTTGAAAAGTTACGTGCTGAGTTGGCTAATGCAGAAAAGAGGGCAAGGGCTGCAATGGCTGCAGATGCTAAACCAAGTAATTTAATTTTCTTGGTCGTTCATCTTAAGTTCTTAATTAATACAACAGAAGTATAACTTGAAAACTTGGTTTTGTTCTTCAGGGGGAACTGTTTAATTTTTTTAAAAAGAAGAAAAATATTTTTAATTAGAAAACACATTCTTAAAATTATCATGATAAATAAAACCTCAAAAAGTTGGTTATTTTAATGATTCTCTCTCAAGTTAGAAAGTTTGAATCCATTTGTATAAGCTTTGGAAAAGGCTATTTTATGATATAGTGCGTTTTTTCAATACTTTTTCAGAGACTACAATTTTTTAGCGATAACATATATTTTTAATTCTTTCTAGATGCATATTATAAATCTATGGATTTGTTTCTATACAGGTCCTGGATATCCTCCTGATAACTATGACAATCGTGAGATGGGATATGGAGGAGTCAGATACCCTCCTAGTTCTTATAGCATGCATCAGGTATGTATGCCCCACTCTTACAAGTTTGATATGCCTTTTACAGGCTAGTCTCGCAGTGTGAATCTGGTTCTGATTTATGAATGAACATTGTGTTTTTTCACTTCAAATCCATAAAAAATATGTAGAAACAATTTATATTTGTTTAGCAGTTGCTTTCTGCACCTAAAATAAATTCTCTGAATCTTTTCACCATTCTGATTCCTCAATTAAGAATGCAAAATCATATTTGGGATTGACCAATTTGGAATGTAAAATCATATTTGGCGATATAAAAAGTTCATTCTGATTTGGTGACTTCTGGACTGGAGAAGGTAGAAAAACATTCCAGATATGTGCAACAAGAAATTTTTGGGATGCAGAAAGCAACTGCCTATTTGTTTTGGTTACGCCTGTCAAATCTTTTCCTAAACGCCGAGCCCTACACTAGATTAATTATGTTGTCAATTTACATGAGCAGAACTCTGCCTTGATCGGTAGAGTGGAGGTGGAAAGATGAAGAGAATTAATATCGTGTGTTGGGTGGAAGGAGAAAAGAAAGGAAACAATTTTTAAAAATTAGGAGATCCACTATTGTTTCTTATCTATTTTTATTAATCTCTTCATCTCTCTTTTTATTTCTTATTAAATAGACCAACCTACACAGTTTTCCAAATACTTTATTTCTATTCCTACTCTACAAAATAATTAAACATTCAATTTTTTTTGTTTTCTATTTATTCTCTATTTATATTCCCCTTCAAAACCAAGCAGGACGTAAATGAGTCCCCAGTCTGAATCTGAAATATCACTCACTGTTCACTTAAAAAGGTCTAACAATACAAATGACTCTTGAATACTAACATTTGTTTTTATTAAATCGAAAAATAAAAAAATTCTAATGTTTATTAGCATTTAACTTTACAATGATGATAAAAGAAGATCCAACTTTACAAAATAGGAAATTGCTGCCGATTTGGTCATTTGACGCACTTCCATTGGCTTAATCCCAACTTTCTTTTCTTGTTTTCGTCTTTGAAGTCATCTTATTTCTTGGGAACAAAAACTTGCTCTGCTACTGACCTGTATTATATTGCTGAATGTATGTATCCAAGTGGATATTTTGTTTTCATATTTAACTGTGTTCCTAATATATTACCTTCGCATAACCTCAAATAATTCGAATTTGCTTAACTTTTCAGATGCAAGCTGGGGTTGACTCACATTCTCAAGATACAACCGGAGCACCCTTACATCATTCTTATGATCACCAACGTACGCAAGTACCTAGATAGGCTTCTGGCGATGCTGTAATTTTTGAAAGAGTTAAAAGAAATGTAACTTAGGAATGCAATGTCTCTTTCCCCCCAAATGAAACTTACTCAACATAGCGCATATAATTTTACTTTACTGATATCTGAAAATGTTCATAAATTTAAAGTTTGTATAATCACCGTGTTTATTATTATCATTCTTGTAACCAGTTCAGGTAGTCTACGAAGGTTCAATTTTCTTGTATATTTCATTCTTTAGCACTTGTTAAAATTCAGAAGGCTAATTTGTTTTTCTTAAAAGCTTAAAAGTACCTGACTGAGACGCAAATTTTCGTGCTTGTTTATGTAATTGGATTATATAGTCTTCCTTTTATAAGTTTGAAGGGGTTTCTATTCTGCAAAAACACCTTTGGTAATTGAAGCTTGGTTATGATAAAAGATATTAGAAAATTGAGTTTAGTGAGAAGCGAATATAACGCTGCAAGCTCTACCTAATTGAGTTACGATTCAAATATTAAACATTACGATTCAAGTATTAAACATGAGTAAAATGATGCTTGATATAAATTTATAATTAAATGATATAAAAAAATATTAAAACAATAATATTGAGAGTTACATAAAAAATATGGGTTGTTAGTATATTATTACTAGAAACGTTATGTCTTAGGTGGATGAACGTTATGTCTTAGGGTGGATGGACATAAGAAATCGAAGAAGTATGTAAAAATATAAACTCAGAGGTTCTGTAATTGAAAATTGTATGTGATCAATATTTTTAAAATTGGACAGGTCATTCAATCCTTAAAAATATAGATTTAACGGTTAACTGAAGTTGCCAATAAATAATAATAATATATTAAATATTTTAATTCTATATAATATTTACTGAAATAAAAATATAATTTTATACATTTTTAACCTTCAAAGTCAGGTAAAATATAAATCAAATTAGAATAAAGGACGAGAAGGTTGTTTTCTCTTATACAAATAGTTCTTCATTTGTCTTGAATTTTTTTAACTCTTTCTTCCTGCTCCACATCTTTGGCACCCTCATAAGTTAGAAGAAAAAATATTTTAAAAAAATATATTCTATATTTTATAATATAAAAAATATTTTTTTTCTATTTATACTTTTTGAATTGTAGGATGTTATTCTCAGATTCGGAAATATCATTTTACAATTTAAAATATTTCTTTTATTTAAAATAAAATTTGGAAAGTATTACCACTTTCTGATTCTTAAATTTAGAAATACCTTTTCTTGATTTTATAATCTGTTTTTTTTTTTAAAAAATAATTAAAAAATTTAAATTAACAAAATAAAAAATAAAACATATTTCAAGCTAATAGTATATTAATATTAAATTTTTATTTAATGAACAACCGTGATAATTATAAAAACTAAATGTATTCAATTATCTCAATCATTAACCAAGTTTAATAAAATATAATAGAATTAAAAAATTTCTAGTAATATTGTAATTTTTTTTATTGTATTAAAAACAAAACATCTCATTACTTATTGTGTTATTGTAGAGAATCAATTATTTATCCTGTTTTATATTTTCATTCTACATAAAATTCAATTTAATTATAATTTTTTAAAAATATTTTGAACTAAAAATTAATAAAGTTTCAAAACACGCCACGTATAAGTTTTTTTAAGTTAAACGTGTTGAATTAATGAGAAGTCAAATTAGTTGGATAGTTATATGTTGATGCAGAAACTAAGTTACTATTAGGCTTACATTTTAACATTTAGGTAACTCTGCCTTCTCAAATTGTAGCATTTTCATATACATTGGAAAAAAAGGCAAATTAATAGCATTCACATCATTCTTTAACATGTGATCAACATGATCTAAGAAATTACTTAAAGGGATTGAAAGTGATGGTCAAATAAATCTCACTTTGATTAGTTGAAATAAGCACTTTCAATATCACAAACAAGAAAGATCAAAGAAAATAACTAAAAATTAAAAATACTTGAGACAGTATTTATTTTTTTAATTATTTTTATTGATGAAAAATAATATATAAATATAGAGATATTTGGGTACTCCACTTAAATTCATCTTCCATCTTAAACATTAAGATTATTATAGTTACGACTTTTTTCTTATCAAGAAAGAATATTTAATTCACGAATATTATCATAAATTTTAATTCCAATTGAAAAATACACACAAAAGTATTTACTTTTTCATTAATCTTTGTTAAAATAGGAAGATAAGATATATTAAAAAAAATTGTAAATTAAAATTAATTTAAAATTAGTTTACATACTAACCTTTATAAAAGAAAAACCCTTAACTAATTTTTTAAGAAAAAAGATATGGACAAATTAATTTAATGTATTGAAAAAGTTTACTTGTTTTTATTTATTTATTTTATATCTTCTTGTATAGTTAAGGGGCAAATGGTTCCATGATATCCTAATATCCATTAACATATGAAAAATATATTAAAATAAATTGATATTTACATAAATTAAATTATAAGAAAAACTAGTTAATACATCCTTAATTATAATACATATGCTAATCTTTTGCTCAATCATAAAATACTGTCAAAATCATATAATTACACACAACAAGATAAAGTTAATTATTTTGTATTTATGACATCAACATATGAAACACTTATTTCTTATTTAAAAGTTTAATAATTTTTTTGCAGGTGATGAAGCTCGAATATAAGAGAATAACAGGAAGAAAGAAGCCCTAAACCCTAAGGCAAGTGCGTTAAACAATGTGAAATTATCATCTCTGAAATCATGTTTCCCACATTCAGTCCATTTATTCTATTCCTTCAAAAGCGTTATTCTACTGGTTAATGTCGATATTCAAACTACTTTCAGACACGTAAATACTTTCAACAAACTACTTTCAGACACGTAAATACTTTCAACAAGACACGTAAATACTTTCAACAATATACGTCAAATATGACAACTGTTCTTGTTAGACAAGACACTGTAATCACAACATCATTATAAACATGTTACATGTTACATTAATTTCTTGCACATATAAATTCGGATTCAGGAAAAACCAAAAACACTTTGCTTCTGGGGTGGTCAACATCGAATCTTGGATTTTGAAATGGGTGGTAATTCTTCTCCTTGTGCTTCCTGCAAGTTCTTGAGACGCCGTTGCTCTCAGGATTGCATCTTTGCTCCTTATTTTCCTTCCAATGATCTCTGCAACTTTGCCATTGTGCACAAGGTCTTTGGCTGCAGCAATATCATCAAAATGCTAAAGGTTTGATCAGTTTAATATATCTATTTTTGTTTTATAATCAAGCTAAAAGAACTTCACTAAGAGATGATCAACAATTTGCAATGTGTAATATTAACCTACAGTTAAATATTTCTTAGGTTCAATGCAGTTCTTAACTTGTTTTTGAATGTTTTTGCATGCAGGATGTTCCAGTTGATCAAAGAGGAGATGCAGTGAAGAGTTTAGTTTATGAGGCAAATGCAAGAGTCAGAAACCCTGTTTATGGTTGTGTTGGAATCATATCTAACCTAGAAATTCAAGTCTCTGAGTTACAAATGCAGCTTGCAGTAGTTCAGGAAGAGATTCTCAGCATAAAAAAGCAGCAAGAATTTACCTTCACCAATGCTATATAACCATGATAATATATAACTACGAATTTCTTTTCTGATAAAAAAAATAGAACTACTAATTTTGTCTCTCATTTATATCTTACCTTCATTGTATCCAAAAAAGACTCATTTAACATAAAGTCTTTATGGACTTAATTTATTTTGGTTCACTTTCCTCTCTTTTTTTCACATATTTTGGTCTTAATTTATATATGTCGATCAACTTCACACAGAATATGCCTCTTCAGGCATGTTACTATATTCAGGCGTGTTAAGGAAAAGAAAAAAGTGGCATATGCATGTGCATGTGCTTATGAGTAAGAAAAAACAGTAAAACAAGAGGATCACAATTTAGAGAACAAATTAATTAATCCATTAAATAATTGACCCAATATATTACTTAAAAAATTATTTTTAATTGGATTATATTTAACGTTTTTGGTTTTGCTGTCCTAACAAATTATTGATGATTTTTATAATACGATTTATATTTAAAAAAGTATGTGGTAAATAATAAATATGTTGGATCATTTTAATGGACCAGGCTTTTTAGAAAAAATAGTGGTGCATATATGGAAAACACGAGTGCCAAATACGTGAAGCCCAAACCTCATGAGTCTCCTTATTTTAAACTTTTAATTTTCGGGAAAAGGCATATTGCTTAATATAATTAGGGAAAATAATTGGGACTAGTTTTGACAAGTTTCTCCACAAATTCTTACAAGAAAAAAAATAAGAATAAAACATGAAACTAATTTCTATATAAATTAATTTGTAAAAAAATTCTCATATATTTTTTATAAATTTTTATTTTTAGCTAATTTATTAGAGAATTTTATCTTATGAAGAATGTTGCTTGAATTTTTCTCTTTGATAAACGTATATAGAGAAAAAAGCATTTGAAGAGACTGTTTTGCATAACACATTTTATTTTGATATCTCTAATCTATTAACAATTTCTAATATGCTAACATTAGTGAAAACAATATTGACTTTTTGCGTTTCGTGAAAGTTGCTTTATATGAGAGGTCATTTTCATTTATGAAGATCAAAAACTAAGTTCATAAGTAATTGATTGAGATTTATTATTCGTCAATATTGTGATATGATCAAAGATGGGAAGTTGATAATTGATAATTAACATTGAAATCACTTGTACAACATTAAGTTGTTCTATTTGATGTGTTAGTATGGAAAAAAATCTTTAATAACTTCTCTATCAATATCATACTTATAAAAAAAACAAGTGTATATATTTTAGAATATAAAAATACTTTAACACCTTAAAAATTAAAATCATTGATTTGACAACTCATTATAATATATATATATATATATATATATATATTTTATTTAAAAAATAAAATAAATATTAATTTATTGAGTTGTTGGATAGATATATATCAAAATATTATGATTATTTAAAGGATTAAATATGATTTTTATGTTTCGGTATTTGAAATTGATTTTGTCTTTAAATTTTTATGATATTTGTAATAAAAAAACTATTAAAATGAATCTTTATATTTTTATACGATATAATCAAATTCCTATGATTAATATTATAATATTATAACATTAAAAAATTTGTTTGTCACGTAACTGTTAAAAACTTGTTTTAATAATTTTTTAACCTAGAAGGTCTTAGAACAGAGACGAAAATTAATCTTTGCGTAAAATTACATGAAGTGGAAATATACTTAACCTTTTTTTAGCTAAAATAAAATAGGAGAAAACATTTTCCAAAAAAGAAATATAAAATATAATTCACTAAAATGAGCATTTCAATACGTAACAAAATTCCTAACAATTTCTTTATGTCTTACTTGACCAGAGAGGGAATCTATATTCATTACAACAATTGTACTTTGAACAAGTCAACATTCAGAAAGTAACATGAAAATATCTCTCACTGACATAATTCAGAAAAAAATAGACATTTATTTTTTCTAGTTCACTTGCAAGATATGTCATGCTTACATGTTTAAGGTACCAAACTTAGCGAAAAAGTTCATCACTCAACTAAATTGGCAAAAATAAAATGCTATATTATTAGAACCCCAAAAGATAGATTTGTAAAGAAACTAATCAAAAGAAGATTAATTTGAGTAATATGAAGTTCTTGTGGAATATTATATGATTTGAGAATCGAATCTAAAACCACTTTTGTACCAAATCAAATCATACCAAATCATAAACCACTTTTGTACCCAGAAAAAGAAAAATGAAAAAGAAGCAGACGGTGGTAGATCCACCATATTCTTTTTCTTTTTTTCTTTTGAGTGTGTTTTATTTTTCTCTTTTTGATGACTGATGGGTGGGTATATCCAAATGAAAGTTGGAATCAATATATTAGGACCATCAACCACAACCATAGACCACACCTTGGAAATTGGCAAAGGAGAAAGACAAGAACAAGAGAGTTAAGGTTTAATCTGTTTTATTATTTTGACGTTAAATTTGTTCATCTAAACCTTAAAATTTACAATTTCTACACATAAGATCAAAATAGTAAAGTAAAGATAAACAACAAGCGTGGACATGAAGACGCATGAAATTCCAAAATTGTTTTTCTTTCTTATATATTTGAAATGGAATGAATTTTATACTGAGATCAGAAGCAGTGAAGTTGATTTTTTTTTTCTTTCCTTTTTTTGAAGTTGTGTAGAGATAATTTGAATGGATAAATACAAGAAAATAATGTTTGAAGTTGAAAAGAAATGTACAGTGGCATTAGATATTTTGGGAGATATTTTGGGTTTGAGATCTTTGTGGAGCAACTTCAGTGTCTCTTCACAAAGCGACCCTACAACAAAAATATCGGAAAAGCTGCTTTCATAACAAAACAAAATGACCATACTGCAAAACCCAATGGCACCAAAAGAAACACAAAATTCATAAGTGAAAGACCTTGATTCTTGGTCTTTTATCAGCGTTTAGTTTCCGAACTTGGTATCTTATCTTCTTTGAGAACAATCTGTTCTGACGCTTCTCTTTGTATCTAAGAACACTTGCTTCTCTTCTTGCTCTCTCTTCTTCCAACACTGGCACTTCTCCATTCTAAACCACAATCATATATCATTCATTGCTACTCTCTCTCTCTCTATATATATATTACCAAACACAAAGTAACAAAAATATCCAAAAATTAACGTTGGAGTTATCCAAAAATAAGTACACACATACCTAAAACTAAAACTACCTGTTAATACTAAAATCAAGTAAAACTGAGTACCCAAAGGAATTCCAATCACTGCATATATATCAAACACTAAAAGAATTGAAGATATGCAAGTTATTAATTGCAGACATGCATTTGAATAAGCATATAGGTAAAGTAAAAGGATTGAGGAAGAAGCATGTGATAAGATTAATGGATGGTAGATACTAACATAGCAGCTATTATTGGTGGCCAATGAAAGAGAGCATTCATCAGCCCAGAGAGAGCCTCGGTTAGACCATGCATCCAAAACCTCTTGATAGTTCAAGTTCAAGTTCAAAGACAGCATCTTCTCATCATCCATTTCCCAGAACCCAACTATGTTTTCTCTCTTTATCTGCTGCTCCTCAAAAGGGTACTGGCTCATGCTCTCTGTCACCTGTTCTTTCCCTTCGTTTTCATCTTCTCCTTCCTCTCCAAAGGGGGCCAATTCCTCCCATTCCATGAAATCCCAATGAAGTTCGCCACTTGAAGAGTTCTGTTGCAGCAACTCTTGTTCCTCCTTGGAGTTGAAGACCCCTTCCAGTTCCTCCAAAATATTGAAATCTTCATAGGTGTAAGATTGGTTAGAATTTGGTAACAAGGAGGTGAAAGCATCTGGTACCTCTTGTTCTTCCTTCTTGGGGCTTCTCAGTAGTGAAGTGCATCCCATCTTATCTCCACCAAGTTTCTTTCTCTCTCTCTCTCTTTCTCTCACTTTCTCTCACCAATGGACTTATGTAGTTGCATAATAATAATGCATGTGCTCCTACCATACCACGTTATGTATCCATCAATGGTATGAAGTACGCATGTTATATAGTGGGAACAAACAATCACAATGAAATAATTGACCCTCTCCCTTCATTTGTTCCATTATTTTCTAATATTTCATTGTTTGTATATTCTTTATGTTTAATCCTCACTTTGTAAACTATTTGCTTCAAATTATACATCTTTTTAACTCATTTGAATCCATACACATACATTAATCTATATATTTTATTTTGTTTTTGTTTTATACCTTATTAAAAGGAATTCAAATGTGTTTACATAAGACTAAACCATAAAATTTTGTAAATATGAAAGTAAAGAAGTAATTAAAGACGGTAATAATAATAATAACTATTATTATTATAATAATAATAATATATTATTATGTTCTTTATCGACGAATTTGATTGATGAATAAAACCATTATACTAAGAACTACTTTTGACTTTGACGCTGAATTTATTGATGAATGTTACCACTACAAAAAGGTTTGTTACCAAAATTCCAATAATCTCTCGTGCAGTAAAAAAAATCATAAAATAAAAATTAATTTTAAAGATAAAAAATAATTAATTATTATAGTCATTAAATTAGAAATTATTTTAAAAATAATTAAAAGTTTCTTTTACTAAATTTATTAGTTGTATTTTATGATATATATTGACAACAATTTATCGTAACATTGAAATATAATATTTTATGTTGTTATATTGTTCTGTTTGATTACAAATGTAGTTTCTTTTAACTTGAATAGTTGATAAATTTATTTTTACTTATTAAATAATTATTTATTGACTTATTTAATTTAAATGCGTTGACATAATTTCTATCAAAAGCACCTAAAATATTTAGCGATAATAATTCTTACACTATTACTTCTATATTATTTAATTATTTTATTTAATCATATTTTTTAAATTATCAAGTGTAACAACCTAAAAAAAAGAGAGGATAAAGAAGCAGAACTTTGCCTCCACTGTCACGGACCATTCTTTTCTTTCTTCTTTCTTCCTCCATCTCTCCCTTCTATCTTCTCTCTTAATTTCTCACTCCATACCTTATCTATTTTAGAATCTGATCGTACCACGCTGTAGCTGAGAAGTTAAGGAACATTTCTACTCGATCAGATTTTCAAACAGATTAAGATCATTTTTACTTTAGAGATCCTTTGTTATCTGTTTTTCCTTAGGATTTAGTCATCAATCTTGGTGGGGTCAGTTGAGAAGTTTAATTCTTTCAACTTATTCTACTATATACTGAATTTTTGTTCTGTTTGGATAACTTGCATTATGCCCGTAAATTTTGAAGTTTATCTAGTGGGGAACAAAATTCTTGAAGTTGCTTGGAAAGCAAGCAATTGAGGTAAGGGAAGTTAAATTTAATTTTTAATAACACCCTAGGATAGAAGATCTGAATGTGGAAGGGGCGTGGTCCCAATATTCAATTTCTCTTGAGGGGTGTTATTTGTTTATATATTGTGTGTTTGTTTATATATTATTTAAACTTTATAAATATTATATTTTGATAGTTTGAGAGTTAAATATTGTTTTTAAC
>Ga0123342_1009939_pt1 | contig 11114 bp, 13 predicted proteins | sample Turbeawhitnodule_FD_89960 | JGI IMG/M metagenome (GOLD analysis project Ga0123342, IMG submission 89960) | Root nodule microbial communities of legume samples collected from Mexico - Turtle bean Mexico white nodule | ecosystem: Host-associated > Plants > Roots > Nodule | place: Mexico: Nepantla... | reverse complement strand
GTCATGCGATATGGCTTAGAAACTTGTTGAGCAAGATGGAGCTAAAGCAACTAGGTGCAACCGTGATTCAAGTTGACAACAAATCAGCAATTGAGTTGGCAAAGAACCCAGTGAACCATGAAAGAAGCAAACACATTGACGTTCATTTTCACTTTATCCGTGATCATGTGAAGAAAGGAAGTTTCGAATTGGTGCATGTGACAAGTCAGGATCAAGTTGCGGATATCTTCACAAAACCGCTACCGAAAGTCCTTTTCGACAAATTCAAGAAGATGATTGGCATGATGGATGGTAGAAACATTTAAGTTTATGGGGGAGTTTTGTTGAATAAACTTTAAATGAAATTTGTGAGTTTTAAAGTTAGAAGTTACTTGAAAAGAGTAGAATGAGAGTTTGGATATGTAAAAGGTGAGTGGGATTTTAATTATGTTGTTAGTGGGGTTTTAAGGCCATAGTGAAGATTGTAATATGCACCACAAAAAGAAATACAATAGAGAGAAATTCAAAGAGGAGTGTTTTCTTTAGAGAAAATTCAAGTGTGAGTGATTGCTTGTTTTACACTTTTGACAGCAACACCCTCTTGTTCCTTAATTCCTTGTCCAATAATGCAACTCATTAGGATACCTACAGACAAATGCGAGTAGATGTTGTGTTGTCCCTTTCACACCAAACTCCATTCTAATTGCACAGGACCATTTCACGGGTTGGTCGTACTCCAACTATAGGGTGGATCTCTGAATTCCCACCAGTGCCTAGCCCCCAAACTCCAACAGTCCTCTAAAGTTGTCTTTATATTAAGGGGACACTACAACAATTTACACTCCCATCCTGACACAGCCCCCACTTATCTCTCCACCCTTACTCCATATACCTGTTGTACTCACGGTACAGATTCAATATGTTTCAATTTCAATTTGTTTGTTACCTTTTTAACCAATATATTAAAGATCCTTGTGAGTCTATATCTGCATGACCACCGTGTGACCGTCCAGCTTAGCTTATAAAAGCATGTGTCATGAGAGACTAATTGTAGGTGCTCATGACTACTCTCTTTCCCGCTTCCTTCCAGATATCCACTGTGCCTTCATGTAATCTGCCCCTTGATTACATTTCCCACCCCTCTTCCACATGAAGACCAGAACTCTCAGTACTCTGTGCGTGTTTGGTTGTCAAACAACATGATGCTTTCACCTATTGGACATAGTACATAGGGTCAGGCTAACAATTGGAAAATCATAGAGGATGTAGTCATCTCTGTATGCACTCCTTAGCAGAATCATAACTCGTGTTCCTCCCCCTAACTCCCTTTAATTACTGGTTCCCTCCCTTGTACACTTCCCCTGCTAGTAAACTTCTTATTAAACCAGAATTGGACCTGATCACTGGACCCTATGTCCAGGCCTTTAGACCAGATATTCCAACATACTTTCCGCTTCTCTAAGGACCACTGAATACATTACTTAACCCCACTTACTTATAGCTTCCAATGCAGATAAGAGGGTTCAAGACCCAATCCACAAAAGAATAGTTGAATGTGTGTACCCTATGCTTTAACCATAGCCACGACTTGAGTTGGGCCGTTTGAAATATCTCTTCTGCATCGACTACCCCTTGCTTGAAAACTATAGAGTTCTTGTGCTCCCAGATACACATCATTGTAGCTGCCCAAACACCTTTCCACAACAGGTTTTGTGTACTACTAGTCTGAGATAAGTAGAAGCTCTCAAAGTGATTCATAAGATCATTGTGCTGGACAAATAAGATACCAATGCATTTAAAGCACAACGACCATACAAACTGGGCGACTTTGCATTCTAGGAATAGGTGTTGGCATGATTCATCCTTAGTCTGACACAATGCACATAGAATTGTGTCTAACATCACCCCTCTCCTAGTCAAACCCTTTCTTGTTGGGATCCTTCCCAGGAGTACCCTCCATGTTGTGGTTATCACGTTGGGGAACGCTTTAGCCTTCCACAAGTACTTGAACACATCATGATGAGGACCTCTTTCATGCTTAGTTAGGCGTTCATATGCTGAATTCAAAGAGAACACCCCTGATTCATCACACCTCCACACCTGTATATCTTTAACTTCTGTAGACATGTTAGCCCGAGAAATGTGCATAACAAGATTTGCTTCCATGACGGCTTCCCACTCGAATCTGACTCTCCTCCATCTTAGATTCCACCTCCATATTGATACTTCCCACATTCCAACCTCTTCCACCTTTTGGCCCTGATTTAGAGACAGGGAGTACAACCTGGGATACAAAGTTTTGAGGTTAGAATTACCAACCCACTCATCCTCCCAAAATCTAGCTTTGTCACCGCCTCCTAATTTCCATACTAGTTCTTCTTGGAACCAACCAACTCCTCCTCCCTCTCTACATACTTTAGCTAAGTCTCTCCACCATCAGTTTTGGAATTTCACTGGTGTATGTGAGTTGTCTAATTCCAAGCCATACTTTGAGTCCAGCAAGTCCTTCCACCTCCCTTTCTATTCTGATAAGAGACGCCATCTCCACTTAGTCAGGAGAGCATAGTTAAACTTTCGTATATCTCTGAACCCCAGTCCATCCTCCTATTTCGGTTTACACAGGTCTTCCCAACTTACCCAAGAGATTGGTCTCTTCTCCTTTCCCCAACCCCAAAGGAACCTTCTTTGAATACTGATTATGCTTGTATATACCGAGTCCGGCGCTTTGAAAAGGGAGAGGTAGAAAAGTGGTACAACAATGATAATTGATTTGATTAGACATATTCTCTCCGCCATGGATAGGAATCTCCTTTTCCACACACTGAGTCTAGCTTTTAACTTACTTAGAACAAACTCCCGAAACTTCTTCTTCCTTGGGTTCCCTCCCACTTCTAGGCCCAAATATTTAAACAGGACTCCCATCTGCCCACAATTCAAGATCTTTGTGTAGCATACAAGAGTATTTCTATCATCATTGATGCCTGTTTGCTTGGATTTGTGAAAGTTAATCTTCAAGCCTGATGCTAGCTCAAAGCCCCTAAGAATAGCCTTCATAGTTACCACATTGGCATAGGCATCCTCACATAAAAAGAGAGTATCATATGCAAATTGCATGATACTAATCTCTACCTCCTTCCTTTCAATCTTAATACCTACAATAAGTTGGCCTTGTTGGCTTCCCTTACTAACCCGGCTAGGCCTTCAGCTACCACAACAAAGAGAAATGGGGCTAATGGGTCACCCTGCCTCAAACCTCTTGTTGGTTTAAATTCCTATGTAGGCCTCCCATTGACTAGAACGGTACGGTAGCGGATTTCATACAACCTCGGATCCATTTTATCCATTTGCTATGGAAACCCAGCTTGTGAAGCATATCATATAAGAAATCTCACCTAACCGGGTCATAAGCTTTTTCAAAATCCACCTTAAAGCATAATCCTTTCCTGCCATACCTCTTCAGATCTTCTACCACTTCATTAGCCATGAGCACACTTTCCAGCATCCCTTTGTCCTTTAAAAAAGCTTATTGGCTTTCATCAATAACCGATGCTAGTACTTTGTTTATTCTGTCAGCCAATACCTTTGATATAACTTTGTATATTGCACCCACTAGTGAGATAGGACGATATTGTTCTAGCTTGGTGGGGTCTCTTACTTTAGGTACTAATGCAATGAATGATGCATTGCACCCTTTCGAAAGTTTGCCTGCTTCATGAAAGTAAGCTAAAGCTGCAACAAACTCATCTTTGATAAAATCCCAACTTTCCTTAATAAAGTTGAAATTAAACCTATCTAGACCAGGACTTTTTGACCCATCACATTACCATACTGCGCCCCTCATTTCTTCCTCGGAGAAAACATATATAAGACTCACGTTTTCTTCAGGGGAAAGAGATTTGAACTCTATCGCATCGAGTCTTACCCCAAAATCTTTTGTTGCTTTAAATCTATTTTCAAACAGCTTCTTCACTTCTATTCGAATGGTATTAGGTTCCTCACTCCATTGGCCCCCAACCTCAACTCCCTTAACTTTATTTTTAAGTCTTCTCCACCTTAAGCAAGAATGGTAGAACCTAGTGCATGAGTCCCCGTTCTTCAGTCTTTTGACGTTTAAGGGATTCTAACTTTTTATCAGTCTCCTTTACCCGATTCGCCAATTCAGTTCTTTTCAACCTCACACGTCCCAAGAGATCACCACTGTCGTTGTCTTGGTAATCTAGGACCTCTATTTCCTGCAGGATGCTCTTCTTGGTTGACTCTAGGTTACCAAACACATCTTTATTTCCATAGTTTTAAGTCACCCTTCAACAATTTGAACTTTTCTTTGATCTTCGTTATTTCATTCCCCTGTACTAAGTATGATTGCCATTTTCCTTTCACCAACTCATTAAAACCCCTCTCCATATGCCAGGCGTCAATGGTCCTAAAAGGTTTAGGACCCCAGTCCTTTTCCATGGTCTTCACCACTAAAGCACAATGGTCTGAAGCCTCCCTCCTCGGGACATATTGTTTGCACATTGGCCATCTTTGCAGCCACTCTTCAGAGACAAGAACTTTGTCTAATCTACTTTTAGCCGAACCATTTGACTTGAACCACGTATATTTCTTACCAACTATAGGTAAATCTAGCAATAAGTTGGAGTCGATGAAGCTATTAAACCCAGATATCTCACTTGATTGGTCTCCCCTGTTCCTTACACCTTTCCTTTCACTTCTGCTTCTTATGGCATTAAAGTCACCACAAAAGCACCAAACCGAGTCCTGAGATGCCACTTTAATATTGGTCAGTTCGTCCCATAGAATCTTCTTTTCACTCAGAGAGCATGCAGCGTAAATATTTACTACAACACACATATAGTTCGATTTTAGGTGCTGCCCAAATATAACAATGTACCCCTTCCCCATCTGGTGACTTTCGTAACTAAAAGCTTCTTTGTGCCACATTGACAACAAACTTCCAGCTTCGTTGTCTCATTCATTGTGTATCCATTCAACTTTGTTGTCCCCCCCACATAGAAAAACATCTAGGATCCGAAAAGACAATTGTTTTTGTTTCTTCCAGACATACAAATTTTGCTCCCTCACAAGAGATGATATGCCTCATGTACCTAGCTTTGGTACCTCCCCCCAGACCTCTAATATTCAGGTTTACTATCAACATAAATAACCACTTTTGTTACCCTCCTCATAACTCTGCATAACCTCCAAATCTCTCACTTCCATACACTGGAATTCTTTCACAACCTCTACTTCATCCCCACGGCAAGCGACACCAATATGTTTATCAATCTCCCATAGCTTTGATGGTTCCTCCATATATTCCGACTCACGATATCTTGAGTTGCAATTATTGATATCCCCATCAGAAATGGCTACAAAATTCGTTCCTACACAAGAGTGAGAGGAATCCCTTACCTGGGATGTTCTCACACTTATTCTAACTGACCGCCTAGGATGGGTACTTGGTTCACCCAATTCCCATAGTCCTTTCATCTTATGTCTTCGTGGAGGTGTTTTGCAAATGTTGCCCACAGATGCTTCCTCATCTCCTAGCAAGAGAGATACATTCCTGCTTGGGCTAGAGTCCCTTGGGTCGTCATTATCTTCCCTGGCCCTATGCGTGTCACGATTATCATGTAGACCATCTTGCTTTCGTTGTTTCAGCGTCAACCCAGCAAGCGACTCGGGTTTGGCTGGTTGCCTCAACATGTTTGCTTCATTGCAATTCTTCCGCTAGCACCTGCACCACTAAATTTGTAGCTTGACTTCCGAATTCTCCAGTGCCAATTTCCTCTTCACACCCTGACCCACAACCCATCTGCATAGACCCTCCATCTCCCTCTTCCAATTGGGCCAGCGCACAACCCTTCTCTTGTCCACTTCGGGCCAAATACTTCTCCTGTTAGGCTGAGGCGGTATTGGGCTTACTCTGGGTAAATTTATTCTCAACATCCACCACAAGTCTAGCCAGCTCAGCGTGTACAGAGAGACTATCACTAGCTGGGTCACAGACGTAGGTAGAGTGGTTGGCAGGATCAACCTCTTCAGATACTTTCAGACCCTTCATTCCTTCATTAGTGAAACACTTAGCAACTTTTTCTTGGCTTACCTCTCCTTTCGTTGCAGATTCCTCAAATGGTTTAACCTTTGTCGTATGCGCTTCTTGTTCCCCACCTTCATCCGCCTCTCCTTCCTTCACTTCCCCCTTTGACCGGTGGTCTTTCCCATCCCAAACCTTGACCTCCTCCTCACAACTTTTCACAAATAAGTTTGTTTCTTCTATATAGGTCTCCGACGAAGAGATACTATCAAAAGACTCATAGCCATTGAGGGCACACTTACACTGGCTTTGATTTATTGTCAGGTGCTCCTCTTCAATGAAAATATTGAACGTTTGGTCATTTATATGCATACCCTTCACCAACCTAGTGTTACAACTCTTCAATGCACGAACTTGAAGTCTAGGGTATTCAAGGTTCTCCATAATAACGTGGAGTTATCTATGGCCACCAGCTCTGCCACTTCTCCTACCACTTTAGAAAAGCAGTCCTTGTTCCAGAAGGTGATCGACAAACCATAGCACCTCACCCAGACTATCTTATGGCCCGCGACGTAATCTTCCGACCAAGGGTCAATGATCTCAAAGAAACTTTCGAACCACTCCTTATTGAGTTTTAGAAGATCTTCCATGCTCTCCCCATCTCTTGGTGTTAGAAGGGCTAGGTTGTCACCCAAATACCTCACTTTTATCATGTTCATTCCTCCTTTCACAAATTCTTCTTCCAACTGGGCAAAGTTCATGTCTATTTTGAACTGGCCAATGACACTATTTACCATCCACGACAATACATGATGTTGCGTCTTGATAACGGGTCCCTTCCATTTCTGTTGCGATTCACCTTTAACTATGTCAGCATAGGATTTGTTTCCTTTCTTTTCCACCGATACCTCCTGGACTCGCTTCCTGGTATCCTTTGGAATTTCCTTGTGTAGGGTTCTGTTTTCCCTTCTCGATGCTTTGTTAGGTTCCAACTCATACCTCTGATATCTTGGAATGTTCACATAAAGCTTCATGTTTCCTATATAGATTTGGTCTAGCTCCCTCTCCAGCCATCCTGCGTTTCCCACTTCAAAGAATCTCACAAACCCAAATCTTAGCCCCCATTTGTTTAGCCTATGTCATATGAAAACTTCTTTTACCCTAGCCCTTTTTTGGAAGACCTTAATCATGTCTAGTTCACCAAAGCCATTTGGGAAGTTTGAGAAGAAGAAGGTTCTAAAATCATATGTAGGTTTATGTGATTTACGGTCATACCCATGGCCTCCATACATATGAGTTCTTCTCCCCTCCATAGAATTTAAAGTAGTTAAAAGTTAAAAATTTGATAGTTGATATTAAATACTAATTTAAAAATAATTTTATAAATTTATATTAATAATAATAATTACTTTAAATACTAATAATTTTTTAATTTTTAAAATAGTATTTAGAAAAATATAGCTACTTATAAATCATGTAATAAAACATTGCTAAGCATATGCTATTTTTCGATAATAATACATTTGTATTTGTCCCTCTTTCAAAATATTTTGTATACGACCAAATATATTTAATATAAATTAGTAGAATCATTACCATTAATTTGTCACAATTTTTAAACAATAACTTTGTAGTATCATATTAACCTAATTTAATAAATATATGTAAAATATTAATCAGTTACCTAAAATAGAGATAACCTTTTTTAAACCTTTATACAATAAAAAAATATAATTATATTTCGTTTTTGCAACTAAAAATTAATTAATAAACAATCTAAAATTTATTGAGATAATATTATTAGAGCTACTTATTTATGTGAAATATTATTTTCTTTAACACTTAAGACTTCGTTGGGGTGGCAGTCTTCGAGGAACATCGAGTAATATTAAAAATAAATTTATTAATATAAATTAAAAACAAAATTATTTTCCTTTTATTATTACCAACTAAGTTTAATGGTTAGTATCAAACTTTACAAACCAAATTTATCTGATGTTAATTAATTTCCTGACCAAACAAATATTTTTCACACCATTTACTCACTCAATTATACTTCTCTTGCAGATTTTTTTGAGAATCTTTGCAGAGGTGAGTTCATCTACTTCTTTATGCTACAAATAATATTAGTTATATGCCAGTTTTTTACTGTAACATTGATTATAATAACTTGTATAAGGTAGTTTCTATCATTGCATCTAATAAAAAACCTTTGAATAGCAAGAAGCTTGATTTTCATCTTTTAAAATACTGCACTTTAGAAAATAAAGTATAATTATTGATTAAAAACTATAAAAAAAATCACTAAATAACAATTAATTTTAGAGACAAAATTTAATTAATTACTATATTAATTAAATTAGATACTATTTTATAAACTAAAAACTATTTACATCTAAAATTCTAAATTGATATTTAATCTTAGTTACCAAGGATTTAGTTACTTATTTTAAATTTTAAATTAATCTTAATTTAAAATATAAAGTAGTTAGTAGTTAAAAACTTGATAGCTAATGTTAAATATAAATTTAGAAACTACTTTATAAATTTATATTAATAATAGATATCAATAATTTTTTAGTTTATAAAATAGTATCTAATTTTAAAAATATAATAATTAATTATTTTTATCTATAAAATTAGATGTTATTTAAATTTTTTTAGTGAAAATTCAACAATTGAAAATTATGACAAAATCAAATACTCATATAACAAACTTTAAAATTAATTAAAATATTTATATAGTTGATTTTTTATTTAATTGTTAATATTATTCTTTATCTTTTAGCATGCACTTTCTCATTTTAGACACCATAATAAAATCCTTTAAGTAAAAACTAAATTTATAAACAAAAAATAATTAGTTAATATATTGATTAAGTTAGATATTAATTTAGAAACTAGTTTACAAATTTTTATTAATAATATGAACTATTTTAGGTACCAATAATTTTTTAATTTATAAAATATTATCTAAGTTAACTAATACACTAACAAAACAAATTTCAAATTTTATCTGTAAAATTAGTTACAATTTAATTATTTTCTTGTAGTGAAAGTAGAGAAATTGAAAAATTAGATTTATATTTTATTGCACTTACATATTTCTTTCTTTATCATTCTTTATTGAAATGCACTTATATTTTTTATTTAATTTTCAGTACTGCTTGACACAATAACACTAGGAAAGCTAAGATTTGGTTTAAACTTCTACTTTGGTCCGGTATCATTTATTATAGGACGCTATCTTCTACCATCTTTCTTGGCAGTCAGATTTTTGTTTGGGGTCACATTACTTATTGTGCTTTTGATATACAAGTGGCGGAAAAGGAATTTGTCAATATATGAAAATATTGAAAATTATCTGGAACACAATAACATGATGCCTATTAGATACTCATACAAGGAAATTAAGAAAATGGTGAAAGGTTTCAAAGAAAAGTTGGGTGAAGGAGGCTATGACCGTGTGTTTAAGGGAAAGTTGTCTAGTGGATCTTATGTGGCAATAAAAATGTTAGGTAAATCAAAAGGTAGTGGACAAGACTTTATAAGTGAAGTTGCCACCATTGGAAGAATACATCATCAAAATATAGTGCAATTAATTGGATTTTGTGTTGAGGGTTCGTGACGTGCTCTTGTTTATGAATTCATGTCCAATGGATCTCTTGATAAAATTATTTTTTCTAAAGACAAAAATATAGAATTTGGCTATGACAAAATATACAATATAGCAATTGGGGTAGCTCGTGGGATTGCTTATCTCCACCATGGATGTGAGATGCAAATTTTGCATTTTGATATAAAGCCCCATAATATTCTACTTGATGATAAATTCAATCCAAAGGTCTCTGATTTTGGATTGGCAAAGTTATATCCCATAGATAATAGCATTGTCACCATGACAACAATAGGAGGAACAATTGGATATATGGCTCCAGAATTGTTTTATAAAAATATTGGGGCAATATCCTATAAGTCTGATGTTTATAGTTTTGGAATGCTTTTAATGGAGATGGCAAGCAGGAGGAAAAACTTAAATCCCCATGCCGAGAATTTAAGCCAAATTTATTTTCCCTCTTGGGTTTATGATCACATTAGAGAAGAGGAAGATATAAAAATAGAAGAAATGGAAGATATCACAGAGGAGGAAAAGAAAATAGTAAAGAAGATGATCATAGTTGCATTTTGGTGTATACAAATGAATCCAAATGATCGTCCCTCCATGAACAAAGTAGTGGAAATGCTTGAAGGAGACATTAAAAAATTGGAAATCCCTCCAAATTTTTCTTTATATCCATATGAAGCAACAGAAAACTCTAAACAAACAATAGCAACTGAATTTACTTGTTCTTCTAGTTATTCTTTGGAAATTGATTAATCCAATAGAGAATAACATTTGATTATGCACAATGGTTATTTATTTTCATCCACCTTACTTTGTTGAACATTTTCTCATCTATAATATGTGATTTGTATGTATTACCCTTCCTTAGTTTTATATTTTGAAGTTTAAAATATGTGTTATCAAATTTAAAATTTGTTGAAATTTATACTTCAATCTGAGTAATCATATTCACATATTTCAAAAGGAGACAAATCGTGATGTCTTCATTTCTTCTTCAATTTATTATCACGGGTTGTACTATTATGTTAAATCGTTGTTTTTTTTTTATCAACAAGAAAAGTATATAGATGAATGGAGTAGTTAGGACATTCCAAGCATATACAAAAGTCTAAAATATTTACAAATTAAAGGTAACTAAATACTCACCATTACATACCTTCCTCCCCTCACCATACCATAAAACCATAGTTAACAGCCCAAACTCTCATCAGGAGAATTAAACCATTCAAAACTACACATAGAAGCATATAAAAGCATCATAACATCTAGAAAATTTCTTGTTTGTATGACCAGTCGCTTATTCATTGTGATGACAGTCATGTGTAATAAACAAATTCTCATATTCATATTGTTGATTTTGGCTTAATCCCAAGTCCCACATCGGTGGGTTCATTGTTTGGGAAGGAGGTTTGAGGGTTATAAATTAAACTCTCCTCCTTCACTGTTATATATCCCAATTTGTAATATCTT
>Ga0123342_1009938_pt1 | contig 11114 bp, 9 predicted proteins | sample Turbeawhitnodule_FD_89960 | JGI IMG/M metagenome (GOLD analysis project Ga0123342, IMG submission 89960) | Root nodule microbial communities of legume samples collected from Mexico - Turtle bean Mexico white nodule | ecosystem: Host-associated > Plants > Roots > Nodule | place: Mexico: Nepantla... | reverse complement strand
TATATATTTTATAAATATATATTATATATATAAAAATTATATATAATATATATATATGTTTCTCTCTATATATATTTTATATTATATATATATATATATATATATATATATATATATATATATATATATATATCCGTATCATGTTCGTATATGTGTTACAAATTATACATCATGTCCATATCTTCATATCTATATCATCATGTCCGTGTTACTCTGTGCTACCGTATCTGTGATAGATAGGTCTGACACAATTTTTTATTTATTTTTTTCGTTTTTTTAAGCGTCTGCCATGCATCTTGACACAATTTTTTTATTTTTATTTTCATTTTTTAAGTTTTTGTAAGCCTCTGCCATGCATCAGAATGATCTACACAACCTTTGTTTTATGATTATTTTTTCGTAAGTTTGTCCGACATAATTCGTATTCTTCACTTAATCGAAGCAAATCACCATTTCTTGAATTTTTTTTTGTGATGTTTAAATATTGCCTACATAATTCATCGTTTCAGAATAAAGGACATTTAGGATAGAAATATGATATTTAGCTTTAAAATCATAGTAAATGATAACTCTTTCATGATTTAAGATATATAATTATGATAAACAACATTGACAATTTATATATGCCTTTAATTTTCTTCATTTAAATCACAGATTTATTAACAAGAGTATTAAATAACTGCAACATTTTTGCATTTGTTAATATATAATTCTCGTAATGTATGCATTTTAAACAAATAAGACATAAACAAAATATTAACAGATTTTCATATCAAAATAAAAAGACAAAAGATATTGAAAATCTTATTGCTGATAAAAAAAAATAAGATATTAAAAATCTCACGATAATAATCAAGGTAAATTTCGTAAAAAATAATTTGATAATATATAATAGAATGTGTGTGATCTATTACCCAAACAAGATAGATCTTATTTATTTATTGAAACAAAGTGATACATAACAATACAGTCCAGTGAAAAACCTTTTTAAACCAGTAACAACACCCTTCCACTCTCCATTACAAAAATGGAGAGAAAAAGAGAACATGGCACAGAAATCAACTACGCCATTTTTATTAAACCGTTGCTAATAACCTTTGATGATATAATCATCATTATTTACCTGTAATTACCCCTAAAGCCATAATCATGTGAGTTTCCACCTGCACGGGTATTATGGGCCGTAGTTGTTCTCACCCGGGCCTAGATGTTCCCACCCAGGCCTCGATTGGTCACGTGGCCCGTGGGCTGCCCAGTTCCGTGACCTGGCATCGCCGACGTCTGGTGGAGCTCTGTGTGATTACCATGCTCCCCGGTGGTGGGGTAGGTGGCCGCCTCCTTGGACGCGGCGTTATGCGCACGCGCCGCCAGCTTGTCGAGCTCAGCCTGGTTGACCTTTACATCCTTCTTTTGGGTAGCCATTTCCTTTTCCAACGGATCACGTGTTGTCAACCTTTCTGCCTGATTATAGCACGTGCACATTTATTGGTTCCATAATTTATGTAATATGATAGTCGTATTAATATAATGGTTCTATAGAATGATTGAAAATAAAGGGTACCTTCTCTTCGACATTGGCCTTGGTCTTCTCCATGCCAGCTTTGGCAGAAGCACCCATGTTTGAAGCCGTTTCCTTCGCGCATTCTGCTGCTTTCTTTCCTCCTTGCATTTTCACGATCGATTCTGTTCTTTTCTTTCTTTTTCTTTCTTTCTTAGATTACTTTTCTTAAGCTCAGTGTATCAGACTCTAACACCACACACCAAATAAATACATTTAGGTGCTACGCTAACTTTTCCACACGTGCACATGTCGTACGCGTGGCAATTTTTTTCATTTCTCTTCTTACACGTAACTGCCGCGTGTCGGTTAGCTACCACCTTCATCACAGGTGGGTTCCATTATTAGTACACGTAGCAGACAACCGCTCCTGTAGTAGAGCTAAAAAGCATATTTTTTATATTTTTGTTGGAATAATTGTTCAGTGGTCCCTTAGATTAGGTGTTTCTTTCAGAAGAAAAGTTTTGTTGACACATAAACGTAAAAAATATACATTTAACACTATTTATAATAATTTTAAATTACAAAATAAAATATTAGTTTATTATCACCATCCTTCTACCGACAAAGTTCTTTATTAAATGATTTTTGAATTAGTTTTTTGAAATTTATAAATACATTTCGAAATATGTTTTCGCAAAATTTTGAAAAACATATTTTAAAAAAAATTCTAAAATAAGATTTTAGAACGAGTATCATTTTGAAATATATTTTTTAAATGTATTTTCTGGAATGTATTTAGACAAAAATAATGACTCACGTGTTATATATTTTGTGAATAAATATTTAAAATGAGTTTGTGCTTCTTTTCTAAGAAGTCACATCTTTCTTATCACAATTAATATAAGATAAAAGTTTTGGGATCAAAATAAATTGTTCTTTATAGATATTATGAGATTTATATTTACTTACCAAAATAAGGTTGTACCTGTCTTTTTCTTTTCTTAACTTTACTTTTAAATTTTATTACAATAATTACTTCTTTATTTATAAATATATTCCTTATATTTTACATTAAATAGTTAATGTCAAATTTACACTTCTAAAACGTGTATAATTTTTTATATAACAATTTACAAAATTTAAGTACATATTTTTTTTTTACTCAATTTTTATTTTTTCATTTATATTTTAACATTTTCAAATATTTTCTTTAAATGATTTTAATATTAAATATTTTAATCAACTAAATAATTAAAATCTTTTAATTATATTTAGTTAATTTATATCAAAATTTATATTTTGCCTGCAAAATAAATTATTTAAAACTAAAATTAATATTTATAATAATATTATAAATTCAATAAATTAAAGCAAATTAAAAAACACATATATTTATACATAAAATAAAAAATCAATCATACTTATGTGTCGATTAGACTGACGCATAAAAAGTTTAATACTTTTTTAACCTATAAACTTTTTTAACCTATATCGTTAGTTAAGTTCACATATAGTTTATAAACTTTCTATCAATCTAGTTGAAGCAATTTCTTGTTTTTTCTTTCACTTTCTCTAAGCGTTTGTCATGCGTTAGATTTGGCCCATACAATCTTTATTTTCTGTCCATCTTTTATAACATTTATTGACGCAATTCACATCTTTCTTTTGGCCGATATAAACGTAACTAATCATTTAATCATTTATTATTTTTTTGAAATGAGATAGAAATAATAAAAAGTTTTGAAAAGAAAATATTTTAATGATGGGAAAGGTAGATCAACATAACATAATTTTAATGAGTCAAAAAAATAGTAGCATGCAAAGGACATAAGCAAAATGGATGAAAGAATTTTGAAACACCAACCTCACAAATATTTTTTTTTATTATCCCTTAATGTTAACGGAAAGTATACTACGCTAGGACGTACTTTCTCCTTTATAAATACATCTTCTTTATATGTGTCAATAATATTTCTCTCTTCTTTTGTGTGTTGCCTTTCTCTTTCTTTATGGCTGCTCTGTTACTCTTTCATGGTATCAAGAGCCACACAAAAAAAAAAAAAATCTTCTCACAGCCATGTCTTCTTCCTCTTCACCGTCAACTTCAAAGCTTCAACAGTTTCTTATCCCTCCGCTACCTCCGTTCACCTTCACACTTTTCCCACTGCTCTTTCTCTCAAACTCAAAGATGGTAAATTTCTTATACGGAGTCAAAAGGTTCTTGCCCAAGTTGAGAGTCTCAGTCTTCTTTCTTTCTTGGAATCCTCTCTCACCCCTCCACGATTTTTGCTTGAGTCTGCCACCATCAGTTATGTTTTTCTTCTTCACAAGCAATAAGATCATCTGCTTGTTGTTTGACTTCTTATCTCCATGTCCACTTCTATGCTAACACAAATGGTTGGGTTACTCTCTGCTCATCTTATCTGGGACAAATTGAAGGTCTATTATGGTTCCCACACTCACGCCAAAATCCGCAAACTCAAGCTCCAATTCAAAACTCCTAAGTGTGACCGTTCAATCTCTGCCTATCTTCTCGACATCAAGAAAGTGGTGGATTCTCTTACTGCCACTGCTTTTACCTTCTCCTCTGAAGATCACATCGAAGTTGTTTTGGATGATCTTCCTGAAGAATATGATGCTTTCATCACCTCTATCACGTCTCATCTTGATCTTTATACCATTGAGAATATTGAAGCTTTGCTTTTAGCAAAAGAAAAAATATTTGAGAAACACCGGTCTCTTGAGCATTCATTCATTCAAGATAATGTTGCTTCTACCAATTGGTCCTCTTCACCTTCTTCCACCACTACCTTTCGTGGCAATTCTTTTCACGGTAGTCGTGGCTCTTTCAGGTCATCTAACAACAAACGTCAACAATCTTTTCGCAGCCCACACACTTCTTGGACAGACCAATCTTCCTCTACGTCGTCTACCTGCGTCCAATGTCAACTTTGTTTTAAGTATGGTCACATTTCCCTCACTTGCTAGACTCGGTCTAATAATAAGTTGCCCACTCATATATCTGCTAATACCACTTTCTTCCAATCTTCAACTAATCTTGAACAATCTAAGCCTTCCATCCTAGGTACATCGTCAATTACTCAAGATCCCTTGTGGTATTCTGACACTGGTGCAACTCATCATATAACTAATGATCCCTTAGTTTTTTCCAACAAAACCGCCTACACTCGTAATGATTTCGTCCACCTTGGTAATGGTTCAGGTATGTTCATTCGTGATTTTGGCTCTGCTTCTCTTTCTCCTCCTCATTCCTATCAATCTTTTAAACTACATAATCTTTTACATGTGTCTTCTGTTAATAAAAATATTTTAAGTGTGTCGAAGTTTGCACGAGATAATGGAGTCTTTTTTAAGTTCTTTGTTGATCATTGCTTTGTCAAAAATCAAGTTTCAAAAGAGATAATTCTCCAAAGAAAAATTCTTGATGGTCTTTATGTTTTTTCATACTTACAACGCACTGCGACACCATTTGTTCACACACCAACAAAATGGTTCCATTGAAAGAAAACACTTTCACATCGTTGAAATTGGGCTTGCTCTTCTTGATGCTTCTTCTTTGTCTCTCACATTTTGGGTTGAGGCCTTTACTTGTGTTGTTTATACCAGAAACATGTTACCTACCTCTGTTTTAGATAACCTTAGTCCCTATGAAAAAGTGTTTTCTATTAAACCTAACTATCATTTTTTTCAAAGTTTTTGGGTGTGTATGTTACCATTGTTGCGTTCCTATAATCAACACAATTTTTTTTTGGTTAAAATGACATTACTTGCTTTTTATGAAAATATATCTCGTTTTATTCACTCTATATTATAAGTATTACAACCGGCTTATATAAATGGCATTATAATACTAAAAAAGCTGACTATTTTATATAAAAAAAAAATCTTCACCTTAGGCCAAAACATATAAAGAGTGTTTAGAGTTATTTTCATTTATTGCTCTTAGTTAATATTAAGAATTTCTAAAATTAATTATTGATTAGTCATAATCACTAAAATAAAAAATAATAATATTTTTATGTGTATCAAATTTAAATTATATTAGAGTTTAATTAGGTAGTTTGTGTTTTAGATATAATATATTAAAAAAATATTTTTTTTTATTTAGTTTTGTTAAGAATTTCTATTTGGAAGAAAAAAAAAATTAACGTGAACGTGGCCAATTTTATAAATATATAATTAACTATTTAATTGATATAAAATTCAGTTTTAAATCATTTTTAGTAATTATTTCCAATTTTATTAAACAATTACCTCTTATAAAAAAAATTCCCCAAATTTTCATTTATATTCATTCTTATTAAATATTAATTAAGATATTTTGATCATTTACTACATATATAATTTTTTATTATACTAATCAATTATTAAAAAGTTTTTATTTGATTTTATTCAAAATAATAATATTTTCTTAATTTAAACAATTTCAGTTTTTTTTTTCTTCCTTTCTGTGTCATTGTATCCCACCAATCCAAAAATAGTGTAAATGTATGGTAGAACAATAGCAGGTGTTTCTTCCTGCACCTCTAAATTTTTCTTCCTGCACCTCTAAATTTTTCTTCCTGCGCCCTTACATTCTTCAAAAATATTAAAATTATCCTTTATAGTTTTGGGTATTTCTGAAATAGTAGTTCTGTAGGCAAAGGATATTTCTGGAATAGAAAATCCGAAAAATACAAAATAATTCTGGAACATCTTTTTTAGAACAATCCTGAATTAATAAAACATATTCTGAAAAAGATCTTCTGGAAATATTTTGGAAAGAACAATCCAGAAGTAATTTTTTAAAGGGAGCAAAACCGTCTTTTCAAAAAATAAATGATGGGGTGCAGGAAGAAGTTGCCACAATAGCAATAGGTGCCAAACTTTTTCTTTCTGCACCTCATATTTCTAAACTCTTACCAATAGAAAAAGATGGGGTACTGTTGTAGGTCAGTATTTGGGACCACCCATTAACGTTGGATTGTCAAAACACTCTGGATTAAGCCTACTGGGACCCTTTTAAAACAGAAGTTAATCATAAAAATGTCTTGTTCAAAAACTTTGTTTCTATTTTCAGTATTTGAACTATAATTTCATAGAACTTATTTCCTAATGAAGAACCAATTTTATCACCATTTTCTTTCAACCTCTTATCTCAATTTCTAAAATGTTTTACAATAATTACCAATTATTCTTATAATTTAAAATATTTTAAGATAATTAAAAAATATTACAGATTTCAATAATTTAAAAATTATTTATTCATTCAAACTTATTTATGGCAAGATAGATCCATTAAGCTGTATTTAATTATGCTTGATGATTAAATAGTGTTAAATTTATTGATTTTTTTATCACTTTTTTTTTGCGCGTGTTGGAGCTTTTATTTATGCTAGTACGTTTCAACACTTTGAATTATTTTTCTTGCATGTTTCCCAAGTATAATAGTACATTAACTTATATTATTGGGCTCTATTTCCATATTTAAAAATTGTTTATGACTATTTAGAAAAGGTAATTAAGGTGAAATTGCAATTCTTTTTACAAATTTCAACAAGTCAAATTTTTAATATATTGAAATCGTATTTTTATTAACTATATCTTCTTAACTATTATTTTAGTTTTAATATTATTTTTAATTGAAAATGTGTCCAATATAATAGAATTTTTTTTTCAGCATCCAATATAATAGAATAATAATAATGAAAATAAGAGTTTGATCTGTTATCCGTATTATCAGGTAAAACATAAATTAATATATTAAAAAAAATTATTAGCTTTCATCTTCTTAATATTTTCTACAATAATTAACTATTTAATTGATATAAAATTCAGTTTTAAATAATTTTTAGTAATTATTTCCAATTTTATTAAACAATTACCTCTTATTAAATTTTTTTTCCCCAAACTTTAATTTATATTCATTCTTATTAAATATTAATTAAGATATTTGGATCATTTACTACATATGTAATTAATAACAATTTCAGTTCTTTTTTTTTTCTTCCTTTCTGTGGCATTGTATCCCACCAATCCAAAAACAGTGTAAATGTTTGGTGGAACAATACCAATAGGTGCCAAACTTTTTCTTCCTGCACCTAATATTTCTAAACTCACCCCATACCAAGAGAAAAAGATGGGGTACTGTTGTAGGTCAGTATTTGGGACCACCCATTTGATTGTCAAAACACTCTATTTTAAGCATACTGGGACCCTTTTAAAACAAAAGTTAATCATAAAAATGTCTTGTTCAAAAACTCTGTTTCAAAAAATATTGAAAATTTATTTTCTTTAATTATATCAACATCACTTTAATATATTAAACCTTTTTTAATCTAACTTACTTATTTATATTATATAATTTAGTTTCTTTGTCATTTTTTCTATCAAAACTCCTAAATTTCCACTTTGTATTAGTTTTTTTAATAAATTAAATAAACTAAATTATTGAGCTAAAACACTTCAACCAAAAATCATATTGTTTTAATTAAGCTATTTTTTCCTCATCAAAATTAATTATAAGATCTTATATATTTTTACTTTTTTGTTGGTATTTTTTTTAAAATTTATCTCAAACACTTAATTTGTATTTTTTGCATTGAGCGAAAGTAATTTTATTAAAGTTTTAAATTGGGAAGTGAAGAAAAGGTTCGCTTCTTTTGTACGACTTGATTTTATTAGAAGATAAATTGTTTTTTAAAATATAAATGGTAATTTATGAAATTATGTTGTTATAAAAGTGATGAGTTATTTTATGATTATGCGTTTATAAAATTTTGATGTTGTTTTGTTGAGCTTAAATAAAAAAAAAATCCAAAGTATAATTTTTTTTAACATTAAGAGTTAATTTTCATTGATAGGAAATTTCATTGCAAACGACACTCATGTAAATATTTTTAGTATTAAAAATATCATGATGTTTGCATTATTTGGGGTTTATTTAAAATATATTGTATGCAGAATAAATAAATAAAATGAATGCAACGGTTCTTAATCTTTTGGAGATTGTTGAATCGGTTGGTGACCATAACATAAGGGTAGTAACGTGAGAGTCGCAGATATTTGGGTACGGAATGTAGAATATGTGGTAGAGAGGATAACCATGTAAATAAATAAGTTGGTTAAAGAGAGGACTATTATATTGAATGTAAGTACTAAATAACGTAAGATATTTATTGCATAATGATCAGTCACTTGAATACCTTAAAGTCGTGTAAAACATTAAAACATGCCTATTATTTTCCAATATCATAAAATATTTTAAAAGTGTGAATAAAGGTCACCATCCATCCAACGTGTTCATATGAGAAAAATTAGTTGGAAGCAATAAGGATTTCATTAATGACAAAAGATACATGTTACCGATGCTACCAACATTCGGTAGAATATTTTAAATGCATTTTTTTATTTATGATTAAAATTTTATATTTTTCTTTGGTAGGATAATTTAGACGATTGAGGTGTTTTCGGTAATCTCATCTAACTCCTTTGTTCAGAGTCTTATGCTAAAAAGGTTTACAAAGTAGGATTATGATTAAGATTTTGATACTTTTTTTTTGTTAACTGGGTTTAACGTGATTTTGAGCGTTGATTTGAAGAAACTGGTGGTTGAACGGTGATGGATGAGTTTATTGAGTTTTTGCGCTTCAACATGTATAAACAAATGTGAGTCTTTAATAGTAAGACTATTTGCATTTTTTATTTATCATAGTAGTGGTTATGTGCAGAGAGTTCACGAATATTTGATATTAGTGATGCTTTTATCTTTGAGTGTATCAACATCTTTGGATTGATGCTCTTTGGGGATTCTAGTTAGTCGGTCCCTGTTGTGGGGAAGAGTTCGGCCTCGAGGTAGGGGAATGTAGGGTATGCTCTCGGTCGAGTTAAGAATTCTATTGAGTAAGCCAGAAGTGATCCCCCTCTTCAGTTAAGTTATGAGTGGGTAAATACACACATCACCCAACATTTTTCGAAATAGCAATGGTTTTCAATGATAAAGTCATATGTCACGAGTGTCTCGATTCTCAAAAGGGATGTTGAAGTGGGCATAGTTTCTCTTGAGCGATGTATTGTCACTGACAATGTATCTCATGGTTGGGAGTGGGTGTCGCCCGAGTTCTTCTATGTGTATATTTGTTTGTTCTCGAACACCCATGTTCAACTTTCCTTTAATGAGTTTACCATGAGTGTTTTGCACACCCTTATTGTTGCTTCTACACAACTACATCCAAATTCATAGGCCTCAGTACAAGTCTTTCGCTTGGTATGTGAGAGTTTCAGTTTACTTCCCTCTCCTTAGGTTTTTCTTCACTATTACAATTCTTGGCCTACCATTCAGATCAGTTGGGTATCCCTTATAGATGAATGGGGACATGTTTGTTTGCCCCTATATTTCATCCTATAAAACTTTAAAGGTGGATTTTTTAAGGTTATCGTTGTCAAAAATATTTTTTTCATTCGGGAAAAATCGAAGTTCTCATTTCATTGAATCTGGGATCTCGTCCAGTATCATAATTGGCTAAGGTCTATGATGACCTTCAAGGATAAGAATGTCTTTAAAGTCTCCGATCTCTTCCCAAAAGGATTACCCACTAGGAAGGTACTTTCAATATATCTTACCCCTCAACGATTAGTGAATTTGATTGGTATGTTTCAATTGTATTCTCATTAGGTGTTAACTTTGCTAAATGATTTCCTGCTTTTTAGGCATCATGGGTCAAACAACTCTCAACTTCATGAAAGTATTGAAGCGACTTAGGCTAAAGAAGGGTTGATTGGGCGACAAGAGCTCAAAGGACGTAACTAAATCCCTTACCCCTGACATTAACCTTACACCTCCTTCAGTTAACAAAAAAAACACAAGAGGAATGAGAGGTCCAAGAAACACTCTTCACCGAGAAGCTCCCCCAAGAGGTCTCAACCTTTTTCTTTCTTATGTTAGGACCAGTGTTGTTGTACCCCTGCTCAGGAGGGGAAGACTTTGCGTTTTTCAAAGGTGTGAATATATATTTGACAGCTAGCCAAAAGGAGGTATTGCTCTTTGATTCGTTTGAGGAACTCATGGTTGCGTACTTAGAGATGCAAAGTTGAGCCCTGATATTTACTCGAATTCTTGGTTCCAAGATCTTCAAGGGTTCAACTTTTGAGATAAAAAATTGTAATAACAAGGATAAAAAAATATGCCTCATCTTGGAGAAAAGGGAAAAAGTTATTGATTCTAACATAACAAAACTTACTAGTTGAGATGAAGGAATTGAAGAAAAATCTAATCAAGATGACCTTAGCTAACGAGAAGGCCACCTCTCAAAAAGTCAAGGTCGAGGGAAATCTCTCGACATTTAAAGGGTATGTTCTTAGGATGCATGTCAAGGGTTTCAACCAAGATATTCGTTAAGCAACCATTAAGTATGGTATTCCAAAACTCTTTTGTCCACTTTCCTTTGACCCCTAATCGTTTTTTCAACTTGTTCAAAATCACCTTGTTGGGACCTCACTTAATCGGGGGGAGGGGGGGGGGGGGGGGGCGTCTTTTCTCGTGTGGGTGGCTGGCTTACTGGCCTCCTAATAACCAACACTCTACCCCCTCGTACCACAACTCTTATCTCATTTT
>Ga0123342_1009936_pt1 | contig 11117 bp, 6 predicted proteins | sample Turbeawhitnodule_FD_89960 | JGI IMG/M metagenome (GOLD analysis project Ga0123342, IMG submission 89960) | Root nodule microbial communities of legume samples collected from Mexico - Turtle bean Mexico white nodule | ecosystem: Host-associated > Plants > Roots > Nodule | place: Mexico: Nepantla... | reverse complement strand
CCCTGATCAACTGATTTTACTATTGGATTCGTTGGGAGACGACTTGGGGACATTTGTCCACAATTATACTATCATCTCTCTAGTGTTAGACAAGTCTACGCTAGAATCATATTAATTTGACAGTAAAACGATAGCTATCAATTATGAATATAATCTACCCCAAATCCTATGCTAAAGCACAACAACAACTTCAAGCAACACCAGCCTTCCATCAAACGCTTAGGATTTGGATTCTTCAAAGCTTGAACACACTTGATTCAACAATGACATTGTCCCCTTTTTCTAGCGCAGTTACGCCTTGTCTTGTATTTCTCATGTTGTTGGATGGCTCTGAACGTGCCTGTGGATGGGACCTAGTTTTATCGGGCCCCACAGTGGGCGCCAAATGTTCTTACCGGTTGACCTAGCCGCCGTTGACTTCAAAGGAAGGCGGTGGCTCCTTCTGTTTCTGGCGGTTTCTGTGCGTGCTCTTGTACCTTGGAGAGCGACTCCGTTGAAACAGAGGGAGCCCTACCTGTTGATTGTACTCTGACGGTTAAGTCAGTACTAGGCTAAGAAACAATGAGTAAGTAAAATAGTTTCAGTCTTAGAAACGACGTACCTTTACAGGGGATCTCAACTCCCTTTTATAGGTTGTTTTTAGATTAAGTCATTGTCCCCCCTCCTCTCTCACCAGAGCCTTATCTCTAGTTAAATTAGGTTTACTAAGAGGACATTCTGGTTTATGATTGCGCAATCTTAGCTCAATAACCGCACAAAATCTTCCTCTTTGGAGTGCAAAATCTAACAGTATGGGCGCCGGGGTACCAACATCGCAGACCCATCTGTTCTGTAGGTGCCCTAATTCTTCACGTGCCATGCATGCAACTTTCCCTGAAAACCCAGTGCTCTTGGGCCTTGGCGTCTTCAGGGAATATTTACTTGTGCTAGACCCGAATGTACTATACACACCCTTCATGGAGGTCAATAGTCGCTGATTAGGCCTTTCTTATACACGTCCAACACGTGCATCTCTGGAGGTCCACTCATGTGGCCCACTATCGCCACCAGACCACCAAGCCGACCTGCCTCCACATGTGTCGATGTTCGATGTTGATATCTAATGCCAATGTCTGATTTCGAAGTTTGGTGCCGAAGTCTGGTCCAATACATAAATAATAGATTGTTTTCTTTTAATAAAAGAGATCAACAAATTTTAAATTGGTTCTTTTATCTAAATAATTAGTTGATTTTCCTTAATAGAAAAGACAAAATAGAAAAAAATACATTTTTAAATCTTTAAAAACTTTAAGTATTTTTAACTTGCTGATACGATAAATCAATTTGTTAAAAATACTTACTATAGTTAGCATATTTAAATAGAAGTAATTTTAATTGATTAAAACATGAATCAATTGATTACGAAATACAAAAATTTAGAAAACAAAACTTTTCATGGAGATAGCTTTTCAAGTGACATGGATGATACTATAATGCAAAGTTATACATCAAAATATACCTAAATACACACAGACACAACTTCAAATCTTAAAGACATTGAATTCGTCAAAGCTTCTTGGTCAACAATCTCGCCCATTTGATGAAAACAAATATATGTGTTGTATTGTAGATTTTGATAGAGGAAATCCTACAAAAACATAATGGAAAGACCAAGCATTCCAGAATATACAAGAATGTGCAAAATAGCAAGATAAGCAAACGAACTATGCAAATAGTAAATCATAAATTAAACAAAATCATGCATAAACATTAAAAATATTACAATCACAAACATATCCAAATATTCTCCCCTTTTTGTCTTCAACAAATAGACAAAAGAAGACATAATGTTTAGGAGATAAACTGTTTAAACCAAAATACAATAACATCATAAAATATAAAATGTTTAGAGAATAAAACAAAATATGCACTGTGGTTTCCTAAATCTCTGCCATATTGGAATTTAGCAAGTTGAGTCTGAACAACCTCAATTTAATCATCCAGATGTTGGAATCTTTCGGCATAGAATTCATAGTGCTCTTTCTGGTCATTATCCATGGTATCATGAGATTGATCATCAATGATTCAAATTGTGACATAGGAACGCCATGATCAACATGTGGTTCAAATGCAACTAAGGCTTGCATGTTGCAGTCGTCATTAACATAATCACTTGGTCCAACAACAACACCAACAAAGTTATCATCTTTGCTTACCGAAGAACCATTTGCCTTAACAAAGCCCATCTTTACTAGTGAACCATTATTGATCTCATGAGATGGCTTTACCACATCAGATAATTCTTCATCAAGATTAATTTCAAAATATTGTAGAAATTTTTGAAACAAAAATAATATAGGGAAAATGGTAATAACTTAACCTCATTGATTTTAGCATATGCTCCTTGAATACATAGATCCATATTACCTTGATCTTTTTCATAATGAAGGATACAAGCACCAAGTCCTCCTCAGTGAGCACAACATGGTTACTCTACCTGGTGTTACATCCATGTAGTGATGAAGGCTATAACACGTTCATTCAACTTCAGTGCTCCTACATGGAAGTCATTTACCTGTGAGAGAGGGTTTCTGAGGCAACTTACATAAAAATGCATTTTGTTGAAATTTTCTAATGTGAGTTGATTTTAGGATTGCACATTTTTATTGTTCGCTCTTGTTTATGATTTTTGGTTTTTGGTAATGCAAGGTGAGAAGCCAAAGAAGATCCTCACTGGACACGAACTTAACCAAGTGGTTAAGTAAGTGTGAAGGTTCACTTCTAGAGGGCAAAAGGAAAAATACAAGTACATGGTGACTATGATGAGTGGGGCGGAAATTAAATAACAAAGGAAGTAAAGGATGAATGAATGAGATATGAAGAAAAAGACATAAACAAGAATATAAGATGGAAAAGTAAAACGGCGTAATGAAAGGATGTAGAAGAGATAAGGTGAAGGAAGCTTATGGAGAAATGGAGAGGATGATCATGCCACTTGGAGGGTGGGAAACTCCAAGATAAGAGAAGGAAGAACCGCCACTTAAAATGCTCACACACTTAAGATAAGACCCAAAATCATTTAGGAGACAAAGCTCACTAATCACTTAAGCAAAGTGTCTTTACTATACTCAAAATCTAGGTGAAAATACATGAGGCAAGACACTGTATTTATAGGAATGGCTGCCTTGGTGGGCAAGATGGGGGAGGGGTAGAATAGTCATAAGAGAGGGGCGCCCCTAATCCTAGTTTCTAGAAGCTATGGCTACCTTCTAACCCCTAATGGACTTGGCACAAGCTAAATTGATAAATACACCCTCATATTATTCTATATGGTCCTTACTCTACTGAAACTAAAAACAAAGAGACTAGTTGGTGCTAAACTCCCATGACTTGGGCTCTTCTTCTGGTGATCGTTTGAGGATTGATGGGCTCTGAAGCACTGGCTAGTGGTGGGTCCTGACCTAGCCCTGAATCTTGTGTCATGCTTATGGAGGGTTGGGCTTGGTAAGGGGATGTTGTATTTCTCAGCTCTTCATCATCTTCTAAGGCTTCTCAGGTCTTCATCATCTTCTAAGGCTTCAGTGTTCCCCTTACAACTCCTTTGACATGCGTTGACATTTTCTCTCCTTTAAAAGATAAATTGGTGTAGAAGACCTTCACGAGATCAGGAATTGTATTTCCATTCATTATTAGAAATTGCAACTTTTAATGATTTAAACCCTTCCTCACTTCCTTTAGATTTTGTTCTTTCAACCAGTTGAAAGACAACAACTTGAGAGTGTTTATGATCTTTCTAATCTTATGTAGAAACATCTTCATCTTTTCATTATCACCCAAGAACTATGTTTCCTCGTAGAGAGTGGGAAGAAGAAGCCATGATGCAATTATGAGAGTTGATTTTAGATTGTTCCCTTTTATAGGTGACACTTTACTTATGATTGAGATTTTAACAAGTATATGGTGAGACCTAGGGAAAATCCCCACTGGACATGAACTTAACCAAATGGTTAAGTAAGTGTGAAGGTTCACTTTCAAAGACAGAGAGGAAAATCACATAATAAGGTGAACATGACGTATGATGCAAAATGTAAGAGATATGAAAGGAAACAAAAGATATGGAAGGAAACCGAAATGGAAAAGATGAAGCAAAACAAGTATAGGAACACAAAAATAAAGTGGCGTAATAGAAATGAAGGAAAAAGATGGAAGAAGAAAGCTTATGATGTGAATTAAGAAGGGACACACCACTTGGAGTGTAGAGGGTCGCCACTTGAGAGCTCTCAACTCACTCAAGATAAGACCTAATGCTTAGAGTAACCAAGCTTCGCATAATTTGTGCAGAGTTTTCCTTCTATATCAAAATTCAACATGAAAATACATGGAGTAAGACACCCTATTTATAGTAATGGGTGCCTTGGAAAACAAAATGAGTAAGGATAGGATGGTAAATGTGTGAGGGGGCTGCCTTTAGGGTTTTACTAAGTCAAAACCACACCTTAGGCCACTTCTTCTAGAAACTAAGTCAAAAACAAGCTAAAGTGATAACTACACCCCTACTATTATGCCAAATGCACTTATTCTAGCCTATCTTGCTATTTAGACTCATAAAGTGAGCCTAATTTATTAACAACTTGTTTTATTCTTAAGAAGACCAGAAGGAAGAACATTTGATGTTCTGGTATTTGCCCATTTCTCCTTCTAGTGAGGTATGCTAGATCCTTGGTGGGGTATTCACTTGAAAGTTTAGAGGACTTCTCATAGTGTGAATGGTAATTTGACTCCTTGGTCATCTCCTTGTTAGCTTGGATTGTATCTTGCAATGATCCAATTATGAAGATAGAAATGAAATTGTGCCTTGTGTTTTTAAGACATAAAATATAGCAATAAAGATGGTTAGGTGACTGGTTTCAGAAAAGCAACTTGTGGCAATTTTGGAAACTATAACTGTCAGTTTCAAAATAAAAACTTATTTGACTCACCTTTATTGTGATTTAAGGCAATCAACACAATTTTGTGTAAAACAACCAAGGACTCACATCAATTTCATGTTTGACCAATATATTTGATTTTAAAAACGTTCAGAAATAAAACGTAAGCATTTATGGTGCTTACAGAGAAAAAGAAGTAAAGATAAAAACAACCTATTAAAATGAATTTTTGACAGATTAAAAAAAATATCTTTCATTATATTATTTTGATTCTTTATTAAAACTAGTTGTTCTAGAAAATCATCTTATTGGTTTTCTAGATTCAACTTCAATTTTCGAAGAAGGGCGTTGTGAACATCTCCCTTTCACACATAGCTAGCTTTATATGACTGTGCTTTAGCCCATACAACAATCCTTAGATAAGAGAGATATATTGATAATTTATTGTGCCTCTGTCAAGGATCCTCCCTCAGTTATTGTCATCATATGTAACAAAGCCTTCATGCTTGAAGTGTAAGTCCAAAAAGTTCTTCTTGTCCCCAATCATACGCTTTCAACAGCCACTGTCCAAATACCAAAGATGTTCTTCGACTGTCAAAGATTCCCACAAAACAATTTATGGAACAAGATTCGGTCCCCTTATTAATTTGGGTTTCGTGTTGGTAATTAAACTTTCAGGCATCCACTTAACAAGACCCTTAGGCATATCATATTTTCTAAATCTGCAGAATCTAGCAGTATGACCTTTGTTTAAATAGTAAAAATAGGTTGCAACATGTTTATACACTGGTATTTTATTTTCAAAACAACTTATGAATGATTTTTGTAATGGTACTTGGATTATATTTCTAGTTCATGCTCTCTAAGTTTTCCAAATAGTGATGCAGTGGTCAAGGTGGTTAGATCCTTTGACTCAGAGATGGTAGTGACCTTTGGTTGCCATGACTTATCCAAGCATTTGAGAATCTTGATGTTCAGCTCCTCTTTATCAAAGATTTTTCCAAAACCAATGAGATGATTTACTATGTGAGTAAATCTTTCACTAGTACAAGTTTAAAACAACGATCCATTATTTAATGTGGTTTTAGGGTTAGACGCTGTCTTTCAAAAGGCGATGACATTTTTTGAAATTAACTTGATTTAAGAATGCGACTATTACTAATAATCGCCTTCTTAAATCATTTTTTACCCTAATTCTGAAGCGTGCCACTTACGCTTTCATAGTTTCTTTCTTCTTGGCGCTTTGCGTTTTCTCTCTGTTTCTGCTCTGGTGTTCATATCTTCTTCTGCGACCTTCAATGTGTTCTCGTGTCATTGTAAGTTCATTTCGATCAACTCTCTTTCTTCTTCACCAATGGTTTATAATTTTTTTTTCGTATCATTTATTTGTTTGTTTTCTTGCATTGGCGAAGGGTTCTTTGGCGCTTCGTTTTCTCTTATGTTTTTGCTCTTGTGCTTCCTCTCGTCTTTTGCGACCCTTCATTGTCTTCTTCGTGCCATTGTAAGTTCATTTCGAGCTCTCTTTCTTTTTCACCATTGGTTTATACATTTGTTTCATTTCTCTTATTTGTTTGTTTTCTTGTATTGGCAAAGGTCACCACTGCTTTGTTCCTACTGCCTCCATCGTTGCTACCTTAGAGTTTAGGGTTTAAAGTTTTAATTTTTTTTAAAAAATTAAATAAGAATGTGGTTGTTTACCATAGCCGCATTTATAAATGACATTTAAGAATACGGCTAAATAGTCACCTTCTTATCTCTTGTATTTACGACTACGTGTACAACAAATGCGGCTATAAAGTCGTCGTCTTAAATAAAAAATAGTCGTTGTCTTTTAATATTTCTGCATTAATGTTTTTTACACATCTGTTATGGTTTCTCCTTTCAACATTCTGAAAAACTAGTACTCTTAAATCGAGTCATGCTTCCTTGCTCTCTTCACATCAATTGTTCCTTCATGAGTAACTTCTAGGATGTACCACACTTTGCTGAATAACATTAAGAAACTCTAACAAAACTCATCAGAACTTAATGCAAAGGTTCTAATGTTTTTCGCAGTGCAATCATATTGTTTTTTTTCCTTCAGTCTTAGTCCACTGTGACCAGGTTTTTCAACAAAAACTTTATCAATTTCATGTTTCACTATAAAAGGCCCATTTATAATAACATCCCAAATCCCTTTATCAATTGATACAACAACAAAAATTCATTTTGACTTTCTAGAACTGATAGTTTACTACACAGAATAATGTTGGTCTGTTTATGGAAGCGTCCTCACCAAAAGGAAGTTTTTCAATGATTTTTAAACAAAGATTTAGGATCGAATCTTGAATAACATACAATAATTTAGCTCCTGATAGCAATTGAGATTAGGTGGCCTAAAACAAGAGGGGGTGAATTGATTTCAAATGATTTTTGCAAAAGCTGGAGACAAATTGAAAACTTAATAAAATCAACTAATTGATTTATTCGTTCAACCAATTATAAAAAAGCTCAACAAGCATATATTCAAAATATAAAATAGTTGTTACATGACTTCAACCGATTGATTTAAACGTGGAAAAATGTAAAGCAACAGATCAAATAGATATTAGAGTGAATAGTTGCACAAGAGATTTATAATGGTTCACTCTCACTCCAAGAGCTACATCCAATCCTCAACAAAACCACTAAGAATTCACTATACCAAACAAAAAAGTTTAAAAAATAAACATTCAAGAGTGATCTTGAACCCTACAAGAAACACACACTCTTGATCATGCAGTAGAAATTTAGAAACCGTATCTGAATCTACTTACAACAAAATACAATGAAAGAATAAAGGTACGAATACACTTGGATTGTTATAGATGAAGCACAACAAAATTGAAAACCCAGAACACCTTCTTTACAACACTGGAATGATCCAAGAAGCAAACTCAATTTCCAATAGTGATTTGAAAAGTTTTTATTTTTCTCTCTTATGAAATTCTTAGTTTTGAAAATGATTAGATTACATTCTTATTTAAGATAATAATGATTGGAAAAAAAATTGATCATTTAAGGAAAACACCTGTATTAAAATCAAATTTGATTGGCTAATATAACAAAATTTTGTTAAAAACATTTAATTGAATTTTGAAATAACAGATTGTTTTCTTTTAACAGAGGAAAAAATTGAATTTTGAATTATTATTTTTAAATAACTAGTTGATTTCACTTTACAAAAAAGATAAAATAGAAAACAAAATATTTTTAAATCTTTATAAACTTCAAGTATTTTCAACCTGTTGATATGATAAATTAATATGTTAAAAATACTTATTATAGTCAACAAACTTGAATAAAAGTAATTTTAAGTGATTAAAACATAAATGAACTAATTAAGAAATACACACTTTTAGAAAACAAAACTTTTCAAGGAGATAACTTTTCAAGTGTCTCGGATCATAATGTAATGCAAAGTTCTACATCAAAATCTACCTAAACACACACACACACTTCTTCAAATCTTCAAGACAGATTGAATTCATCAAAGATTTTTGGTCAATACTTTCTTGCTATTTCACTCTTTATTTTAACTCTAAACTTTTATTTGAAATATGTATTGTTCTTGGTTAAGTTATTTACGCAAGCTTCCAAAATGCTTATTGTTACCTCCATTTTGGACAAGTTAGTGGCCAATGAGTTGCCAATTTGATATATCAGAATTACAGTGAACTAAATAATTGTACTTGTGTTAGGATGAAATCTTTTGTTTCTTGAATTAAGAGATAAAAAACGAATTAACTTTGGCCAGTAGTTAATCTTGAGAAAGCAAAGTAACCTTCGATTAATTCAAGTAGGCAAATTTAGAGTCAAGCTACTCATCATAATATATGGAAAAAGTTCTAGAGGGAGCATAACCTCTTCAATCATTTGTTTGCAAGTGTTCGATAGATGAGAAGACCTGCCATATTCCAAGCTCTTAACACGTTTTCCGAGTTGTCAGTTAGCGTCGGAAAGCAGATGTTTGGGAACACCAAAATGACACACCACATTTTTTCATAAGAATCCCTGAACCTTTATAGTTGTGATGACTGCCACTAGCTCAACCTCTATCCACTTAGTGAAATACTTGATTGCTATGATAAAATATTATAGTTGTCAGGCTACTTGGGGAAAAAGACTCAAGATATACACCCCAAAAGGCTAAGGACTAGTTATTGATTGTAGTTCTTCCGCAGGGGCATGATAACAATCAACATGTTTTTGGCATTGCTTGCATTTCTTCACATATAAAATGTTGTCTTCTCTTAAAGTAGGCAAGGAGTATCCGACCTGTATCACTTTGAGGGAGAGGGCTCGGCTACCGATTTGACTATCACATATTCCCTCATGGATCTCCCTAAGATCCGATCAGCTTGAACCTTACGCATGTGAGTAGTGGATGGGCATATCCGTGACCAAAAAGATAATCATTGATCAAGGTTAACCGTTCGATGTTCTTATGAAACATCTTTGCTTATGCAAAATTTGATGGGAGGATGTCGTTGACAATATAACGCATGTAAGGGGTCATTCAAGTATCCTCTATCAAAATTTGTATGACTTTCAAACAGTCCTCCTTAGGGTCACCCACTATTACTCTTGAAATCTTTAAGGTTTCTTGTATCATAGTCTGATGCATTCTCCCTCTGCCCGAACATGCTAGTTTTGAGAGTAGGTCAATTCGAGAATTATGTTCTCTTAGGACATGCACGAGATCAAATGTTGTGAATCCTTCTGCTAAAGACTTAACATATTTAAGGTAAAAAGCCATGTGTGGATCCTTTGCTTGATATTCTCTAGAGACTTGTCTTATGACCAGCTGAGAGTCACTTTTTGCATTCAATCAATGAACGCCCAACTCCTTGGCCAGAAATATGCCAACAATTAGTGTTTCGTATTTGGCCGAGTTATTGTTGGCTTTGAACAAAAATCGAAGGGACTACTCAAGAAGTACTCCATCGGGTCCTTTAAGGATAATCCATGGACCGTTTCCCTTCATATTGGATGCTCCATTCATCCGTCCTAGGAAAGTGTGTGGGAGTTAGCTCGACGGGGAGTACTTGCCTCTTGATTGAATCTCGAGGCATAAAGTGGATATCAAGTTTTGACAATTTGATAGCCCATTTTATCATTCACTCGGCTATATCAGGCTTGCTAATAACTTGTCGTATAGGGAGGTCCGTCATGACTATTACTGTGAAACCTTGAAAGTAGTGGCATAGTCCCCTGAACAATAATAAAATTGGAGCACTTGGAGAAGGTTTGCTAAGTATAGGTGGGTTCTACAAGTATTCCTTTAACTTTAAAACACTTTTTCACATTAATCTGACCAAACAAAACGTTGATTTTTACTTAAACATTGGAAATAAGGGTAACCTTTGTCTCCGCTGGATGAAAGAAAACATGATAGGGCGACTATCTTACTAGTTAGGCATTGAACTTCCTTTATAGTGTCAGGGCTCTTCATGTTAATAATGGTTGCACATTTTTCCAAGTTTGCCTTTATTCCTTTTTCGGTGAGCAAGAACCCTAGATAAGAAAAATGAATTTAAGGTTTCTCCGAAGTTCCCACCATGTCGTCCATGTAAGCATGAACATTTCAACTAATCATAGGTTCCAAGATCCTATCCATCAATCATAGATAGTAAGCCCTTGCATTTTTAAGGCTGAAAGGCATTAGTTTGTAGTAGTAATTGGTCTCCTCAACAATAAATGTTGTTTTATCCTTGTCTAGTGGGTACATTCTGATTTGGTTCTACCCAGGACAATCATCCATGAATCTATGAAGTCCAAACACATTCTCCATTTGCCACTTGACTTCTTTACCATGATAACTTTCGCCTACCACTCTAGGTACTGAATCTCCCTTATATGATTGGCTTCCACCAGCTTCTAAGTTTCCTCCTTTATTGTTCAACGCTTTTCCTCGTTGATTTTCTTCCTCCTTTGCACTATTGGCTTTATCCGATCATCTATCGTCAAGTGGTGACATAGAAAATCAGGGTCGATGCCTAACATGTTGGCAGTTGACCACGCGAAGGCATCCATGTTTTGGGATAATACCTACAATGTCACTTCCAAGTTCTCCCTTAAAGACATACCAATCTTGAATTTCTTTCCTTCAAATTCTATCTCTTGTACATCCCCAACAGGCTTGAGACGCCTTTCTCCTTTAACAATAAAGGGGGGGGGGGGGGGGGGGGG
>Ga0123342_1009934_pt1 | contig 11118 bp, 6 predicted proteins | sample Turbeawhitnodule_FD_89960 | JGI IMG/M metagenome (GOLD analysis project Ga0123342, IMG submission 89960) | Root nodule microbial communities of legume samples collected from Mexico - Turtle bean Mexico white nodule | ecosystem: Host-associated > Plants > Roots > Nodule | place: Mexico: Nepantla... | reverse complement strand
TGTTGCACCTAATTTGTTTTTGTTGCACGTTCACAACTCCATTTGACATTTTCTTCAATCCACGTTCTCCAACAACTTCCGCATGACCAGGCACCGTGGGTTTGCAATATTTGCTTTCTGTTTCTTTGCAATATATACTTCCTGTTTACAACAATCCCCCACATATTGCAAAAGATAAAGATAAAGAAAGAAAAAGAAGAAAAAAAAATTGGGTTCATCTAAGATGTAATGCATCAGAGATGGTATAGCAAGCTATATGAACCAGTCTTAGATTGATGAACTTAACACATAGTGTAGTTGGTATAGCAAGCTATATGAACCAAGACACTTAGTATGTGTTAGAAGTTTATCAATCACAATACTTGCTTTTCGATCAAGAGTTCGGACACGAATTCATCTGGCAAGGTTATGCTTTCAGTTTTGATATCTTCAATCAGCTTGAACCCATAAACATATAAGGTAAACGCGCATGGGAGAGTTTGACAACTTTGATGACGGCGTGACTTCCGGAGTTGTCAGAATAGAGGACGACGAACCTCTTGGTTTGGACATTGGTCAAGTTGGTGGCTACAACGGCGATGGTGGTGATGGTGACAGCCAAGTGAAACACAAACCAGGTGCACTTTAGGCAACCCAGCTAAACAAAGGAAATGGGTGCATCTCAAGCAACCCTAGAAGGAAGCTGCAACTAAGACGGCAATGGAAGAATGCGGAAGCATAGCCCTGAAGATGGGGAACTTTGATACAAAATTGAGAAAAGCTGTATGAGGGAAAATATCTTATTTAATTGAATGAGTGAAACAATTCTTTAGCATCCATATATCGAGAACTCTATCTCTAAAGTAATGATTGCAAAGGGATCTATGGTATCTTACTACAACACACTTGTAATTATTACAATATCCTCTTATCACAACACTTGTAATTATTACAATATCCTCTTATCACAACACACTTTTAATTAGTACAATATCCTCTTATAACTTAATATTTTCTCCTCACTCAACAATACTAAAATTATAGATTCAATCAAATATTTAGCTAGTCCCTGTTCAATAGCCCATAAGTTTTGGTATAATGCAAATTTCTCTGTTAGTTAATTTTTCTTTCTCATCGGAGTGAAACTAAACCAAATAGGGACCATATTACCGGGTTTTGAAATTGTAGGGACTATTTTGCATTTTATGAAAACTAGGGGCACTTCATTAAACAGTATTAAATGATGGGGACTTTATTGAGTGTAGTAAAACTATATGGACTAGTCCAATATTTGAATCAGGAGAAAAAAAAGATGGACATAGATACAAAAGTGAGGGTAAAGTTGTGTTCTGATGTTGAGAAAAGAGAAGCAAAACAATTATTTTCCATTATTTTAACCTAATTGGCATGTTCTATTCCACTATTATCCCTATTGGTGCATTTGTTATTATGTTGCATCCTCCCTTGAAAGCTATCTTTGAAGGGGGAAGAACCAACCCATTCAAGTTCTCCACCAACATCTCATACTACTTGATGTGGGACTTGGGTTACCCAGAATACCCTAAGTCTCTAATGACTTTAGTAAAATACAACAAGAATAGCAGTGAGATTGAATGGGGTCGATTAATATGGGTGGGTGGATATTGTTAAAAATGGTATATAAGTCATTTTGTAACTCATACTAACAAAGACTAATGCTGCTAGCCATAAAGGGTGAAATTATAATATCCCTTAATAATATATAGGGGAGTTGTATTCTGGAACCAAGTTTATAACAGTACTATTTGGAATGGAGATTAAACTTGTTTCCCCTCTCCACCCCCCTTTTTTTTCCCTACAGCTACTCTTTAATTGGGATTAGGGAGCACATAAAGAAACGGCCTCCGCTTGCATCAACCGAAAAGGTTCAGCAATATGTAAAGGTGGGATGCAGACTTGTTTTTCTTATGTTAATTTTATTAATCTCTTAGTTTATAACTTGATTCTACATTAACAATTTTAAATTCACCAATGAATAATCTATTTTTAATTTTAGTCTTTAGATGTATCATAAGCCATTATTTGTTAAAAAAGGTTATTTGTAAATTTTCCAGGTGATTTTACTATCACATTATATTTCCTCTCCTTGATAACATAGGACATTTAGTTGTGCACTCCCTGTACCATATTAACAAGTTATTAGATTTTTGTGCATGAAATTACCAAAGAAATCAATAAATAACTTAACGGTCAATTTAGCACAAATTTGAATTTTTTAGAAGAATAATTTTATGTGGAGGAATTACTTAAGTAATGTAGGTTTCAACCTAAGGAGTGCTAACAAGTTAAAAACTTAACTCTTCTTTTGGTTCTTTGATTCTGAAAATATCAAAAGGGAGTTCTTTTTAAAAGCCTAAAAAATAAAAACTTGTGGTTGCTCAAATGAAATAAATACCACACACTAGTCTGACATGAAAAAAAACTGTTTGTTTATTCACTTTTAGCTAAAGCCTATATGAGTATTGGAATCATGACTTGGTAAGAAAAGTAAAAGGAGATAAGAAAAGGGTTTAGGAGGTGAACCATGAAAGATGTTTGGTGAAATTATTATAAGGGATCTAATGGTGAATAATATGACCAAGAATTTGGTTTTAAGTTCAATGTCATGGTATGATTCATATATTCGACTCACCTAGTGGGACAAGGTTACTGTTGTCGTTGTTGTAGTATATGAAATTCTGTATTTTGAATGTAAGTCTTAACTGAATGGAAGAGACCATGAATTGGATGAAAATTTTCTTTTTCTTTCTCCTATAAACCTTAAGTAGACCAATTAAATTGGCCCAAGTTATGGGGTTACCAAGCATGATTTCCTTTTTTTCATAGAAGTCACCATTTTCCTATTTAGTTAAAAACGTACATTTTTCAACAGGCAAGTGGTAAGGAAGCTCTTGTAGCTGGGTTTTATCATGAAGGTTATGAAGAGCCATTGTTAATGCTCATGAAAAGAAGGGGAGTGCATTCAGGTTTGGTAGTGAAGGTTGGGATTCCACTTTTAATGCTTCTCAGTCTGTGAACCTTTTGTTATCATTCTTTTCCAACATAAAAATATTGATTTGCTTGTATTATGAACTTTTGTTTTCTTCTCATTAAATTGGTTAAATAGTCCTAATATTATATATTAATATCTGAAGTTGCTAACACCTTAGCAAAAGAAGCCACACCACGTTGATTTTGCTCATTATGTAGGGAGAGGAAGGGGGACTCTCATTGACTACAAGATTGCGATCAGCTAACACAACTAGGGGACTTCCTGTGAACTACTGTTCAGGGTTCCGTGCACTTGATGTCTCGTCCTCATCTGACCTTGGTGGTATGTATTGGTTCCTTGTTTGTTTCTATGTATTATTTGCGAACTTAAATGATTACTTCTTCATAATGTCCAAGTCTATAAATGTTATTATTTTAGTTTTTTTTTTCAAAGCAAATTGACAACCCTGTCACTATGCCAGTTTCTGATCAGCGAACTGATAATTCTGTACTACATCATATCTTAGATTGATGCCCATAAAGTATTTTTATTTTTTATATTGTAGGAGTGACACGTCAAGGTTTTAATCTCGAAGTCAATGCCAAGGAGTACGGTTTCCAACCCACAGACACACCAAGAACTGATAGATCGGTAACGTTCTTTAGATTTTTGTATTTTCTTCTTTTGATCTTATTCTATCCTATATTTGAAACTTATTAGCAATATGTTTGCACTTAACTATTCCCAATATATTTAAAATTTTTCTGTTGCTGTTGTAAAGATTGCCTTTATTAAACATGTATGTATGTAAAGCTGAAGAAATTTTGATGTCCCCTCATGCAGAGGATTGGACATTCCAGCTGTGGGAATAGATATTTGTGAGTAGTCTAATAGAATCCGATAGTGGATGGTATAATAAGTCCAACAAATCTAGTTAGGATAAGTTTTGATACCATATTAGAGTCTAACTCTTCTTCACAAAACTCTAACTTATAATGAGGTTTGCCTCTATTTATATATTGTAAATTAGTCATATCTTTACTAAATATGGGATCTCCAACATAGATTGACTGAAATTAAACTTAAGAAAACTCTGATAGAAAATAAAATACGTAACCATTTCAATTTATGAACCATGAGAAAGATCTATGATTCTGTGCTAGTCATTCTAGCATTAATTATCTCTTGGTGAGTTCTGTTGTCTTTTGTATTGAGTTCTATCTACCTACCTAACTTTCAAACACAATGTTTGAATAATATATTTCATAAATTATCTTTACTCCTTGCATGCGTGTGCTATTTTATCAATGAACTAGGAGGACCATCGTTTATGAATTGTACTACTTTGTTCTGACCATTTCGTGAATTTTGCCTCGAAGTTTATTCTTTGGTGATGTGTTGAAATGTCAAATGTTAAGTCTCATTAAACTATTTTATAATGTAATGTCATTGCAGGTAGAAGGTCTCTACTGTGTAGTCTGTTTTACATTGTGAGATGTTAACTGCCATTATTATCTTTTTTCCCTTTTGGAACTCCAGGTCTCAAAGAACATTGAATTTGGTTTATCTGCTCTCTTGGGAGAAAAAGGACCAGCGTATGATCGAATTGTCTTGAATGCTGGAGTTGTGGATCACTTGCTTGGAGTTGATGGTGCAGAAGATATATCTGCTGCGCTGGATAGAGCCAGAGAGGCCATCGACAGTGGTAATGCTCTAAAACGACTTCTAAACTATATCAAGGTCTCCCACAAAATGGGTTGAATTTTTTAAGCATTGCAAAATACCTTAGTTTTACAACGTGTTGAACATGTGAGGGATTAAAGGTGTAGGAAAATGAAAATGAAAGAAAGAAAAAATTGGAGAGGCATGAGATTTTTTTCTTTTTACTTATCAGTTTTGAGGATTTGATTACGTTTTGTATAACAATCTCCAACATGCTTAGAACCCACAGATAGCAGCTTCATTTGTAATTAATAGACAAATGCTAACCCGTGTGCTTAGGACACTGGTTAAAAATGAAAAGGGAAATCTTTTGAATTGGAATGCATAAAAATGTGTTCTTTTTATGAATTTTAATGCACTTCAGTATATGATTTTCAACAATATATATGTTTTTCTTTTAATATCTTGACCAATATCGCTAAGACATTGTTTAGCAAGTTCCTAGTCAAGAGTAGGAATTATGTATTGTTTTATTGGAAGTTGAACATTGTAACTTCCTCCAAATTTTTAATTAGAGAACTTGACAAATTAATTGCCAACGTGTACTAGATAATTTTTATTGTGCTCGACCATGGTGTTTTGGTCTCGATTTTGTTTGTATGCTTTAAGACTCTCACTCCAACAAATATAGGATTTTAGTTGGTTTTCAATTTAGAAAGAGATTAATTTCATAAATTCAATTATGATTTTGATTTGTATCAATGAAATAATCTTTTACACGAAAAATTTGAATGAATAAACTTGTTCTTGGAGACTAGTCTCCACAAGATTTAACTCCTCCCTTTGATATCTTCCGGCTAGATTGTCCTTCACATAATAGTTTTAGATGACTTAATAAATTTACAATAAATGTCAATTGTAAATACATGGAAACATTAAATATTTATAGCATTTTCATGAATCTTTTTACCTAAATGAGCTTAGTTTAACTTAGTGTTTGATTCCATAATTATATACTCATAATGTTTTCTACGTGAGTATCTAACATGGTTTTTTAGTGTCGGTTGGTACATTGGTCCTGAGAAGTGAGTATTGTGAAAAAAAAAGGATTTCATATCTTTGCACAAGACCTTATGAATTTTATCCATCTAAGCTTGAGTGAAGGCTTTGCTTCCTCCACCCAATCAATTCTAATCTCCACCCTATTTATTTTTGAAAAACCAATTTTTGGAATAATTTTTTGCGTTCTGGAAATGAAATTTTGGATTAGAATTGAAAAATAAAAAATCTTATTCTTGAAAGACAATTTTGTAATACAAATGATATATTTTGGAAAATAAAATTCATAAACATTTTAAAAAAGTGATTTTGGAAACAAAAATCTAGAACCAGAAAGACTAAAGGTGTTATGAAAATCTAAATCCAAAACTGTATCATGAAAAACTAAAGATAACATTTTTTTTATTTCGCGTTAGTAATAGGGTACAAATTCAAATTTAGTGGGTGCACCAGAAAAAAGTGGGAGAAGAAAAAAAATGACAAAGCGTCTTTTATTAAAAATGAAAATTTTGACTATCCCTACGAAACTATTTCAATTAGTAAACATCGAAATGTCGTGTCAATTTATCATATTTGATCAAGTAATATAGGTTGAGCTTAAAAGTTCTGAATTGATCGAAATATCAAATATTTAAAAGAAAGAGTGATCGGAAACAGACAAATTAGATACTTTACTGTACTCAGAAAAAAAATAAAAATGCAAACTGTTAAAAAACATACGCTTTTCAATTGATACAGTTTGTTATTTGGCGTGTTAGTGTATAAGAGTTGGCAATGTGAAAAATATTGAAGATTAAATAAAATATAGATCTTATTTTAGGTTATTAGTCCAAAAAAGAAAATGAAGTCGCTGAAAATCGGAACAACTTTGGTTTGCAATTGGGCAATTGCTTCCTGCACCATATGCACCCAATTCTAATTCAAAAGAAAAAATATCTTAATGCATTATTTCTTTATTGTGGATTCCCAATTCTAATTGAAAAGAAAAAATATCTTAATGCATTATTTCTTTATTGTGGATTTTCTTGTCTGTAATGGACTTTTGACTTTTTTTCTCCATTTTTTTATCCGGAACACGAAAAGCTCTTCCACAACTACTTTTTCAGAATATATTATCTTATATTCTGGATTTTTATTTATGAATAAAGGTTATTTTTGGAATTTTAAAATTATGTTGAGTGTAGGAAAAATTTGCCTTGCAAATGTTGGGTGTAAGAAGAATTACTGTTACTAAAACTAGTACTGCTATTAATACTAATACTACTAGTAATACTAGTACTGCTAGTAATACTAGTACTGCTAGTAATACTACTACTGCTAGAAATACTAGTACAACAAGTAATACTAGTAATTCTAGTACTGTTAGTAATACTACTAATACTAGTAATGCTACTAATACTAGTACGGCTAGTAATACTAGTAATGCTAGTAATACTAGTACTGTTAGTAATATTAGTACTGCTAGTAATACTAGTACCGCTAGTAATACTAGTACCGCTAGTAATACTAGTACTGCTAGTAATACTAGTACTGCTAGTAATACTAGTACTGCTAGTAATACTAGAACTGCTAGTAATACTAGTACAACTAGTAATACTAGTACTGCTAGTAATACTTGTAATTCTAATACTACTAGTAATACTAGTACTAATAGGAATACTAGTACTGCTAGTAATACAAGTACTGCTAGTAATACTTGTAATTCTAGTACTGCTAGTAATATTAGTACTACTAGTAATACTTGTAATATTAGTAATAGTAGTACTGCTAGTAATACTAGTAATACTACTACTGCTAGTAATACTAGTATTGCTAGTAATAATAGTACTGCTAATAATATTAGTACCGCTAGTAATACAAGTAATACTAGTACTGCTAGTAATACTAGTACTGCTGGTAATACTAGTACTTCTGGTAATACTAGTACTACTAGTATTACTAGAACTGCTAGTAATATTAGTACTGCTAGTAATACTAGCACAACTAGTAATACTATAACTACTAGTAATACTAGTACTACTAGGAATATTATAACTGCTAGTAATAATAGTAGAGTTAGTAATACTAGTACAACAAGTAATACTAGTACAACAAGTAATACTAGTACTGCTAGTAATACTAGTACAGTTAGTAATACTAGTACTACTAGTAATATTAGTACTGCTAGTAATAGTATTACTGCTAGTAATTCTAATATAACTAATACTTCTGGTAATACTAGTACTACTAGTAATACTAGTACTGCTAGTAATACTAGTACAGTTAGTAATACTAGTACTGTTAGTAATACTAGTACAGCTAGTAATACTAGTACAACTAGTAATACTATTACAGTTAGTAATACTATTACAGTTAGTAATACTATTACAGTTAGTAATACAAGTACTGCTACTAATACTAGTACAACTAGTAATACTATAATTGCTAGTAATACTAGTACTGTTAATAATACTTGTACAACTAGTAATACTAGTACTGCTAGTAATACTAATAGTGCTAGTAATACTAATAGTGCTAGTAGTACTAGTACTGCTAGTAATACTAGTATCGCTAGTAGTACTAGTACTGCTAGTAATACTAGTACAGTTAGTAATACTAGTACTGCTAGTAATATTAATATTGCTAGTAATACTAGTAATATTAGTACTGCTATTAATACTAGTACTGTTAGTAATTGTAGTAATATTAGTACTGCTAGTAATACTAGTAATACAAGTACTGCTAGTAATACTGCTATTGTTCTGCGCTCTCACAATATTGTCCTGCGTGCTCACAATCGTTCAAGCATGGATGGATCCTCAACTTCAGGTGAATTGTTCTGATAAGAACAGTGTACATTAGGATGATCACCTCCACAAAAATCACACTGATTGATTGACTTTGGCTTTGAGATGAATGAACAACATATAATTGGTGGGGCAATATAGCCATTTGTGCGGTTAGTTGCTCAATTTGCCGTGTTAGAATATTATTTTTAGTCAAAAGTGCATCTTCTAACGATCATTTATTCTGAAGACCTTCTTCATCATGTTGGGTTTTATAATCAGTTGATGCCAATGCATCAATAATTATTGTCGCTTGTTCTACATCAAGGGTCATCATTGTGCCACCAGCTGCAGCATCTAGGAGCATCTTTATGTCAGATCTGAGCCCATTCAAGAATCAGTTGAGCAATATCTTCAAACCCATGATTTTGGCATTTTCTCAATATCCTCTTGAATCTTTCCCATGTTTCACAGAATGATTGATTTGCTCCTTGTCTGCACATAGAAATTTCAGACTTTGCTTTGATGTAGCGAGAGACTGGAAAAAATCTTTGCAAAAATTTTTCCTCTACATCCTTCTAGCTAGTGAGGCTCTGATTTGGAAGTGATTTGAGTCATTCCTTAGCCTTTCCTGCCAATGAAAAAGAAAACAAGTGCATATAAACATTTTCAAGATCACCTGATTGAAAGCCCATTGTTCTTACCAATTCATAAAATGTATCCAAATGTGAATATGGATCCTCATGTCCCATTGCTGTAAATTGATAGGCACTTATGAGAGTAAGAAAATTGGGATTTATTTCCAAGGCCTTGACGGTAGCAGGTATTGCAATACTAGAAAAACGCTTTGGCCCTTGATACATGACATAATCTCCAAGTGTCCTCCTAGAAAGTGATGCTTGTTCTTCTGTCATGTTATTATCTTCCTGATAGATATTAGTGAAAAAAAAGAGTATTTAAAAAAAAAGATCAAAACAAATAAAATAAAAAAATTTGACGACAAAATAAAAACAAAATACGATAAAATATTCACAAAAAAAAATATAAAGTAAAAAATAAAAAAATAAAAACTTACTTCAAATAAAAGAAATACTAAGAAAAAGTAAAATAAAAATAAAACTGACACAAAAATAAAACAAAAACTAGTAATGATAAACAACTAATTAAAAGAAATAAAACTACGTAAACTTAAAAAAAAAAACTACGTAAACTAAACCTAGAAACAAAAAATGAAAAATAAAATAAAAACATAACAAAACAAAATCAAAAGCAAAATCAAAATAAAATAAAAAACAAAAATAAAATATAATAAATATTGTAAAGAAAACAAATAAAATAATAAAAACAAAAACCTTATTTTTAAAACATCAGATCTACAAATTAAAATAAAATCTAATCTATAATAAGATAAAATAAAATAATAAAAAAATCTATTAATAAAACAAAATAAAAACAGAATAAGAAATAATTAAAAATAAAGACAATAAAAACAAATAAAAACAATTAAAATATAAACAATATTTAGGAAATTATACTTAACAAATCAAATATGTTCCCCAGCGGCGCCAAAAACTTGATGACTTTTAAGGCAAGTGTACCGCATTTTTCAGAAGTAATAATTGTCTATAAGAACGGATATCGATCCCACAAGAAATAGTGAATTATCGAGTACAATATTCACTAAATATAACAACAGAACAATAAAAAGAGTTTTGAAGTGATTGTATTGGCACTGATCAATAAGAAAACAAACAAAGAATTAGTTGTTTCAATTGAAAAAATAGGGATTAGGTTTCATCTCTCCCACCTCATGTATTTTGATTAACATGTTAATATTGAGTTCTTTGATTGAAATTGATGCCCGTAGAAAATTCATTTATATCGATCCCTCGCATATAAAATTCATGTTTCCTAAATATCGATCTCTTGCATATTTATAAAAGCAACTTAGAACCACACTCAGACGTTAATGACAATTAACATTTCAAGTCTATCCCTATCACTCAAATTTGTTAAGTATTGTTGTTTAGGTTCGAACCTTAACAATACCTCGGGCAGATTTAAGATTCTCAATTTGTCATGGAAAGTTAAAAGTAAAACAACAATACCAATAATCAATCAAGAACTAAATATTAATATATAAGATATCACCTCAATACATAAGAGTTTGAGCATATTACTTCCAATCCCAAAAGGTAGAATTAGTCACGCATACTTCTAGCACCTTCCATTCTCCCAATTGGGTTACAATTCACTCTATGGTGTTTTCCTCTCCATCTGGCACACCAGGTTTGAGCCTCTAGCCCCCTATTTATCCTAGTTTTCTAGGGTTTTGTCGTTTCATGTGTCGTGCTAATGGGCTAAGTGATAAAACATAAAAAAAACCAATATTTCTTTGCATCTTTTCCCATTTTGGGACCTTCCAGCTTTCTCTTTTTAGCTCAAATTATTCTCCTTTACTCCAAATCTTCAATCCTCCCCAAAAATCCGCAATTAACACCAAACTTTGGAATAAAATGCTCTTATTCAAATAAAGCTCATAAAAATGTAAAAAGGTATAAATTCATAAATTAGGGATTATTTTATATGTAAATTAGCAATAAATTCTCATAAGTGCCTATATTTTAATATGAAATATTACTG
>Ga0123342_1009933_pt1 | contig 11118 bp, 7 predicted proteins | sample Turbeawhitnodule_FD_89960 | JGI IMG/M metagenome (GOLD analysis project Ga0123342, IMG submission 89960) | Root nodule microbial communities of legume samples collected from Mexico - Turtle bean Mexico white nodule | ecosystem: Host-associated > Plants > Roots > Nodule | place: Mexico: Nepantla... | reverse complement strand
TATATATATATAAAAATATATATATATATATATATATATATATATATATATATATATATATATATATATATATATATATATATATATAACTTAAATAAAAGTTTAAAGTTCAAACACATTAAATGCAATTATCACTTTATAATTCATTTACGCTTTTTTTTTTCTTCATAAAAACACATACATGAAAAGATGTGGTAAATAAATTATGTGTTAATACTAATTAATCATTTCAAACTTAACTTTTTTATTTTTCTCTCTTACTTTATTTGCATTGACACCAAACTAAGTAAATAATTAAATATGAAAGAGAGAGTAGTTAATATTTGTAAATAGAGAGTAATTGATATTTGAAATTAAAGTGCATTTTTTTAAAAAATAATATGAATTTAATGAATAAAAATTAGTTTTAAAATAGTAAATATTTAACATAAATGTCAATATTTTTAGAGAAATAATACTATATTAGCAACATGCGATGACTCTATGCATATGATCTTTATCTTTTTAAGTAATTTTGTAAGGATATGCATAAAAACACATTTGAGAAAAAAATTAAATAAAGCATTATTTACAACCATCACTTTTGATAAATGTGAAGTCAAAATAAGAAAGAGACAGAAAAAAAGTAATAAATTTAAAATGAAATCCTTTTAGTTAGTTAACAGAAATGAGTAAATAAATAAAAAAAACTGAAATAGAATATTTACTTTATTACTAGTAAAAAGCTATATATGAAATGCCTCTAACTTTTCTAAAAATAAAATAAAAATCAAATCAAAACAAATCAAATCAAATCAAAATAAAATAAAATAAATACAAATAAAATAAATAAAATAATAATTATTTAAAATAGGATATTATATGCACCTTGGACTTTATTTGATTTACCTTTGGCAGGTCCAAAATAATTAATATATATATATATATATATATAAGAGTTAAACTTCTCAACATTGAGACTGATCTTAAACATATATTCTTCACCTCTGAGTGTTATAGAGTATATTTGCAGATACATCTTGAGAACAAACGTGTGAAAATCAAGAACTGAGAAACGAAAGATCAAGAAGTCGAGATCCAAGAGTAAGAAACTTCTAATCTTGTAAAAATAATTCTTAATCAAAATTAAATATCTGATGTGAACATGTTTTCTATCATAATAATTATATTATAAAAAAAAATGATAGGTAATGGTTCACTTTAGTCATACTGAATAGAATATTAAAGTACTGGAAAATAAATTATAGCAACATATTTTTTAGTTGGAGAAGAGCAAGGGTTAATTTGTTATAATTTTTTAATAAAATAATTATTTTTGATAAATAAATATTTTCAATTTTATTTTTTGAAAATAATTATTAAATTATTTAATTTTAGGATCACCATTTTATCAAAACTACTGATGCATATGAACTAATTAATTCTGTATTATTAATTATAAAGCATCAGTGCTAGCAATTATAAGAAAGAGAAAATAATAAATATTTATATTAATATTGTATAGAGTGCAAATGTAGAAGCGGAAATTTAAAAAGAAATTTGAAAGTGAAACAAAAGATTTAAAAATATTAATTACTGGAAAGATTTGGTTTGATAATGTATCTTAATTTGGGAAAGTGTTTAAATAAATATTGAATGTGAGGGAGATTTGATAAGAATAATTAATAAATAGAGAAGAAAAGAAAATATTTTGAAAATACTTATTCAAGAATAATTGTGAAGATTTGAATTGAAATTTGTTGTAAAAATGGTTAGCAATAAAATTGAAATGGTATGGAAAAAGTGATTAGTCCGATAGGGTTGAGTGGCGGACCCCAGGAAAGTGGCTCGGTGAGAAGCGCTTCCTCGGTCCTATCTATATCGTGCCACATTCGCTACCTACTTACCACTTTTAATCACTTCATGTTCCATTATATTTATCTTTCATTTTTCATTTTTTATCTTTTATCATTTTCTTTTCATATAAATAAATAACAAAATCCCACAAAATAATAAAATTATTGAGGAGAAAAAGAGCGAGTTAGCGACACCTTTCTCTCCATAACTCAACCATCGTGTCTCTCTGATCAAAGTCAAAACCCACCCAGAAAGACCACAACAATACACAGCACACCCTTTAATTCTAACTTTCTCTCTCAACACAACTGGTTTTCCCTTTCCACAACTACTTTCTTAAGCACGCGGTATTTTCTCTCTCTTTTCTTCTTTTCTCTATCTTTCCTCGGTGCAACAACACTACTGCTGTCATAGGTAGACACAAACATTTTTTCAAATTCTTTTGTTTTGTTTTCTTCCATTTCTCTTTCTTTTCATTGATTTCCGGCATCATTTTTTTTTTCCTTTGCTGTTGTTTTTGTTTTTTAGAGAAAGAAGGGGCCTTTCTTCTTCTCTTCTTATTTTCACCTGAGGTTTTTTAAGTGCCGGAATCTTAAACAACAACACAACAACAACGCCAACACACAACGTTGTTTGTTTCTTGTCATTTACACACTCGTGCCTGTTTCTGTTGGTTAATGTTAAAGCATGTCTATCCACTTCCCCCCTTCCGCCGAACATTAATCCAATCGAATTTTGCCAAACTGGGTCACACCCCAAAATTAAAAAAGAAAAAAACAACTTAGTGAAATGAATTTTCAATTTTCAATATACAAGTTACAGTCTTTAATCATTGATTACGGATTATATTTTATTACCCTTTTGACCCTTGTTCGTGATTGGTGTGCGCAGGGATCGAGGCGGCAGTTTTCGAGTGACGATCACATTGATGAGAAGCGGAATTGAGCTGTCGATTTCGTGTTCAAGTTTTGGATCTGCGAGGATGAAGTCTTGGTCAGTGGATGAGTGGAGGGAGTACTTTGTGTCTTCTAAATCGGATATATTTGAGATAATTGAGAACGCGATAATCGTGGCGGCTTCGGATTGTCCGAAGGAGTTTAGAGTGAGGAGGGACACGATTGCGGAGAGGCTGTTCTGTTCCAGCTTGACTCGCTGTGCCGGGTGTGACCGTGTGCAGTTGGCTGCGAGGGGAGTTGGTAAAGAAAGTGATGACGGGGGTTGCAAGAATGCGGTAGAAAGAGATGGGGGTGAGTTCGCTGGAGCAAGCAAAGAGAGCAAGGTCAATGAACGTGGTGATGAGGATGCAGAGATTGATGTGAACGGTGTTAGCAACTATAGTTTTGGTGAGGCTGAGGCATTAACTGATGAGATGGATGAAGAGACTCAGTATGTAGGGGAGATTTTGAGGATCAAAGGTGTTCTGCTTAACCGAGATGAAGAGGTTTGTCTTACTCTCGCCCCCTCTCGCGCTTTACTTTCTTTTCTTCTTTCTGATCTTTTATGTCTGTGGTGCCTTGTGGTTCCAAACAAATGTGGGTTTTGAAGGATGGCATTTTGGTTGTTCTTTGAAGGTTTGAGTTTTGCTGAGTCTTCTTTGTTTCTTGTTGTTACAGTCTGAGTCCGTGTTATTTGAATCGTTGAGGAGGCTTCAACTGATGGAGCTCACCGTGGATTGTCTTAAGGTTCGAATTTGATTCTTTCCTTGTTACTCATTCACTTGAAAATTTAGACAATTTGTTTTGTTCCTCTCTTATCCACTCTTCTAACTCTTATTACTTAACTTTTCCAGGCAACTGAGATTGGAAAGGCTGTCAATCCTCTCAGGAAACGCGGATCAAAGGATATTCGTCAACTTGCAAAGACTCTTATCGAGTATGTATTAGTTTTTCTGTTGATGTTTGTTTGTCCTCTTTGTATCATTTGATTAATTGGTTTGTTTTATAGGCTAGTTTAGTCTTTTTATCTTCTACTACATGGATCAATGTGTAATGGCTTCTAATTGGTTTCTTTGATTCCAATTAGTGGTTTGTTATTCTTGTTGTGAGAGAGAGTGAAGGTCAATACAATTCACTTTTGCTGCGCTTCTAACTAAAAATTCCATTATTAGAGTCATCAGATGTTAGATGTAGTTCGCCTTATTTTGTTTCTTAGTTAATCTCACAAGGGGTGCTTTTTTAGCTTCTATAAAGATCTTTAGATAGATGAATAGCCAATTAAGGTTCCATGCAAACCATACTTATATTAGCACGTCTCATCTCCTTAAGTTAGCCAAGTTGTTTTGGTTCATATCAATGTACTGGTTTAGATAGGCAAGCTGTTTAGTTTGTTCACTTGTGTGCTGAAGAACTTACATTCTAAACTTTTCCACCTGACTGTGTAGTGGCTGGAAACAAATGGTTGATGAATGGGTGAAGGCCACTGCTACTACAGCTATTGCAGGTAGAAATTTTTATCTGTCTTCATTGCTTACAATCAGAATCATCCTGCAGCCTTTTGTCTATTTTTAAAATTATTTCATGTTTGATAATGGCTTCATTAAATGTTTTGTAGCTTCAGATGAAGGCACACCCGATTCAGTTAATCCATCTGTTGTTGATGATGAAGAAGAAGAAGGACTTCCATCACCTCCTATGGATGAAGGGGCCTTCTTTGTTGCTCCAACTGGTTCCATAGAACTTTCGCAGGTATTTGCTTGTGCTTTACCTCCCTTTCTTTTTGTGAGCTTTTTTATGTACAGAGACTGACTTGAACTTTTCTCTGTTGATTGTCAAATCTCTCAATGTTGCAAAGTTCTTTGATGGCATGGACGATGATGGAAGTAAGTTGAATTTATTATTTCTTATCCTTTTGTATTTTGTATTTTAGTCCCCCAGGTCTTATATTAATGATTATGATTGACAAATTTTGTTTCAGATCCTCGACCAAGTGGCCCATCCCACAAGAACCGTGACAGTAATAGCAGAAAGCCAGCCATCCCTAACAGGGAGGACAAGAGTCAACAAGCCAAGAGAAATGATGCTGATGTGCCCGTGAGGCCAAATAAGCCAGTAACCTCTAATTCTGGCCCTGGCAGACCCCTCCAATACAATATGGAAAGAAAAAGTAATGTGGAGCCAAAGATTCAGCAAAAAGTAGAGAACAATTCAGTCACAAGGAGGCCTCCCATTGGTCATCTAGATGTAAGGAAAAATATCTCTGTGAATCAAATTTGTATGTTTCTGTTCTCTCTGACCTTGATTTTTTTTTTTATCAGAAACCCATGCATTCAGATGATGCGAAGCTAGAAGCCACCAAGAGGAGACTTCAGGAGAGTTATCAACAAGCTAAAAATGGTTTGTCATTCCTTTTCCAAAATCTATGCTTATATTCTATGTCCTGTGTGATTAAAGTTGTATTTTGTCCATTAGTTTCTACATTAAGAGCCTATCTTCTCACAAAAGTTAATTTTCTTGCCATAAGTGTTTGGATTTGGTGGATCAAGTTTTAGAATCCTTAGTTGTTAATTAATTGATGAAACTGACATTTAATTCTTAAATGCAGCCAAGAGGCAGAGAACAATACAAGTTATGGAAATAAATGATCTCCCGAAGCATGTTAACTACCGAAATCCAAATTCAAAGCCTGGTTATCACAATAGGAACCGGGCTATTACTCGAAGGTAGAGCTATTATTCTATATGGTGGACCAGCAGAATTAGCAGAGCATGTCAAAGCTGTTTGTTCTGTGGATTGAAGATTGGTCCCCTTGACTGTAGAGAAAATGACAACATCCATTCACCATTTGGTCTTTGCATAGAACTTTTCCGGTTGAGGGGGAAATAAACCTTAAAACTGTTTATTTCCCGCGTTATAGGAGTTTAGGAGTTTAGGAGCTAAGGTGGTACATAGGAGTTTTTGTTAATCATAGCTTAGAAGAGAGGACCCTAACTTTGGCACCTCTACTTTTGACTTGCTTCCATAATGATTGTCTATAGAAAAATCTCAATTGTTTCTGGACAGTTTTCTTGTCACATATGACTTATAGGGTATCATATCTAAGTTAGAGTACATAATACACCATTTGAAAGTGTGCTTTGTCGCTACTTCAAAGGTCTTGAAACTCCTTGATGTGATTATGGTTGCAGGTGTATAAGAATTTTAATATGAAATAACAATTGAATAATTTTTTTCATGCCTTTGACTTTTTGAATCCTTCTTTCAATCTTCATTAGCATGGAAAATTGTAGCATATATTTTTATTGCAATTGTTACTAATGGCAACAAAAAATTGGTCTTAAATTAATTGTGAAATTTATTGTATGACACTGTGTTCGAACCATCCTAATTCCTAAACAGTTGGTCCTAGTCAAATGAGAACTTGTGTCGTTGTTTTGTTGTGTGGGTTTGGTTTGATAGTAGGATAGAATAGAATAGAATAGAATAGAAAATACTAGGCATAAGGATGGAAGAGTGACCCTTGATGAATGGCATTGGCAATAGATAAGAGAATGGAAAATTTGGTTTGGCAGGGTTAAATATTCCACGGTCTGCAACATTTTAAAAATGAAAAAAAAAAATGGATGGTATGAATATGATTATGACCATGACCTGAGAAAGAGAGAAAGAGAGAGAGAGAACGTGCAAAAGTTAGAGGATTTTTTTTTTTGGTTGTCGGCTTGACTTTCCTTTCTCTGTTCCTTTGTTTTTAGTAGTAACCAATCAATCCTCTTCCTGTTACTATTCCTTTTCACACTTCTGCTATTTGCGTGTATCACAAATTAAACTCATAATGCCACACTCACAACAACACATTACATTTCTAGCTGTCAATTTTGACCCTTTCCCTTTCTTCCTTCTTTTTTTTTTCTCCTTCGTTTTTCTTTCCCCCAATATTCTCTGCTAAATTTTCTGTCACGCCGCCTCATCCACTGCTGCATCAAAACATTTTTTTCTAATATTTTAACTTCATAAATCACACTCACAAACATTATTCTCTCTCTTCTAACTTTTTCTATCCCCCACGTAAACACACGTTAAATACATGCCTCTCTATGCAATATTTAATCAAATCAATAACATTCATTTAATACTTACCTTATGTTAAATAAATACGTAAACTATTTAGTAATTCTATAATGTTAAGTAGTCATGACTTAAACATTGAACACTTTCTTTTTTCTTAAATAATCTTTTGGTTTCAAATCAATTTCTAAACTCTTTTTTTGTTCTTATCTATATTGTTTATTAATATTATTTAACTGGCGAGTTCTTCATTAGATGATCCCATCAATTCTGAAAGATATATTTTTTAAAATATATTTTATTTAAAAAACAAAAATTAATCAATCTTAAGATTCTGCAGAAAAATTCATATATCTCTCAGTTTTTGTCTTCTTTATAATTCACCGCGGAAGAAGGAAGACTAAAAGAAACAGGCTATCCAAATTCAAACTAAAGAAAATCAAAGCTTTACATTATATTAATTAATGTTTTTCTACAAACAAAATAATTTAAAAAAAACATGTATCAATCTTATTCAACGGGTCACTTAACGAATGACACAAACAATACTAAGAGACCAAAATAAATAAAAAATTTATGGTAAACCAAAACGTGTAAAAAAATCATTGTGGTTAAAAAAACCTACACATTTATTAGACATCCAAAACTCATCTAAACAAAAACAAATGTCTCTTGACGAGTAGCCTAGTGACATGATCACTTACATAAAAGCATAAATAAAAATCTTACAGATACTAAAATGAGAAAAATAATTCATTAAAGAACAAATACAAAGTCTGCAAAATTTACTAGAATAACAAATTTATTTAAGCCTATTTTATATATATATATATATATATATATTTATATATATTGATTCTTAACAACACCCAAAAAAAAACTGATTACGGTTGGATACGTAAAGTTCCATTACTTGCATAAAATTAACAGAGATCTCTTTCATGTGCATAAGCACTCAACGGACAATTAATGATACGGGCTTTAATATTGTTTAGTTAGATAAAGTAAGTATAATTAATATTGAGCCTCAAGATACTCACTAAACATTTTATAAAACAAAATTTTCAAGTTAAACTGAATTTTAAATTATTAAATAATTTCACTTTTCAATTTTTAAACTATTCTTAAAACATACATTAATGTGTAAAAGAAACACACGTTAACAAAAACCATAAATATTTGGAGCAAATAATGAACTTAGCTAAGTTCCAAACTATTATCCGTTTTGCATTGTACTACTAGATTTGTTTATAATTTAACCAGTATTAACTGAGTTTTTTTTTTATGGTAAGCTTGGTTTTTTCACCCTTCTCAATTCACAATAAAATTAAAGGAAATAGAAAGATATTAAAATAGTATGATTTTTATAAATTAAAAATTAACTCAAAGATAGAGCAGTGTGTTTGGACACGTGTTCAGATGATATACAACAACTACATTTGAATTATTAGGATTTAGAAAGAAGCACGTTTATTAATTATAATGCCCGACCAAACATGGATTAGGATTCCCTGCACTCTGTAGGTCCTGCATTCAAAATTTAATAAGTTTTTAGCTTATATTTAATTATTGACTATTTATGTATAAAAGGAAATTAGCAATAGATATTCTCTAAAATGTAGGGTCCTGAAAATTGAGAACCACAACAATGCTATAAATACGTAAACAGAACCACACAAATAATTCTGAAATTAAAGCTGAAAATTCTGAACATTGAGATGTTAATTATATCTTGAAAACATTCAAAAGGGAGCTTTAATTTTTTTATAAACACAGAAAAAAAATTATCTTAAGAGTTAACAAAATGAACTTGCTTAATTAAAATTATCTCGTCAAAGCAAAACAATTTGTTTTTCTAAACTAAGAAAATATTACATTTAAATTGAAATACAGTAGTGCTACCTACTTTTGCTGCATCAATTTGGCATATCACATACATTGCACTTTAGTTCAATGTCTGTTGACAGATGCTTGCTATCTTCTTTTTTTTTTTGTGTGGCTTTTCATGCTTATCATTAATCGTTTTCACTGCTCATAATTCAATTTCTTATAAACAGAAAATTTAAGAACGATAAGTATAAATTATAAAAAAAAATAGAAAAACTATTAGTAAGTCATCATTTATCATGTTACTACTATATAACAACTCAAATATGTGGAAGACAAACTATTAAGATTGCATGGTCTTGCTCAATTATTGTACTACTTCCACTCTTAACTTCACCAAACGTGCTTATGGGCAAACTTGTAGTTCACGAGTTAGATTTCAATATAGGGATAAATTTATATGTACTATGATTTATAGATCTTAGCTACATTTTTTGAACTGATCCTTTCTAAGAAAGTAATTTTTTTTAATCGACAATAAAAAATAATAAATATGAATCACTTTAGGGATGATCCAACACTTATACATGAATTCAATCATAACCTTTCTCACTAGACTTACTCCCAAGTTTGTCTATACATAACTCTCCTAGCTAACCCAGAGGAAAACATCTAGGGCAAACAATCATACTTAAATGAATACATCATGAGATCATCCTCATACAAACCAATGAATCTATGCACCAATCAGAAAAGGAAAAATGCACAGACGGTGACTTTGATGTAACCCATGACCAAGCCTTTAACTGAACTAAAACAAAAGCTTCCAGTACACCTACTACTCCCCCTTTGAAGATTACCCTATTTTTATGCTTCCAAATCTCATTGACTACTGCGATCCAAAAAACTCCCCAAACCTTATTCACCGAACTAGGCGCATTGCTCATCCTAAACTGGGAAAAAATTAACAATGGGACGTTGTGAAACACGCTCTACACGCCCAACATGCACAACAATGGTTCCACAATAACCAAACAACTCTACACTCAAAGAACAAATGGGTACTAGTTTTCTCCTCGACCCCACAAAGACAACACGTGGAGCTTGCAACTGTGATCCCGCGCCTTTCCATGTTAGTCTTAGTGGCTAACTTGTTTTCCAACACCTTCAAAGTCGTAACTAAAGCAGTAGGTAAGACTTTACTCTTGCAAAACCTTTTAAACACCGTCCCATTCTCCCATACTCCATCCTCCCTTAGATGGAGGTATGCCAATTTAACCTTGTACCCGAGCTCCTCTCTTTCCATCCACACCTACCTGTCCTCCTTATCCAAGTCGAAATTCACACCTTGGACTTCCTGAAAAAGTTGTTTCTCTATTTTCTTCTCCCATTCAAATAGATTCCTTCTCCATAAGAAATTTCAAACCCACTTTTTGTTGTTCCATCCCCCAAATGCTGTCATCACAAAAGCTTTTGACACACTCAAGGAATACAACCTCAGGAAAACCGTCTTCAAGGCCCTCTCCCCACCCAATTATCTTCCCAAAACAAAACTTCCTTCCCAATTCCCACCTTCCAAATTAAGGCTTCTTCGAAATTCCAGCCCCAACCCTCCAAGCTCCAAACCTCCCTCAAATCTTTCCACCAAAGAGAGTCCTTGTTGTCTTTCCCTCCCTCTCTCAGACTTCTCCACCCCCCATACTTGGAATCAATAACCTCCTTCCACAAACCACCCTTGTATGACCCCAACCGCCATACCCATTTATCGAGTAACGCCAAATTAAAAGTCCTTAAGTCTATAATCTCAAGACCCCCGTCCTCGCGAGCTGCACACACCTTTTTTCCAGGGGGCCCAAGCGACATTTCTTCCATCGGATCCTCACCCCCATAGGAAATTTTTCACGAGCTAAAGATAGGTATTTTGCCGCCACCACCGACATTTTGAATAAAGATAGGTAAAACAATGGAATAGTAGACAAACTGACTTTATCAAGCAAATCCTACCTGCCAAAGACAAGAATCTGCCTTTCCACCTACTTAATCTTTTCTTCATTCTAATAACCACTCCATCCCAAAATGCCCTTCTCTTATGGCTCACTCCTACCGACAAACCCAAGTATAGAAAAGGGGTTACCATCACTTCACAATTAAGAATCGTCGCAAAGCGCTAGATCATTATCTACTCGATCCCCAAACCACCTATCTTGCTCTTCATAAAGTTCACCTTGAGCCCAGAAGAGAGTTCAAAGCAATTCAAAGCCGCCTTTATATTGAAAACACTTTTGACATTTGTTTCACACAAAAAAAGTATCATTAGCGTACTGCAACATGTTTACCTTCACTTTTTTCCTACTAATCTCCAAACTATCAACCAGTTTCTTAACTAATATCATTTTGTAAATTAAATTATATTTTAAAATTTTCAATTTATGTAAATAAAAATGGTAAATAAAAT
>Ga0123342_1009932_pt1 | contig 11119 bp, 7 predicted proteins | sample Turbeawhitnodule_FD_89960 | JGI IMG/M metagenome (GOLD analysis project Ga0123342, IMG submission 89960) | Root nodule microbial communities of legume samples collected from Mexico - Turtle bean Mexico white nodule | ecosystem: Host-associated > Plants > Roots > Nodule | place: Mexico: Nepantla... | reverse complement strand
ATTCTCTTTTTATTTAATTTGTTATTGCGTTTATATTAATATATTTTTTATAATTATTATGTTTATGAGTTTGTAATTTATTTGATAATAGTTTTTTATGAAATTATTTTCTATTGTTAATTACATTATATTTTTTTTATTACTATATGATTTTTAATAATAAAAAATATTATCTTTTATTGATATAACATCTGATTTATTTTCTAATTTTCTAATGCATGTTTAATATTTTAAGAAATTATTTGAATTTTTATTTTTATTTAATTTGTTAAATATTTTTTTTTTCTAATTATAAATTTTTATATTTAATATATATTTTTTTTTCTAATTTTAATTTTTAAATCTACAAAATATGTGAAAGTTGTTTATTTCTAAACAAAAATAACTCATTTGTTATTAAAAAAATTTAATAGGAATGGATAAATTTGTAAAGTAACATTTAACAATTTTTTTAAAAAAAAACTCTCTCACAACCATCATATCACTCACAAACTCCCATAAACTTTCCTCACACATCCACCCTAACATACCCCAATCCAAACAACCTCACTTTCTTCACACTTTCTTCTCACATCCTCACATATCCACTCCCTCAAATCCTCACACATCCACACCCCAATCCAAACACACACTTAATGATTCACTAGATAATTCCCCAAAACTCCTTCTTTGGACGTCCTCGCCAAGAATGAGATCACAAATCTTCTCAAAAGTGAATCCATCGGGTTCCGCTGAACTGGTAACTGTTGTAACCATTCTGATCCAAGTGCCAAGCAAAGACGATAACAATAGTAAAGCTTAAATTTCATAATCGAACTTAATACCCACGGACGTAAGTCTAGCTATGATCAAATTCATTTTATTGATGTGTTCAGTAACTGAACTGTCTTCCTTCATCCCGTGTGTACCAATTCTCTAATCAGAAACACCTTGTTTGTAGCAGATGGCTTCTCGTACATTTTAGACAATGCTTCCATGATACTTTCGCTGTCTTCTCCTTCAGATTGTTGAACGCAACATTCTTGGTCAAAGAGAGTCGGATATCAGACATAGCTTTCCGATCCAAATCTGCCCACTCTGCATCAGACATCTTTTGTGGCTTTTCACCGAAAACCACGTCCAAATCTTTCTGAACTAGCAAATCCTCAATTTGCAATTTCCACCAAATGAAATGAAATCTGTACCATCGAATTTTTCAATTCGGAACTTCTTGTCTTCTGCCATCTCAAACGACACTCACGATCCACAAAAGAATAAAACCACACCGCGCACGACAGCGCTCTCTTGCACACTGTGTCGTCGCGCTATGTACCTTGCACGCAACACCGTCGTCCAAAATCGCCTCCACACCGCACTTGGTCACCGCCGTGCGCTCTGCACCTCAAACAGACCTGTGCGAAATATGGGAAACAGACCTGCACATGTTCGCTGCGAAATGCAATCTAGGAAATGCACCTGTTCGCTGTCGCCGCGCTCTGCACTCACTCAACAGACCTACGCGAAACGCTCATGCAACAAACCTGGTCGCCGGCTCCGCGAAACCCTAGCCACCACACGTCACAATACCGTTGCGCCACCCATTAGAGGCACTATCCCTCTTTCCTTGCTGCAGCCGTAATTTTCACGTCTCAACTGTTAATTTATGTTGATCGGATATCTAGTGTGTAAATGAACCAAGCTCTTGATACCAATTGATGAGAAAAACGCACACAAAAACTGTTGGGTATGAAGCCAGGAACAATTGGGTTGGGCTGAGTAAACACCATGTTATATTGAGTGGGTTTAATCATTGTGTCCCTTTATTATCTCTATTTATCTCTATTTAAAGAGATGATTGTACTTTTAATTGGTTTGTAACAGGATATAATGAAAACTTAATAGTTGCCCGTGTGGATGTAGGTTGCAGTTGGCGACCGAACCACGTTAAATCATGTGTTGTTTATTTTTTGCAGTTGATTTGTGATTGTGTGTGTTGCTTACGCGTGTGTTTTTTCCATCAAGTGGTATCAAGAGCCTTGGTTCGTTTACACACTAGAGATCCGATCAGCAGAAATTAATCAACGAGATGTGAAAATTGCGGCTGCAGTAACGTCCCAAAGTTAAGGGTTTCGTAGAGGCGGCAATAGTGTCCCAAAGTTAGGGTTTCGTAGAGGCAGCAACAACATCCCAAAGCCCGGGGTTTTGCAGGGGCTGTAGCAGCGTCCTAAGGCTTAGGGTTTCCCAGATGTACTTCACAACAACGGTGACCAGCGGCGGTGGTGGTGAGGAGCGCCATTGCAGTGGGGACTACGACCAGGTCTATTATTGGTGAGTGATTTTTGGTGGTGCAATTTTTGTGTTCTTGATTTAAAAAAAAAAAAGATTGCCAAGATCTGAAATTAGTTGTACCGAGTATCTCATCTAGTAATTTGAGATGGCAAAAGAAGGGAAGTTCCGAATTGAAAATTCGATGGTACAAATTTCAGTTGGTAGAAAATGCAAATTGAGGATTTGTGAGTTCAGTTACTGAGCACATCAATATGATCTTAGCCAGAATTATGTCAGTGGGCATTAAGTTCGATGATGAAGTTCAAGCTTTACTGTTGCTATTGTCTTTGCCTGTTAGTTGGTCCGGAACGGGTACAACAATTACCAGTTTAGCGGGATCCGATGGATTCACTTTTGAGAAGATTCGTTATCTCCTTCTTGGTGAGGATGTCCGAAGAAGGAGTTCTGGGGAATTATCTAGTGAATCGCTATATGTCATCAGAGGTAAGAGAAATATCAAAGATAATGGGAGCAAGAACAAAAGAAGGAGTCAGTCCAAGACTCGGGATTGCTCAAGTGTAACATGTTGGAACTGCAAGGAGGTGGGGCATTTCAGGAATCAATGCCCAAATGATAAATAAGTCAACATTGTTGGAGACTTCGCGGACGAGGACCTTTTAGTCTGTTGCGTGGATAGCAGTGTTGATTCCTAGGTCATGGATTCTGAAGCATTGCAGAATCTAGTTATTGGAGACTTTGGAAAGGTAAGACTAGTGGACAACAGAACTCTTGATGTTACGGGCATGGGTGATATAGTGTTGAAGACACCAGTTGGCTTCTGGACTTTGAAGGATGTCAGAGTTGTTCCAAGCTTGACGAAAAGTTTGATTTTTGTTAGGCAGTTGGACGAACAGGGACATGAAGTGAAGTTCGGAAATCAGTAGTGGAACGTCGTCAAGGGAAATCTTGTCATAGCCTGCGGAAGAAAGAGAGGTTCGTTGTATATAGTCAGATTACCGTGTCTGAGGGAGTGACCATCCCAGTTCAGAAGATAAACAAAGTCCGGTTCACAGAATCTCGTGGGTAGAAGAGGGTTGTCTTTACAAGAGAAATCCATAGCCACATGTTAGATTCAGGATGAACGAGCATGGAAAGGTTCAGGTAAACCAGTCAGAGGTACTTGTGGCAGTGGGAGCACGGGTTGTGCTTCAGCTAAAGTTCCTAGACGACAGTGGGTTAGGAGAACCAGTATTGAAACTTCTCAAAAAAAAAATTCTTGTTGAATATGGAGAGTGTTTGTTCTCAGGTTGCTACAGGATCCGACAGTTCCTGTAAGTGGGAGTCGGTAGGAACAAAGAATGGGTCAGTGACTGACGCCTTGAAACTCAAGGGGGTTTTAATGAAGTCTTCAAAATGATTAAGAAGGCTGGTGGCAACTAGAGGTGGAACATTGAGTTCCGTCGACAGATTACAGAAGTACATGTACACAGTTGAAGCGCAGGTGAACATTGTTTCGTGACTTCAAGTGGGAGATTGTTGGGTATGAAGTCAAGACCAATTGGGTTAGGCTGACAAGACACCATGTACACAGTTGAAGCGCAGGTGAATATTGTTCCGTGACTTCAAGTGGGAGATTGTTGGGTATGAAGCCAGGACCAATTGGGTTGGGCTAAGTAGACACCATGTTTTATTGAGTGGGCTTAATCATTGTGTCCCTTTATTATCTCTATTTATCTTTATTTAAAGAGATCATTGTACTTGTAATTGGTGTGCAACATAATATAATGAAAACTTAATAGTTGCCCGTGTGGATGTAGGTTGCAGTTGGCGACTGAACCACGTTAAATCATGTGTTGTTTATTTTCTACAGTTGATTTGTGATTGTGTGTGTTGCTTCCGCGTGTGTTTTTCCCATCAGAAACAACACACATAATCACGAAACAGCTCCATTAATGTACATCCACACATGCTACTATTAAGTTTTATTTTTCTTGTTGCGTACCAATTACAAATACAATGATCTCTTTAAATAGAGATTATAAAGGGGACACAATGATTAAACTCACTCACTAAAACATAGTGTCTACTCAACCCAGTCCAATTAGTCTTGGCTTCACAGTCAACCGTAATACATAGTCAAATTTGCATATAAGTTAAAAAATGTTATATTAAGAGAAAATGAAGATTTGTATAGTATGTTTTTGGCAAATTAAATCCTAACCATGAGTCCTATAATTGGGTTGGAGAGTCACTAAAAACAAAGTAGCTACATATGACAACTTAAATAAAATATGGGAAAAGGTGAAAACCAAAGTATGTGTAATGTGTGGGAACCGTGACCAGTCTATTAGTCACCTGCCCTTTACCTATTGATAATAGGATATGTATGGATAATGTATGATGGGATTGGGATCGATTTTGTTTATCATGGACATGGAAAAAACACTTTTTGTCATTTTAATGTATGTGGTGCGAATAAGAAAGGCAACAAAATTTGGAAATACACGTGGATACTAATTTTGAGTATATGGATCCAACGAAATAATATTATTTTTAAGAATATAAAAATCAGATGGGTGGAAATTTTTATTCAAGGGTGATAGTAACTATCAATATGTTACAGCTTGGAGAGGAGAATTTTTAAAAATATAGTGTGTTGTCAAATAACTTTAAAACTATTCTACTAGACTTGTTAAGGTTGTGAGATGGACAAATAAAGACTAATTTAGAATATAAAATAGTTAGTGATTAAAATTTTGATAGTTAATAATTAGATACTAATTTAGAATCTATTTTATAAATTTTTATTAATAATAAAAAATATTTCAAATACCAATAATTTTTTAAGTTTATAAAATAGTTTAATTTAATTAAATAATATTTCATTATATTTTGATTTATGAAACTAGTTTTTATTAAATAATTTTTTCTTATTGTAAAATCTAAAAACTTAAACCTCTAGAACCCAGAAAACCAACATGTGTCTCATTCGATCTACAACTCTTCTTTTTATAAACAATACTCTTGGGTGAAAAATCTTTAATAAGGGTAAGGTTGACGTGTCAGAAGTGATTGCAATGGTCCAAGTTAAGGTTTGGTCTTGGATTTCCTCTAAGTCTCGTTTTAGATTGTTCTCCTATCTTAATTGGTGTTTGAACCTCTTGGCTTGGATGCAGTTGGATCGTTGATGTTCTTCATAGTCAATGTGTAGATTTTTTGTTCCTCAGTTTTTGTGGATTTGTATATTTTTGTGTATGTTTGCCAAGGATTTCTTGGGAGGGCGAAGAGATTAAATTGCAATTGTATAAGGGTTGGATCACTCCTGAAGTGATTCATATTTATTAATTCGTTTTGATGATAAAAAAAAAACTCTTGGGTGGAAAATAAACTACTTAATGTTAATCACCAAGGGAACATACTATTGCACCATATGCAACACTGAGGGAAGTAGGTATTTCAGCATACACAACATTGACGCTTCCTTTGTTTATGAGTATTTACTATTCACGCGGATGGATTTGGAGGAACCATTCTTATTTGGATCTAATAATTTGTGATGGAAAGGTGAAGAAACTCAAAAGAAACTTTCTTTCACTCCTTAGACATGAATTGTAGATAAATCCAACAAAGACCCAATTTTATATAACTATTACGTAATTACTCCATCAAAAAAGTTATAAAGTAATTAATTATATTATAAAATATAAATATTAAATATTTATAATAAAAATAAAATGTTATATATATTTATAAAATTATAAAATTAATTATTAATTAAAATAATGATAATAAATGTAAATTAAAAAAGATATAATAATAATTTTATTTGAATAAAATATTTAATAATATAATTAATAATAATAAAAATAAATATAATTATTTACATAAAAATCAAACTTATATAATAGTAATAATAATATTATTATTATAAGAAAATAATTTATTATTATTATTATTATTCAAATATTTTTAAAGATAAGGATAAATTTATATTTTATACCTCTTACAAAAAATAAAATAAAAATTCACAACTATCACATTACTCACAAATTTTTGACTTTATTCTCTACTTTCTTACTTTGTGCATATTTGTACATTATTTATTTAATTAATATATATATATATATATATATATATATATAACATAAATCAATATAATTGTTTTACCTAATTAAACTTCTATTTATAATGTGAGTTTCAAGTCATAACATACTCAAACAAATCCAATCCTAATCCTGCTAAAGATTTTTTTTTAATTATTATTAAAAAATCATTAAATAAAAATTAATTTAAAAAATAATTATTATATTAAATAAATTAAATATTACTTAATTATTAGTATTTAAAATAATTTTTATTAATAATAAAAATTTATAATCTAATTTGCATGTCATTAATAAATATAATTTATAATCTAATTTCTATATTGATATTTAGTATAATTAATTAATATAGTTGTTAAAAGTTACGTGTATATTTATAAGACCTGTATTTTGAATCGTATAATAAAATTTTAATAATAATTAGTTATCAAAATTTTAACCATAAACTAATTATTGATTAAATATAGTTGTTATTAATTATAAATTAATTTATAAAATTTTATTAATAATAAAAATATTTTAAATATAAAATATATTAATTTATAAAATAAAATCTAAATTACAATAATTAATTATTTTTTATTTTAAAAATAATACTTATTTAATATTTTTTTAATGAATTTTTCCGTAATGTTACTCTCTTAAACTATTATATTATTTCAGTTGTAGTGTTTTTTTTCCTTTAGTATATTATCAAATAAAACGTAAAAGTGTGGGCCTTGGATCTGAACAACCATAAACTTTTTTACGTTTTTCTTAATGAGTTTTGTAAAAGTCAACTCATTTTATTTATTAATGTTTTAATTAAATAAACTTATCTTCATAACTGGAACAGCAGTTTCAGAAATCTGGACAAGTATATTTGTTGTCCAGGAACATTTCCCAAGGAACATTAGGTAAGCATATAAATACAAGACCGAGTTTAAATAGTAGAATAGTGTTTAAGAATTAAGAAAAATAGTTAATTTAAAAATACTATAAATTGAGAAAGTATTCCAGTTCTAATTTGGAACTTATTAGCAAAACATAACAATTTAATATTTTATGCACTCAAAAAAAATTGAATTTAAAACATCCATTAATATTTTAATCTTTTTAATTATTATATTCATATGCATTCAATAATATTTTATTTTTCTCCCTTAACTCTTTGATGTGTATATTAAGGATAAAATTGTGACAAAGCTTCTAACTCCACAACAGACAATATTTTAGATGTAATGATTAATCCTAACGATGATATTTCAACAAATTTAAGGTTGAAGCATTTAAATGTTCAAAACCATAATGGAATTTCAAATTTTAAAACAAACAATATCTCAGATATGATGATTGACCCTTAATATTGTTTTAACGAATTTGAAGTGCGAACACTATTTTTCAATAATAAAAACAAATTATTATATAATAAAAAAATTATTCAAGACTACTACGAGAAACTTTAATAATCCATGACATTTGTGTTTTTACAATGTAACTTTATTATTTTCAATTTCTTAATAATAAAATCGATGACATACAAATTTATTAAATAAAATGTTATCACTATTATTTCTGAAATTAATAAAATATGTAAAGAAGTTTAGGGAATGTAATAATCCAAATGTTTGTTTATACAGAGATGGCATTGGCAATTATTAAATAAAATAATTATTAAATAAAATTTAATTTTAGATTTTTTATTATTATATTAATTAAATTAAATACTAAAAAATTATTATAAAATAATTTTTATTATTAATAAAATTTATAAATTATTTTTTAAATTAGTATTTAGTTAACTATCAAAGTTTTAGATACAAATAGATATTAATTATTAATAACTATTAGATATTAATTTAAAAATAATTTTAAATTTTATTATTAATAAAAATTATTTTAAGTATAAATAATTATTTTAATCTCTAAAATAATATATTAATTTAATTAAATAATTAATAATTTTTATCTCTAAAATTAATATTTGTTTAATAATTTTTTTGTAGTATATAATTTTTCACCATAAGCATCCGTTTTTGTCCACGTAACAACAAAGCATCCTATTTTGCCTGTTCTTTTATAGAGAGCGTCTTGTCTTCCATTTACTTGTGATAATAGAATTGTGGTTTCATTTGTTATTTAGTATTTTACCCAAATTTTCTCTCTTTGGCAATCACAAATGGAAGGTTTACACAACATGGATGGGGAGTTTGAGGCAGATAACCTCGGTATGTTCTTTGATTGGGACGACGACCAGTTCATACCAACACTTTTACAGTCTGACAGTCCCATCACTGATTTGGAAGATCCAAATTTAATGGAAATTTTTTCTTTTCAAACTGAGGTTGCTCCTGTTAACCCCTCAGCAGTAAGCACAAAGCTGTCTCTCTTTCTCTTTCTTACCTTTTAATAAACTTTTATACATCTTATTGCATATGTAGCCTGGTTTTTTTTATTTTTTTTATTTTTTTTATGGTCATACAGAGTTTGCTTAGGAAGGAAACTAAAAGGAAAAAAATGTTAAAGAAAATAAGCAAGACAACAAAAAAAAGAAAAAAAAATGTGCTTTGCTTAGTATGAGAAAAAAATTATTAAAATTTGTTTTTTTCTTGTTTATTTTTGTTAGAGATCTCACATCGACTAAAGATAATAATTTTTCATAGTATATAAGTGAGTGCAAATTTTACTTTAATTAGTCCATTTTATAAGGTTGTGTTGTAGTTAAAATTCATTTTCTAATATGGTATCAAAGTCATTTAAAGTTTATCTTAACGAGTGATTATTGAACTTATCCGACTACTTGCTATTAGATCTGAATATCTCACATTGATTAAAGATAAAAATATTTTATAATATATAAGTGAGTATAAATCTTATCTTATTAAAAATAAACTGGTTTTATAAAATTGAGTTAAGTTTCCATTCTATTTCTTAAACATAAATAATTTGATATTTAAATTTACAAGATCAACTTCATACATCTCTTTCTTTGAAAGGGAAAAATTTGAAAAACATTGAGCCCCACGTGCATTTTCATATTTTCTAGCATGTAAGAAATAATGCCAAAAAGAGTAAGAAACTTATTGTTGAACTTATCCGGTTACTTGCTATTAGATCTGAAAATCTCACATTGATTAGAGATAAAAATATTTTATCATATATAAGTAGGTATAAATCTTATCTTATTAGAAATAAATCAGTTTTATAAGATTGAAATAAATCAATTTTATAAGGTTGAGTAAAGTTTGAGTTCTATTTTATAAACATAAATATCAAAATCAACTTCATAGATCTCTTTCTTGAAAGGAAAAAAATTGAAAAACATTGAGCCCACATGCATTTTCATATTTTCTAGATGTAAGAAATAATGCCAAAAAGAGTAAGAACTTGTTCATATTTTTCCTCTTTCTTATCTGTTCCCCTATGTTGCTTTGTTATTATTGTCATTTATCTACTCCAATGTTTTTAAAGCTCTAATGATGATTTATGTGTAATGAGCATACTTGTGCTATGATTAATTAAAAAATTATTTTGAAAACATAAGCAACGCACACGTCACACTGCACATTTTCACGTAAGAGGAAACTAGAAATGTTTGTTTGTGCAGTTTGCTAATGGTAGTGAATGTATATGAATTATCCAGGTTATGGAATCAATAGATGAAGCACAAAGTCAGGTCCAACCCACGGACCCAACTTCTTGGTTTTCCCAGGGACCCTCAACTGAAACGGCTTTTACTTCTGCTCCAAATCCACTGCCACCTCCACCACCACCAAACGACCCTCAACTGAAACGGCTTTTACTTCTGCTCCAAATCCACTGCCACCTCCACCACCACCAAACACTTCAGTTAATGGAATACAACTAAGCAACTCTTTACCAGCCCCGGTAAATTAATGATTCTTAATAATTTCTTAAACACAATTATTAATTATTTATCGTATCTCAATCTTTTTTAACGCCACATTAGATGACAAGTAATCGTATTTATTGCATAATTTAATTAGGAGAGATTGGCGTTGGAAGGAGGTCCATCTTTTCGAGGACAGGATGTCACTCAAACTGGTTGCTCCAATCGATTCTCAGAGTTGCAAAACGACAATTTGCAGTAGGAAAATGTTATTTTCGGCAGTGAATTCATATTTTAATAAAAAAAATTCTGTTTGTTCGCAACATATCAGCATTATTCTATGAAACTTTTTGTTTACTTGTTAATCCTACTATGATGTAGACTTAAAGATCTTCATTCTAATGGCGACCAAAACCTGAACAATCAACTTTCGGTACCAAACACATTCGGAATCAATAATTTCAATGGTCTCAATATTAACCAATCATCTTCTAACCCAGGGATGGTCCACCCAAACATGGTGAGTATAATTGTTGAGAATGTTCCACAATACATGCTCCATAGTCTTTGCTTTTTTGTGAACCTTATACATGATCATATTTTTTGTCAAAATATCTGGAGTTGTTGTATGCAGGTACAGGTAACGCCAGCGATTGAAACATACGCAAGTGGAGTGTTTGCCCCACCTCAGAGGCCTGCGTTTTTCCCGCTTCAGAACCATATCAGTAACTCCCCTTCAGCATGGAATTCTAGGTGCTTCTTTGCCTTTTTCTATTTCCACTTAACCCTTACCCAGTTATCCCAACCCTTAGAAATCATGAACCCCACAAGACAACAAAATTACGCGTCTCACATGTGAACCCCACCTCTTGTTCACTGTCAGACTCACAATTTTGTATCTTCCCTAATAGTTTTTTAAACCTTACAATTAAACATGTGT
>Ga0123342_1009931_pt1 | contig 11120 bp, 3 predicted proteins | sample Turbeawhitnodule_FD_89960 | JGI IMG/M metagenome (GOLD analysis project Ga0123342, IMG submission 89960) | Root nodule microbial communities of legume samples collected from Mexico - Turtle bean Mexico white nodule | ecosystem: Host-associated > Plants > Roots > Nodule | place: Mexico: Nepantla... | reverse complement strand
TTATAGACCCATTAATAGTGATTATATTCCTATAATTAAGTCTAATTATAGACTCATTAATAGTGATTATATTCCTGTAATTAAGTCTAATTAAGTCTAATAATGATTTTGTCCGGTAATAATCACTTTTTAAAGTAAAAAGCTATGCAACATAGAAAAATAAGTATTGCAACTATACGAGAAGTTGCATAAAAATAAGAAAAACAATTAATGTTATATGGAGTGCATTAAATGCTTTTCAACATCCAAGCTCATTACTTCTTCATGAGTCTATTTAAGAATATCTCTTAATAAGAATACAAAGAACATACCAATTTCTTACAAGTGCCAAAACTTTACTGAAGTTTTCCCTTTCCTAAAAAATCTTTGTAAGAACATTGTTGTGTCTGTTTTAGTAAACTAGTAGAGAAAACTTAAATATTGTGTACGTTGAAAGACATTACCCTTTCTAGTGAGTCCAAATTGTGACCGTTTGATTACAAAGGCGTTGTACTTGTTTTGAGCCTGGAGTGACTTATCAAAATAATACTTAGTTGAGCCAAAAGTGTGTTGGGTATGAAGTCAGGACCAATTGGGTTGGGCTAACAAGACACCATGTTTAGTGAGTGAGCTTAATCATTGTATCCCTTTATAATTTCTATTTAAAGAGATCATTGTACTTGTAATTGGTGTACAATAGGACAGAATGAAAACCTAATAGTTGTCCGTGTGGAAGTAGGTTGCAATTGGCGATCGAACTACGTTAAATCCCTGTGTTGTTTATTTTCTGCAGTTCATTCATGATTATGGGTGTTACTTCCGTGTGCATTTTTTTCCCATCAAGTGGCATCAGAGCTTGATTCCTTTACACACTAGAGATTCGATCAACAAAAATTAATCGACGAGACGTGAAAATTGCGGTTGTAGTGGCGTCCCAAAACTAGGGTTTTGTAGGGGCGGCAACTGCGTCCCAAAGTTAGGGTTTCGCAGAGGCGGCAACAACGTTCCAGAACTAGGGTTTCGCAAGGGCTACAGCGGCGAACCAAAGTTAGGGTTTCACAATGGCCCAAGAGTGGTGGGTCGCGACGTGCAGTGGTGTGGGTCGCGACAGGAGTGGTGGCAGCTCGCGACGTGTGTAGGTGCGTGACTTGCTCGTAGTAGGGTCGTGTCCAGGCAGTGCGGCGGAGTGCGCCAGTGCGGCGAACAGGTGTAGGTGCTTGCGGTGAGCGAGACGGCACAAAGGTGCAGTGCGATGACAGTGACGAAAGACGCAGGGTGGCGCATGCATTTTTTTGCTGGTGCAGCAGTGAGGGTGCGGTGCTAGGCGCGGGGTGTGGCTGTTTTTCGCTGCGGCACGTAGTTATGACAATTCAGTTACTGAGCACATCAATATTCAATCTTAGCCAGACTTACGTCAATGGGCATTAAGTTCGATGATGAAGTTCAAGCTTTACTATTGCTATTGTCTTTGCCTGACAGTTGATCCGGAACGGTTACTGCAGTTACCAGTTCAGCAGGATCCGATGGATTCACTTTTGAGAAGATTCGTGATCTCATTCTTGGCGAGGATGTTCGAAGAAGGAGTTTTGGGGAATTATCTAGTGAATCGCTATATGTCATCAGAGGTAAGAAAAATATCAGAGATATTGGGAGCAAGAACAAAAGAAGGAGTCACTTAAAGACTCGGGATTGCTCAAGTGTAACATGTTGGAACTGCAAGGAGATGAGACATTTCAGGAATCAATGCCTAAATGATAAACAAGTCAACATTGTAGAAGACTTCGCGGACGATGACCTTTTAGTCTGTTGCGCGGATAGTAGTGTGGATTCCTAGGTCATGGATTATGGTGCTTCATTTCATGCTACCCACAACAATGAAGCATTACAGAATCTAGTTATTGGAGACTTTGGAAAGGTAAGACTAGCAGACAACATAACTCTTGATGTTACAGACATGAGTGACATAGTGTTGAAGACACCAGTTGGTTTCTGGACTTTGAAGGATGTCAGAGTTGTTCCAAGTTTGAAGAAAAGTTTGATTTCTGTTAGGCAGTTGGACGAACATGGACATGAAGTAAAGTTCGGAAATCAGCAGAGGAAGGTCGTCAAGTGAAATCTTGTCATGGCCTGTGGAAGAAAGAGAGGTTCGTTGTATATGGTCGGATTACCGTCTGAGGGAGTGACCATCCCAGTTCAGAAGATAAACAAAGTCTGGTTCACAGTGAGTGGGCTTAATCATTGTGTCACCTTTATAATTTCTATTTAAAGAGATCATTGCACTTGTAATTGGTGTGCAACAGGACATAATGAAAACCTAATAGTTGCCCGTGTGGATGTATGTTGTAGTTGGCGACCGAACCACATTAAATCATGTGTTGTTTATTTTCTGCAGTTGATTCGTGATTATGTGTGTTGCTTTCGCGTGCATTTTTCTCCATCAAAGTGGCTTGTGAAAAGAATACTTGTATGAGGTGAGCCAGTAGTGTTTGAGAGCTGAAACAATACTTGGGTTGAGCTAGTAGTGACTTGTTGAAAGAATACTTGGTTGAATTAAAAATGACTTGTTGAAATAATACTTGAATGTGGTAAGCCAAAAGTGGTTGAAAAAGAATACTTGATTGGTTGGTCAAGAATTGGACGTAATTTGGTTGATCAAACGAACTAGTATAAAAATATTGAGCATCTTTTCTTTCCTTAACTAAATTCAAATCGTTTGACTCAACATACTTAGATGATATAAGCGAAAAACTATGAAAATTTAAACATACAATTCAAATCTTCCTTCTTGTGTTAGTTCTTGTTCTTCACATGCAATGTCTTAAATGTTAACACCATTTCATCTTCACATAATCTATATTGGATTTAATCTTCACATAATCTATATTGGATTTATCGTAAGGTATTTAATTTTTCCTTCAAACTACTATAATCATTCTTATAAGTTTTTCATTAATTAACTTTAGCTAAATTTCATATATTAATACAATAGGCAATAAATAAGATTTGAGTGCCGACACCATCATACATTAGACGCGGACCATAACTCGAATCAATATTGCTGATTCTCGAAAATTGGTAATAATATACTTTTAAGTATTATAAAAAAACTTATTTTTGGTTTGATATGTGATATCATAAAAAAAATCTAATATTTATTCTCTATTACAACTTTTTACCCATAACTAATCATTGGGTTCAAATACAATGGAAGAAATTTGTCACAATTAGACAAGATATTTTTTACATATGAAAAATTAGTATTTGTCTTTAGAATAATGTGATATTTAGAGAAAGTGTTTTGATCTAGTTAATTTAGCTTTTATTAATGGTTAGTTTATATGATTTGATCTATGAAAATTTTGATGTTAATGTAGTTAAGTAAACGTTGATATTTAAGTAGATTTTTAGTATTTATTACTCTAAATGAATCCCACATTTTACTTTTTCACAATCTATTATGACTGCTTCAAATTATTTGTGATTACATATTAAAATCATATAAATCATGCTGTTATTTATAAAAAAACATTATATTTGCCATCTATTATGACTAAAATCGATATAATATCTTACAAATGAAAAAAAAAACTTGATAAAAGATATATTACATTAGTTTTTTAAGGTAACCAATGTAATATACCTTTCATCAAGTTTTTTTTTTTTCAATTTACAAGGTACATATTACATATATTATCTCAAGGAATCTATATTATATACCTTCAACACATTTTTTTATTTCATTTAGAAAGTACATACTACATCATATATGATAATAACTGTTAGTATTACTGGATGTTGCATTATTAATTCAATAATCAATATAAAAACTATTAAACTTACTATCCCAGTGACATATATATCAGATCTAAAATCGATATAAATACTTATAAATAATTATGATAAAATATTATTTTTAGAGTAGTCAATATTTTAAAATAATTATATAATATGACTTAAAAATAAAAATATAATTCTAATTGTATCATAAATTTGGAAAGATGGTAATCATAAGTAACATTATGTGAAAAATGTGAGTATATACCAGAGTCTTTTAGTTTTATTATTTCAATAAATATTTTAAGAACACTCACAATTTTTTTCTCCTCAAAAGCTTTCTACAACTTCAATCATAATCAATCTTTTTTTTTCAAGTTAAATGAGATTGTTATACAAAATGATCAGGAAGAAGGTATCAATCCAAGACTCGAGGACGTGAAAAAGAAGGAAAATAAAGTTTTGCATTAGTACTACAAGTTGGAATCAAATTTGCAAGAAAATTTTGAAGAAAAATGATTTTGTAAAATTTTATTTTATATTTGGTGGCCCAAAACAACTTTAGATAAAAGTTAATTAGTTTTAAAGCTTATGTTTAAAAATATTTACTTTATAAACATAATGTTATAAATTATATTTAGTTTTTTTTTTTAGTTTTTGTTTTGATCAGCATTTAGTTTAAAATATAATATTTATTTTATAAATCACTGTCACATGACATAAGTTTAATTACTCGTTCAAGGTTTAAGGGAAGTAGTTGAGGGCTAAAGATTCTCTTCAACTTCACGGTGGATGCTAACGTTTTGACTTCAAGTTCAAGAGATAGTATTGTTAGAATCAATCACCGCATTCAATGCCGTTTGAAGGTTGGTGATCCGTCATGATTTTATCCTTAAAAAATGTTTTGATGAGTGGAGGTGGAGGAACTATATAAGAATATATATATATATATATATATATATATATATATATATAAAAGAATTGGTTAACCAAATGAGTTAGATCAAAGGTAATGATTCTCCCTTCATAGGTGCAGGAGCAATGTACCATAATATTATCAGCGATATGTACCATTGTTTGCATGTTCTGTTATTCTCCCAATGAGAGTTAGTGGCATCGTGCCTGCATGCTCAAGTTATAGCTGGATTACCAACCCTTTACGTTATTTCAAAGTGTAAAACGTAAAAATGCACTTACATTAAAATAAAATATTTTAATAAAATAACATTAGTATTTTTTTTTTTAAATTTTAGATAAATATTTATTTTCTTTATATTTTCAATAGATGACATCTCTTTTTATATTTATAAACGACAATGACATTTTTGGAGGATTTTATGATATTTTTTGGCTATATATAGTTCTATTGGTGAGGGTGTTTTTCGGGATTTGGAGTGGTTTTCAAGTTTTTATGTCCTTTTTCACATAAAAACAAAATAATCATGCCCATGTCCTTTTCTTTCTTGATAAAACAAATTTTTTTATTTTATTTAAATTAACTAAAACTTGAATAAAAGAATTAGGAAAATTAAAATTCCAAATTTAAAAACATAAAAATTATAAAAAGGAAATTGACTGATTAAATTATAGAAAGATTAATATCCTTTTAAAGAACTTTCACCTGTTTGTGTTGTGAGATGGGAAATTCGTTTTTCAATTTTCATATGGAAATTATTAACAATATTCCTTTGTATACGAAACTTAACAATATTCCTTCTTATCTGGAAATAAAAATTACCAAAAACTCTACTTATAATTAAAGCAGCATTTGATTACAAATTATTTTTATTATATATATAATACATTTGTTAACATTTTTTAAGAAACATTCTTATTGATTTAAATTCATTAAAAAATATAAAATATATATATATATATGTGTGTGAATAAGCTTATACCTTTTGATTTTGCAATTTTCATAAATTTTATCTCATAAAAAATAGTTAATAGGTGTGATGCTGGTCCTCTGAGTCAAATATTAGTAAAAGTTTGATGGAGACAAAAAAGTTACTGCAGTGGAAATGTTGAAAAAGTAAATAATGGTAAAACATAGGAAGTGTCGGTGTCGGTGGGTACTGGACTATTCGAAACGGTGGTGAGTGGTGGTGACAACGGGATTTCGGAGTTTGTCCAACGTTCATACGCAAGGTAAAGGGTATTAATGTAATTTGCAAATTCTTCCTCTTCGCAGTGACCAGCTCTCTAAGGAAAGTGAAACAAAACCAACCATAGATATTTAAACGTGCAATATCTGCTGCACAGTCTACATTGCTTGCTTTTGCATTTCATCCAATCCGATTCTTCGCCCTTCCTCTGCAGCGCGTGAAGAAAATATTCATTTCTTTCATGCGCTCAGACTTTCAATCCACACGCCACTTTGTCTGTGCATGAGGTCAGTGATATCAAATTTTAATTTTTCATATTTGTTTTTGTTCATCTTTGTTTCTTCCATTATCAAATCCGTATTGCCATTATCTTTTCTGTTGTGTAGTGTACTATTTTGTATCTTGCCATACAATTCCCATTATCTTTTCTACTGTGTAGTTTATCTTATCTGCATTTTTTTTTTCGGTCATTGCTATATCTGGGTCTGTCAGATCTGGCACAAATCCCCTGTGAATCTTGCAAAGATGGAATATTTTGCGCAATTTGGGTTGTGGGTGATCTTGATCTTGTGCTCATTTCAAATTCAACCCAATTATGGGTTCTACCTTCCGGGTAGTTATCCCCAGAAGCATGGTGTCACGGATGAGTTGTGGGTGAAAGTGAATTCCCTTACTTCCATTGACACAGAGATGCCATTTAGCTATTACAGTTTGCCCTTTTGCAAGCCCGAGGGAGGTATCAAGGACAGTGCTGAGAATCTTGGGGAACTCCTCATGGGGGACAAAATAGAGAACTCTCCTTACAGGTTTAAGATGCGCAACAATGAATCTGAGATTTACTTGTGCCAGGTGGAGGCATTGTCCGGGGATCAGTTAAAGATCTTGAAGGAGAGGATTGACGAGATGTATCAGGTTAATTTGCTTCTTGATAATTTACCTGCTATTAGGTTCACACAGAAGGAAGGGTACTTTATGAGATGGACGGGGTACCCTGTTGGTGTTAAGATTGAGGATGCTTATTATCTGTTTAACCATCTCAAGTTCAATGTTCTTGTCCACAAGTATGAGGAGAATGTGGCTCGAGTAATGGGGACCGGCGAAGGCGTAGAACTGATCCCAGTTGGCAAGGAGGGATCTTCTGAGAAGCCTGGATACATGGTTGTTGGGTTCGAGGTGATTCCTTGCAGTATCATGCATAGTGCTAATTTGGTTAAAAACTTGAAGATGTATGACAAGTATCCGTCGTCTATCCGATGCGATCCGGCCACTGTGGCAATGCCTATCAAAGAGGGTCAGCCTCTTGTTTTCACTTACGAGGTCACCTTTGAGGAGAGTGACATCAAGTGGCCATCTAGATGGGATGCCTACTTAAAGATGGAGGGAGCTAAAGTGCATTGGTTCTCTATCCTTAATTCGCTTATGGTGATCACTTTTCTTGCTGGTATTGTTCTTGTGATCTTCCTGAGGACTGTTAGGAGAGATCTGACCCGTTATGAGGAGCTGGACAAGGAGGCTCAAGCACAGATGAATGAAGAGTTATCTGGTTGGAAGCTTGTTGTGGGAGATGTTTTCCGCGCTCCATCGAATCCTTCTTTGTTGTGTGTGATGGTTGGGGATGGGGTTCAGATTCTTGGTATGTCTATTGTGACAATTTTGTTTGCCGCACTAGGATTCATGTCACCAGCATCTCGCGGAACACTGATCACCGGTATGCTGTTTTTCTACATGATACTTGGTATTGCGGCTGGTTATGTCTCAGTTCGGATGTGGAGGACAATTGGGTTTGGTGATCAGAAGGGCTGGGTTTCGATCGCATGGAAGACTGCGTGTTTCTTCCCAGGAATTTCCTTTTTGATCCTCACAACCTTGAACTTCCTTTTGTGGGGAAGCCACAGCACTGGCGCCATTCCATTTTCACTCTTTGTAATACTAATCTTGCTTTGGTTCAGCATATCTGTTCCCCTTACCCTTGTTGGTGGGTACTTTGGAGCCAAGGCACCCCACATTGAGTATCCAGTCCGAACCAACCAAATTCCTCGTGAAATTCCCGAGCAGAAGTACCCATCATGGCTGTTAGTTCTTGGTGCTGGCACCCTTCCATTTGGCACTTTGTTCATTGAGCTCTTTTTTATCATGTCTAGCATTTGGATGGGTCGAGTTTACTATGTCTTCGGGTTTCTCTTCGTTGTTCTGATCCTTCTTGTGCTGGTTTGTGCTGAGGTATCTCTAGTTCTTACTTACATGCACCTGTGTGTGGAGGATTGGAAATGGTGGTGGAAATCTTTCTTTGCCTCCGGTTCTGTTGCCATGTACATCTTTTTGTACTCCGTTAACTATCTTGTGTTTGATCTCAAGAGTTTGAGTGGTCCTGTGTCTGCAACTCTGTACTTGGGATACTCACTCTTCATGGTTCTAGCAATCATGCTCGCTACAGGCACAGTTGGGTTCCTCTCTTCATTCTGGTTCGTGCATTACTTGTTCTCTTCAGTCAAGTTGGATTGAAGACTTAACTCGCTCACAAATTACCCCTACAGAGATAAGTTTTTATCAAGAGGACCCTTTGAATTGTTCAATTTTATGTTACTTTATTTCAGTTCATTTTGTTAGGGAACATAGTAAATTAGTGCAGCTATTTCATTCTGTTTTGCTTAACTCTTTTGCCAGATATAAAAAAATATATTCATTGCATGATGTAGTTAGCAATTGATAAGTTTCTTGGCATTCTGAAGCATGTAATTTTGTTGTTAGTAGTTGATGTTTGGGAATGTAATTCATATCTGTATGGCAGTTGCCTGCTTTGAATAAAGTGCAGCAAGTTGCGATTAACACCTAGGTAAGAATAAGATCTCTGAGCACTCGTGGACGTAATAAAAAAACTACAGTCGTTTTATGTTTAAAGTAATATAACAAAGCTGAGAAATATATAGCTTCGCAATCACATTATTCGGATCAGAACCGTTTTCTTACGAAAATGGTGTAACTAAATGGATAGATATACAGGAAATTTACAAATTTCTTAGATATGCATCCTTGACACGATTTTATTTCATGACCACTTTTAATCAAAAGAAAGTGGTGCATATTGAATACGACTTTGCTAGAGAAAAGGAAAGCAAAGTCGTTGATTTGTAATGTCGGTTTTGAAATTCAAGATACTAAGTTTATTTAAATTTTATAATATAGAACACAATCCAATTTTATAATCTAAATCGATTCTTAGAAGACACGTGTATATTGTATTTAATTTTAAAAATTATTCCGTACAAATTAAAATTGGGGATTAGGGATTTGTTACAATAAAACACAAATTAAACTCAAAATGTAACAAAAATTAAGATGAAAAGTTCAATTCACATGTTCAAGAACTAAGTATTTCTTCCTCTTATCACAATTAACTAAAAATTAACCAAAAATTCAAATTTAAGATTAAACAATTAATTGATTCAATTAATTTTAAATTGATTATACAAATCAAATGAGAGTATCATTCAATCCAATTTATATTTAATCATCAAATTAAGATGAGAGTATCATTCAATCTAATTTATATTTAATCATCAAATTAAGATTCAATCCATTCTTAATTTAAATTCTAAAATTAGAAACGCAAATTGTAATCACAAAATACAAAACTGAAATTACAGGGAGAATAACAAACCTAAACAATCAATGCAAGACTCAATTCGGCTTGTTTAATCTTTGATTGGTTGAATTGATACTCAAGAATTAGTTTTCCATTGATGAAGAACACAAAATGCATATGAAAAAAAAGAAAGAGTCCCAACAAAAATTGAGAGAAAAGGAGATGAAGAGACAATTTCTAAAACTAAAAAATTAATCAAATGATTTACGTCTACAAGTTTAGAACAAATTAAAGCTATTTTAATGCTATGAAATTTGAGCTAAACACTGCACCCAAATAGACACTCTAATCTATATAGGTTCTAATTAGATCATAAGCTCAATTACAAAAATCTAAACTAAAACCAAGAGAATTGAATATTTTTTTTTATCAGCAAAAGAATTGAATATGCAAGAGTTATTTTACAAAGATTCTTCAAATTTGCCTCCACTTCTTAAAATCGTAGAAATAGTAGGGAGCTCCAAATCCAACAAATCATATATTCATTTTGAAATTCTAAAAAATTATAGTCCCATGCAACTAGAATAAGCTAAGAGTAATATCTATATAAAATTTATGGTTGAAATAATGAGCAAATGTTAAATCGAAATTGCAAAATTAAAGCAAATATGTACAATAAACCCAGTTTATTACTATTGAAAAGAAATAAGTTAAAAATTGAAAATAAATCATATGGAAGTGTTTTCCGTGTACAATAAAGCATATGAAAATTATTTGGAATGTAATAGTTTCCGATTAAACAATCCAAAGTATTTTTTGAAATTTAACCGCTCTTAACTAAACTTGAATGTTGTTTGAAAGTAGTCACTCCTAAATAAGGGTTTTGCAAAGAGAGAGAGTGATGTATAAGATCAAAGGTTTTTGCTTAGAGTAGAGAAATGTGTCTTTCAATGAATACAAGGTTTGAGCACTTTACTAGTTTCTAAATGAATATGAACAATGTTCTTGTGAAGTTTGGGGAACTAAAAGCTTTGAACAATGATATTGACTACATTTTATAACTTTTCATCACTTCGTTCTATTCTTTAATAAGGATATATGGAGTTGAGAAAAGAGCTGTTGCAAATCTTTTTCTGCCGTTTAAAAACTTAACTTTAATATTTGACGATATTGTACCCAATTATATGTAATTATTGTATGCAATATTTGACGATATTGTACCCAATTATATGCAATTAATTTAATAATTATAGAATCTCATAATTAGTATCCTACCTAATTAGATTGTAATTTGGGAGAGAGAAACTCCCTATATATTTTCTATACATGACTGATGTAATATACACATAAGAGAATAAGAAATCTTTTCTTCTTACCATTTTTTTATCATTTTCTTATATGGTATCAGAGAGCACCGATCTTGGTGCCCTGACAGCCTCTCCATTTCTATCCCCTAAATAAAAAATCATGTCTGGCAAAGAAGGCACTAGTAACGAGTCCGATAGAAACCTCGTACAACACTTCAGTGCCGAACAAATTCAGCAATTGGCAAGGGTTATTTACTCGCTCAACAATAACGGTAAAAGTGACACGTTTGTTAGCTCTGCAGGTCTGCTTGCCCATAACTCCTCTTCTAATTCTGCTTTTACGAAACCATGGATTTTGGATAGCGGAGCAAC
>Ga0123342_1009929_pt1 | contig 11126 bp, 6 predicted proteins | sample Turbeawhitnodule_FD_89960 | JGI IMG/M metagenome (GOLD analysis project Ga0123342, IMG submission 89960) | Root nodule microbial communities of legume samples collected from Mexico - Turtle bean Mexico white nodule | ecosystem: Host-associated > Plants > Roots > Nodule | place: Mexico: Nepantla... | reverse complement strand
CTTGTAGGAACATTTTGGCGCCCACCGTGGGGCCGAAAGAAAACCCCACGAAATATCCACATGGTAACTACGAGGAACATGACGGGCAACGATAGGAATGCGCAAGAGGAAACCAGTCACCCATATCCTATGGCATTAATCTTGAAGATACGGAAGGAGATGGAGTTGTTGAAAAAGAAAAGCGAAGAAGAAATTAGAGGAATAAAGGGAAGGAGTGAGGAGGAGATGGAAACTTTGAGAAAGGAGAATGCCCGGATGAAACAAAAGCTCACCGAGAAGCCGGATATCTCGGAGGCCGTGGATGATATCCCCCCGGGGGACAACGCGAACACGGATATACATGAGGTCGGGAGTTCATATGAAGAAAATGTCAGACCGACCTCAACTAACGCGTTAGGCACGACTCCCCGAAGAAGCCCCTTTGCTGAAACCATCCTTGAAATTCCTTTGCCGGGAACTTGGAACAATCCCACGTTGGATAAGTATGATGGAACCACATACCCAAACGAACATGTGAACGCGTACCTAACCCAGGTTGGCTTGCACACAGCAGAAGACGCGCTATGGTGTCGAATATTTCCCACCTCTCTTAAGGGGGCAGCCTTAAGCTGGTTCACCTGACTACCGGCTCAATCCATAGATTGTTTTGACACACTTCCAACTATGTTCGGAGCTCAATTCACTACCAGTCGACCACACCACCTCACTTCGATCGCCTTAGTGAATATCCGACAAGAGAAGTCAGAGTCCTTGAGGGCCTTTATGGGCAGATTTAGCAAGATGGCTTTGGACATACGAAACCTAAGTCCCGAAGTGGCGATGCACCACATGGTAACTGCGCTAAAGTCTGGACCGTTCACAGATAGTTTATGCATGCAGCTGGCCACGACATTGGATGAGTTGCGCCAAAGAGCCACCAAATACATGCAGTTGGAGGAATTGAAAGAATTCTGAAACAAGACTCAGGCACTTGATGAACCCGAGAGGATGGGTGACAAGAGCAAACCAACACAATTCGGGAAGCCTAGAGATTTTCCCAAAGAACCGCGTTTCACCTGTTACACCCCCCTGACGGTCGAAAGGTCGAGAGTCATGGAAGAAGCCCTCAATGCCGAGAGGGAGACCTGGTTTGGAGGATGAAAGGAGAAGCTCGCAAAGCCCCAGCAGAAGGAAAGTTCAATGCAAATTGGGAAGGACCCTTCAAGGTCAGAGAAAATCTTCAAAACGGCGCATACCGCCTATAACAGTTCAATGGTCGGGAAGTTCCCAGGACGTGGAACGCCAGTCATTTGAAAATGTATTTTAGCTGATATGTATTAAGGGTGTACTCTTTCCTACCTCCAATCTTTTTTCCCAAGGGTTTTTTATTGAAGTTGGTTTTAACGAGGCACCACATTTAATGAAATCAGACTTACCAGCTACGTATGAATTCCTTCGAAAGAAAACCTATCGGCCAAGGAAGAATTCAACAAAGTGAACCTCTGCCGAGAGTACGAAAGAAAAACCTCTCGGCCAAGAGAGTTCGAAAGAAACCTCTCGGCCAAGGAAGAATTCACCAGAGTGAATCCCTACCGAGAGTACGAAAGAAAAACCTCTCAGCCAAGAGAGTTCGAAAGAAACCTCTCGGCCAAGGAAGAATTCACCCAAATGAATCCCTGCCGGGAGTACGAAAGAAAAACCTATCGGCATCTCGGCCAAGAGAGTTCGAAAGAAAACCTCTCGGCCAAGGAAGAATTCACCCAAGTGAATCCCTGCCGGGAGTACGAAAGAAAAACCTCTCGGCCTCTCGGCCAAGAGAGTTCGAAAGAAAACCTCTCGGCCAAGGAAGAATTCACCCAAGTGAATCCCTGCCGAGAGTACGAAAGAAAAACCTCTCGGCCAAGGAAGAATTCCCCCAAGTGAATCCCTGTCGAGAGTACGAAAGAAAAACCTCTCGGCCAAGAGAGTTCAAAAGAAACCTCTCGGCCAAGGAAGAATTCACCCAAGTGAATCCCTGCCGGGAGTACAAAAGAAAAACCTCTCGGCCTCTCAGCCAAGAGAGTTCGAAAGAAAACCTCTCGGCCAAGGAAGAATTCACCCAAGTGAAGTACGAAAGAAAAACCTCTCGGCCAAGAGAGTTCGAAAGAAAGTCTCTCGGCAAAGGAAGAATTCACCCAAGTGAATCCCTGTCGAGAGTGCGAAAGAAAAACCTTTCGGCTAAGAGAGTTCGAAAGAAAACCTCTCGACCAAGGAAGAATTCACCCAAGTGAATATCTGTCCAGGGTATGAAAGAAAAACCTATCGGCCAAGAGAGTTCGAAAGAAAACCTCTTGGCCAAAGAAGAATTCACCCAAGTGAATCCCTGCCGAGAGTACGAAAGAAAAACCTCTCGGCCAAGAGAGTTCGAAAGAAACCTCTCGCCCAAGGAAGAATTCACCCAAGTGAATCCCTGCCGGGAGTACGAAAGAAAAACCTTTCGGCCTCTCGGCCAAGAGAGTTCGAAAGAAAACCTCTCGGCCAAGGAAGAATTCACCCAAGTGAATCCTTACCGGGAGTACGAAAGAAAAACCTCTCGGCCAAGAGAGCTCGAAAGAAAACCTCTCGGCCAAGGAAGAATTCACCCAAGTGAATCCCTGCCGAGATTACGAAAGAAAAACCTCTCGGCCTCTCGGACAAGAGAGTTCGAAAGAAAACCTCTCGGCCAAAGATTACATCTAGCGTACATCTTTCACCACTACATGTACACGTGCCTCGAGGTCAAGTCACCACACTCGACATCCAGCAACAGAGCAATTACGAACACACTCGGCCTGCGAACACTCACGAAAATTTGACTCTGCGTTACGTTTAAACCAACTCACTCGAGCCTGAGGGGCATATGTACTATCGGATGGCCGACCAGACGATAAAGCCGACTAGACAACAAGATGCAAAGTTAAACACGTAATTAGGTATAAACAAGCCAACTTAGGTGATAAGCACGGTTAAGGCACAATTGGGCCTTTGTTTGGACCCTAAAGCTGGCCCATAACAGCCATAGCCCATCTAGAGCAGTATAAATAGCAGAAGAGGCACAACACTCAAGGTAACTATTCACTCCTACTCTTCTGGTACCTAGCTCTCGGACTGACTTGATCGTCAGAGTGTGTTCGCAGGTACTCCCCCATCGTGTCCAGAATCAAAGGCGATCCAGCCGAAAGAAGACTAACCGAAAGACCAGAAAAACGAGAAGATTGCAACAAGAGGTAGGAACATGTTATTTTATTTTACTATTTAAATAAGTAGGATGAAAAAATTTCAAATCTCAAAACTTCCCGTGAAAATTAGTTAAAGTTAGAGTAAAAGTAAGTTTAGAAAACAAATAATTTCTATAATTATTAATTTTTAAATTTTCTTAAATTTCAAAATCATCTCTAAATATTTTATATTAATTATAACTTAATTATTAATTAATTTTTGTCATTCACAATTTAGTTTCTAAATTTTGGTCATTAACAATTTAGTCTCTAAATTTTTTAATGAATAAAATTTAGTTCCTAACTAAATTCTTAATATTTACCAGTTGATCCTTGGTCAATTAAAAACTAATTAACCATTTTAGTAAATTTTTATTATTTTTTAAAACAGTTGGTCTTATAGGAACTTTATGAATATTTTTATTAAAAATATTATTCTGACTCGAAACCTCTGACTTGGGCCAGTGATCGGTTTGCTAAGTCAGTTCACGTTAAACGAAATATGTGTTTAATAGAGTTTGATTTGTTCATTCCTTCTCATTTGAATTTATGAGCTGTTGAAGTAGTCAATTTGTATTGGTTATTTTTCTTTCAATATTCATATAAATTTAGAGAGTTGTTGAGAGAAACTAAAAATCAATTCGAGAGTCAGATAGCAATTCAAATTAAAAAAAACTTTATCATTATTTATTATTATTATTTTTTTGATCAGCTATCATTATTTATTATAAAACATCAGAAATAAAAAATGTAGTCAAAGACTTTCATTACCCCTGCCTTAGAATATTGAGACAAAAGTCCTACTATAAAAATAATCCAAATAAAGATATCACAATAATTTATATAAAGTGAAACAATATTACTTCCTCTATTTTTTAATAATAGTAGTTTCTTAATTTTTTTTTCTTTCTATTTTTAGTATACTTTTAGGTTAATTAAAATTTTAATTTATTGTTTGAATGTGGACATCACTTCTTTTCTGTTATTACAATTGAGTTTTCTCTTTCTATGTTGATTAAATTAAAACTATAATTGAAAAAAAAATTATATTATCGTATGATAAATATAAGGAAATATTTTTTTATTAAATTGTTGATAATCAGAAAAAGAAAAAAGTAATCGAGTATTTCAAATAATAAATATTTATACAACCACTCTAATAACTAACGGTTTATTTGTACTTATTTTTTTTTATTAAGATACGTATATTATTTTCTGTATTGATCTCATTTATTTTAAAAATAAACAGTTTTCATTAAATTTTAATATAAGTAAATTTAGTCTTCTTTTAAAATAATTTATTTCGTTCAAAAATACTTATTCTAAAAACACTTATTTTAAGTTTAAATAAACTCCATGCACAAATATAATTTAAAAAAAAAAAGACACCGTGGAACCTAAAATAACTCAATTATTATTCTTATTCTTATTGAAACAGCAAGTACAAATCATATGAGTACCAGCTAGAAATTGATCAGAAACAACTAAAATCTAAACAAAAAGACAAGGTAAAGAAAATAAAACTGTGAGAAGACAAAGCAAAGCATGGAAGAATCAGTAATGGAAAACATAGATGTTGTACTCAGTGGTAGCATCACCAGTTTTGGGGTCAAAGTAGTAGGTCTTTGCCTTAGCATACCCTGTAGCAAACTTGAAAACCCCACTTCCACCAATCACAGGCAACTCTTTGGCTTCTTCATAGGCCACGTTCCTCCCCACGATAGTTATGGCGCTGCCGTTGTACTTCCCTTCCGACAAGGCAAAGTTCATCACCATGAGCAGAGTAACCTGCGACTGCGACGTCAGGGCGTAGATTCCTTCGGATCTTCCCACCACCTTGGAGCTCAGTTCGGGTCCCAGGGTCAAGGCGTTGTCCGTCACGGTGACGGAGCCGAAGGAGGTGGTGGTGTTGTACTTGGGAAGTGGCTCGATGATCTCTACGGCTGTGGCGTTGGAGCCGCTTATGATGTCGTGCCAGTAGAATCTGAAGTGGCTTAGGGTTTGTTTCTTGTTGAGGCCTAGGGATTTGGGATCCACTGTGCCCACGAAGCCAGTGTCCTCTGCTTTGATGGTGGTGAGGGTGAAAGAGAGAAGGAACAGCGTGAGGAGCAGTTGGGTGGCCATGGTGGTGATGGTGGTTTGATTAAGGTTGTTGGTTCTGTGATGGAAGTGTAATTGAATGATAAGAGTTTGCAGAGAAGGAATATATATAAAAAGAAGTGGAAGGTGGCACCCAAGTAAGATGAAGTAGGTGTAGATTCTGGACATTTTCTAAGTTCTCCATAAGAAATAATTTTATTAGGAGCCAAAATTACTGGATAATTATTTATGAATTATTTAAAGTAATTTATATTCAAACCTTGAATTTCAGATTATCATGTAAACTAAATCATAAAACTTAGGATACACACATGTATATATGTATTTTATTTTTTAGTTAATTTTAGAGTAGTCTATCTTGATAATATGTGATAGAAGGTTGATACATGTGCAATGTACAAAAATATTTAAAGTGTATATAATATATTATTTTACTTTTTAATGTCTAATAAAAGAAAAATACACGGACAAATATTTTTAATATATGGGATGAATGTTTGAGTTTTAAAAGGTGTCTGTGTATTATTTTTCCTATGAGATAAAATTTAATAAAACCTTGTTTTACGCGGATTATTAAAATACAATTTTAATTTTGATTGAAAAAACATCTAAGATGTTACGAATCAACTGAATCATTCAACAAGTAATATTTTGGTGTCTCATGCAATGAGGATAGAAAAAAATAATAGGGAGAAAAATATGTGTAAATAAAGTATGTAAGAAAAGTAGGCGAAGTCAATAGTCACATCAAATGTTGTTATGGTCTAACAAAAGTTCTAATAAGTCTTAACCAAGTTAATTATGATAGATTCTCTAATTTATTATATTATAATATTAAATAGATTTTTATATAATTTAAATAAAATTTGTCGTCTCTCACTTTGTAATCTTTTTATTTTTAAAAATAATTAATTTTTACTTTTAAAAAAAATATTTTACTTTTTAGATAACTAATTTTTAAATTGACTATTTAAAAATATTTATTTTAAATTTAAATAAATTGACTCAATATTATCGTAGTTTTAAATTAATCATTAAATATCATAATTTGGTGATGATATTCATAAATGATAACTTGTAGTATTCAATCTGAAAAAAAATGAGTCTAATATAATAAAAGAAAGTTAAAAGTTAGTTGGGAAATAATATACTAGTTCATCATATTATGAAAACTTACAGGGTCAGCACAGACACAAAAAAAAAATACATAAATATCATCAGGTCACATAAATTAAAATTGTTTGTCATTATTTTAATGTTCAGGTCAACAGATTTGACTGTACCTACTACGAGTTAGCTAGCCATGTTACATTAACAAAATTCTAAATTGGATAATTTCGAAAAAAAATAATTTCGAACTTAAATTTTTTTATTAGGTTAACTCATTTATATATCATATTAGTTTATTAGTACATCAACGCGCTTAATATGAATTTTATAATATATCCTGTTTGGTAAAAAAATCAAAATTGATGCTAAAACATCCCGTTTGATTTCATCAATTACGAGAATACGAGAAAAACAAATATATGTATGGAAGGTTCAAATGTTTTTTACAGTCTCTCGTCTAATTATAAATTTAAAAAAGTTCTTTATTCGTTTAAATTATTTTAAAAAAATTAGATTAATGTTTTAAATTATATTTAATATATAAATTAGAATTTTAATTATTTAATTAATTTTTATAAAAAAATTCTATTACCTTTTAATTTAAAGATAATAGAGATTCAAAAAATCTGAATTAATCTGTTTTTGAGTTATGTAACATTCCAGGAAATGAACATTACATCATATATTATTAATTCACATGCAAATACACCTATTTACAAAAGAATGAATAAAAAAAAAATCTTATTGCTATAATTCTTTCAGAATGTTTTTTATGCACCTGTACATAAATATGATTGTGTACATAGTAATATTATAGTAATATTATCGTAATTTATATACAAATAAACTCATGTAAGAATAAAATATGGAAATGAATTTTAACATACAAAAATAAAAAAACAATCAATTTGATTAGTGATAGTTGTTTTGCTTTCAAATTAAAATGATTTCAGCGTAGATATGTTTAACGGATGATAGTATAATTATGATCAAATGACCTGAAGTCGTTTTCCAACAAATTGAATAGTGATATCAGTAAATCAGTGTTCAGAATCTATCTGCAAATAAGAAAATTTAGCAATAACAATAAAGATAAAAAAAAGGGTTGAGATTGTTTAACAAAAAATATAAAAGAGATTAAAGCAACAAATAAAAGCGGTTGATCTCTAAATTCTTCAATAGTGATATCAGTAAATCAGTGTTCAAAATCTATCTGCAAGCAAAAAAAGTTAGCAATAACAATAAAGATAAAAAAAAGGTTGAGATTGTTTAACAAAAAATATATAAGAGATTAAAGCAACAAATAAAAGCGGTTGATCTCTAAGTTCTTCCACCATTGAATTCTTCATAGGTTCTCAAAATATTAGACAATTCTCAATCCTCAAACAGAATTAAACCATATTGAACATGCATCGCATCTACTGGGTTAATCAGTACCTAAGCCTAACTCAACCCATAGTGACAACTCGTGCGTGGGACAACATATTATGGGTGGTCCGATAACGGGTGGCATGATAGGCCCAACAAACACTCGCTAGGATATGCTTTAAATGACTCTGGTAGCATATTACAAAGTGGACTTTAAGCCTAATTCAACCCCATAAAACCGGCTCATGGGGTGAGGTTTGCACCCACTTATATACAATGAAATATTCTCATCTCTAGTCAATGTGGGATTTCCAACAGAACAATGCGAACTAATTAAGAAACCAAAGTTTAAGATAAGGAAGACTTTCAATCATGCATTCAAGTACAACCTCTCACAAAAACCAGTTTTTCAAGAGATTAAAATATTAAAAAATTGCTGTAAAAAATTGAAAAACAAAACTTTTATTGATCAAACCCTCAGAACTCAATTGAGAATCACAAAGGAATCAACCGAAAAGGTTTATCCTTCCATACAAAGACAAAAATATAAAGATAAAAAATGAAGAAAAATAAACAAAGTAAGCAACTTTGCACTCAGAGATATTGGCTTCTTCTGTGTGTTTCTATGACTCTCCTTAAATAGGCATGCTCCATGCAACCTCCTCCACATGTTGGAGGCACCACTTTTAAAAGAGAAGATAGTGGATAAGATCGTGGAGAAAATCTAGCTCCAACTTAGGTGGAGAAAATCTCTCCATCTTTGCATTGAATCCTCTCAAATATTTTCTTCTATTTTGATTCAAATGAGCAAATTGGACTTTTGCATATTTGGCCTATCTCAAAGGTAGACACTTCCTTCAGAACATTTACTCTAAAAACACAAAATTAACAAAAATGATAGTTAAGACCCAATTAAATACAATATGAATCTTAATTAAAACAATGAATTTATTTATTATTATAGTCCAATAATCTATGATTAAAACTATTGAGTGTGAATAAAATTATGCTCATAAATCAATAATTCATAATTAATGCAGTTTTTTTTTTTCACTAAAAAATAGTCATACAAAAATTTAAATATCAATTATATAGACCACACATGAGTCTATTTACAATCAAAATCATTGGATTTCATTTCAATCTAAAGTATTTTTGTTTCATTTCAATCACATTGACTCTAGATAGATCCATTTGCAACACAATACCTTGATTTTCTTTCAATCCCGAGTACTTTGATTTCATTTCAATCATATTGATTGCATATGGATCTATTATCTTCTTCAAGACTCATTAAGTATGCCCCTACCTTAAACTAACATCTGGTCCAATATTGAAGACTTAAATTTACACACGAATCTAAGAGAAAGGATCAAGGTAAGTTCAAATATTCTATATCGACTGTCTATAGCGGGTCTTGGTGTGTTTGAACTCTCTCACCAGCTTCTCACCACCTGATATCATAGTCCATGTGACTTAGATCATTTGTGAAACTAGAGAATCTCTATTAAAACATAGGTTTTTCATACTTAATGTAGCAATACAAACTTCTCATACATTATCCCAAATGTATGACATCAAGTTCATACAAGCTTTCATCATTCACATAAAATACATATCATTCACATAAAATACATATCATTCACGTACAATACATATCATTCACATACAATGGATATCAATTAGTCATACATTATTTAATATTTCTGAAATCAATTACACATATATCTCAATTTCATACACCTTCCATCATTCACACCAATCTATATAATTTAAAAATTGCATGGTTCAATTGATCATATATCATTTAAGTTCTTTTTCATATCAATTAGACATATATCTCAATTTCATACATATTGCATCATTTCATACATAAAACTTTTTTTCCTCTTTTGACTTGCATGTATGTCTTTTATTGCTCACATGTGAACCCAATAGATTAATTTCTTTTAGTCTACACTATAGTGATATGTTCTGATTTGTAAATTATTTTTTTTAGCAGAACTTTTCTAACTTTATATAATTTTAGATTCTTTTTTAGAAGTACAAAAACAGAGATAAGGTAATTGGAGATTTATCAAATTAGACTCAAATTTGTATTCTTACTATACAATGTAGATATATGTTTGGAAACATCCAATTTTGTCCTTTTTTTTTTGTCATACTTACACATGTAATATGAATAATTTAAATTAATAATCTTTTTCTTTACACTAATGCTAACTCAAAAATATATATTTTTGTCTCTGTTATTTAAATTATAAAATAAATCAAAACATTTTGATAATTTAAATAAAAATGAATCAATTTATAATTAGTTTTAATATACAAAATAAATTGAAATCTTTTAATTAAAAGTAAATTAAAACTCTTTTATAATTTAATTCAAAAGGTTTTTGTTAGGATATTTTAGTTAATATTGAATCAATAGTTTGTTTCTTTTCATTTTTATGTCCTATACATTTTAGACCATTTATTTAAATATTTTATTCACACTTTTTTATTAAGAATTTTTTCTTTTTTCTTTTTTTTTTTCCTTCGTCTTCTCAACTAGTAAATGACACATATTTCGCATACACTCTGTACCGTCCTGGTAGTCGGAAGTGATGACGTGGCATCGAGCTATTATATAGGCGTGTTGAACGGGACACCTGGCTGGCAGAGGGGAAGGAAGTCGAGAGGCTCGTGTAATCGCCAGTTATTAAGTTGGCGTGCTCCGATCTCTAGCATACCTAAACCGGCGGTCACCGGGTTTAAGATGAAGTCGCCAGATGTGAACCCAGACGACCAAGTGATTAGAGATCGCCGAAACAGGGACATTGCCGAAGATGAAGTCAGATAGTCATTTCCTAGCTAGCCAGAGGATGAGGTCGGGAGAGAGCTTACTTGAACATACACGGTGAGGCAGGTAGAGTAGATCATGAAGACGGCCGGCGAGACCACAGGGAAGGTGTGTATGAAGGCACCCGAACTCGCCACGCAGAAGGGATCACGCTCCAAGGCAGCTGTGCGCTGAGTTATTTCACGAGTAAGTAACTTAGCCAAAAGCCTGAAGAATAAGAAGTGGCGCCCAAGTCAAGGAAGCTCCAGATGGTGACACGTGTACAACTGGATGCAAGCCACGTGTCCAGATGTGTAACTGTCAGGAGAGAGAAGGTTCACAGGTATATAAGAGATTCTAACGAACTTTCTGAGGTACGCACGTTCAGATTACTTCTTTACGCTTGCGAGTTTTGAGTACGCTGAGAGAGAACTTTTGCGCGGTTCCTTAGAGTTCTTGAGTTTTCTCTTAGTATTTGGTGGTTCAGTCGCTGACTTGGGCGTCGGAGCGTG
>Ga0123342_1009928_pt1 | contig 11127 bp, 11 predicted proteins | sample Turbeawhitnodule_FD_89960 | JGI IMG/M metagenome (GOLD analysis project Ga0123342, IMG submission 89960) | Root nodule microbial communities of legume samples collected from Mexico - Turtle bean Mexico white nodule | ecosystem: Host-associated > Plants > Roots > Nodule | place: Mexico: Nepantla... | reverse complement strand
GCAGCGCCTTCTCGGGCGTGACCTTAATATAGGCATTGAGCTTTTCGTTGGCCGCTTCGATTGCCGAGATATAGGCCTCGGTCAGTTCGGTTGCTTTGATCTCCTTGGCGCGCAGCTTAGTGCGGGCTTCGGCAATGGTCAGGCTGGTGAGTTCGCTCATGGTAATTCGCTTCAAATCTGGAATGGCAACGGAGGTCGGAAAGCGGCGAGAGCCTTATTCGACGACTTTGGGTACCAGGAAGAAATTCTGATCCGTGACAGGCGCGTTCGAGACGATATCGGCGGCCTTGTTCCCGTCGGTCACGTCGTCCCTGCGCTTCTTCATCTCCATCGGAGTGACCGATGTCATTGCCTCGACGCCTTCGACATCGACCTCGGAGAGCTGCTCGACGAAGCCGAGAATACCATTCAGCTCGCCCACCATGCGGTTTGCCTCTTCTTCCGAGACGGCAATACGGGCAAGGCGCGCTACGCGCTTAACGGTGGCAAAGTCGACGGACATAACATTCTCCGGATGGGATTTTTCCTACCCGCTATAAAGGCCATGCCCGCTGTGCGCAACGGGCATGGCCTTTGGATTGCGTGGAATTCCTTCTCCGAAATCGAAGCGATTTCGGCAGACCTCGACTAGAGAGAAAGACTTTCGCCCGGCTTCGGCGTTTTCACAGCTGTCTTCGATCCGTCCATGCCGGAGACGAACTTCTCGGGCGTCTGGTCGATGATCGGGAAGGTGCCGTAGTGGCAGGGTATGGCGGTCTTGAAGTTGAAGTAGCGTTGGCAGGCCAATGCCGCCACCGCGCCACCCATGGTGAAGCGGTCGCCGACTGGCATGAGGCCGATGTCGGGCTGATGCAGCTCGTTGATCAATGCCATGTCGGAGAAGATGTCGGTGTCGCCCATGGCGAGGATAGAAGCCTCCTCGTCGAAGTGCAGCATCAGGCCGTTGGCATTGCCGAGGGCGTGCGAAACGCCATCCTCGGTGATCTGGGCGGAGGAATGCAGCGCGTTGGTGAAGGTCGCCGAGAAGCCGTCGAACGAAATCGTACCGCCGGTGTTTCCCGCTTCGATCTTCTTCAGGCCCTTCGAGCTCAGCCAGGCGGCAAGATCGGCGTTTGCGAGAACGACCGCGCCAGTCTCCTTGGCAAGTGCGACGGTATCGCCGACATGATCACCGTGGCCGTGGGTCAGCAGGATATGTGTAACACCGCTCGCGACATCCTTTGCATTCTGGCCAGCAAAGGACGGATTGTGCGTGAGAAACGGATCCAGCAGGATTTTCGCCTTTCCGATCTCGATGCGGAAAGCGGAGTGACCAAGCCAAGTGATCTTCATGGAATTTTCCTCTTATTATGGGATGCAAAAGCCTGCTTTGCTGGTTATGGACATATCCGATGCGGCCACAAAGAAAAGCGGCGCTGCTTCAATTTCTTTTGACGGGATGAAACGACGATGACGGTGCTGACGATCGAAGAACTGGCGACGGTGCTGCAGCCGGGACAGGCGATCGCGGGTCTCGATCTCGGCACGAAAACGATCGGGCTCTCGATGTCCGATCTCGGTCGGCGCTTTTCGACGCCCCGGCCTGTCATCAAACGCGAGAAATTCACGATCGATGCGGTAACGCTGCTGGAGTTTGCCACGAAGGAAAAGGTTGCCGCATTCGTTATCGGCCTGCCGATGAACATGGACGGATCGGCCGGGCCACGCGTACAGGCAACGCGGGCCTTCGTGCGCAACATGGAGCAGAAAACCGCCCTGCCCTTCGTGTACTGGGACGAGCGGCTGTCGACGGTCGCCGCCGAGCGTGCTCTGCTGGAAATGGACGTATCGCGCAGGCAGCGTGCCGAGCGCATCGACTCGGCCGCGGCAAGCTTCATTCTTCAGGGAGCGCTGGACAGGCTTTCCTTGCTCGGCAGAGCGGCATCCGACGACTTGGATCCGTGACGAGCATGCCACCAGGCGGCAATCGCCTTGCGTCGGCGAAACCCAATGATTGCGAAAACGACGAGACTATCGACGGCGATCGCGCGGGCGACCAGCGGCGGAATGGTTTCCGGCGGAATGCCGAGGATCTTCCCATAAATCTCGAAGGTCAGGTCGTGAACCTGCCTGCTCAGCATGAAGATGCCGAAGCTCATGTCGTAGTAGGAAAGCCAGTACCATCCCGCCAGAAAGACAATGGGACCGGCCCAGAAGATCAGAAACCACTTCATGCGGTCGTCTCTCGTTCTCTTCGAATGGATAGCCCCTCGTAAGAAACCAACCATATCGACAACGCCATCGAACCCAGAACCAGCGCCGGCACAGCGATATCCAGCGCAAGCACAGCGAAAAACATCATCGCGGCAACAAGAAACGCGGCTCTCGCGATTTTGGTTCCCATGGTTCCGGACACCCAACACTTTGGACTGCCCCAGCAACCTGACTTCTTAACCGCGAGGGCGCAACGTAAACCATTTGTTAAGGTTAACGCGCGCCGGACGCCTGTGGAAAGACTGTCTCTGCTTCAGCCGTAGACGCCGCGAACGATGCGTTTCAGGGCGGTTGCCGCCTTCTCCCAATCCTTCGGCGTCTTGAGTGCCAGCCCAGCGCACTGGCCGCCGGCGGAGGCGGAAAGAACGAGATGCTGAATGGCTGCGATCAGAATCGCATTGACGGCCACGACATCGACGCCCTTCGGCGGCGTCAGCGATCCGCGCATCCGGTCGAGCCAGTTTGCCAAGGCCTTCGACCGCGCCTCGGAAAGCCGCCTGACCTGCTCGGTATTTTCGGAGACTTCCCAGGCAACGATGCGACGAACAAGCGGATCATCCCTCAAGGCCTCGAGGAACAAGAGTGACAACCGCTCCATTAGGTCGCCGTAAGTCAGAAGGAACATGCCGCCGGTGTCTTCGGGAATGCGGTCCTTGACCCAGGTGCCAAGATCCGCGCCGATCGCCTCCACCAAGCCGTTGAGGCCCCCATAGTAACGGTAGATCAACTGCTTGTCGCATCCCGCGCGGCGGGCAACTGCGTTGACCCCGAAATTCTGGAACCCCTCCTCCGCCAGCAGCGACTTGGCTGCCTTAAGGATTGCCTTCTCCGTCGCGCTTCGGTCTCGGATACGTTTTTCCGGTTCGACACGGATTGCGTCGGCAACGGGTGTTAGCACCATGGGATCATTGAGCATTAGGATTCGGTCCGAATTGTCACTTTGCGGTGAGTAGCAACACCACCCAACACCGACAACGGACAAGCCTTTGAAAGATTGTGGACAGCCTGCCAAAGGTGACCGCAGTCAGGGCACCGTCACCGTTCGGCGACATGACGCTGCTTGACCCTAGAGCTCCTGCCCAAACCAGGCCGTCGGATCGGAAGCATCCACAAAGGGAGGTTCGAGACGTGCAAACCCACGGGAACCCCAAAAGCGCAGGGCGCCATGGTTATCGGCGCTGGCACCGAGGTGGACTGCTGTTACGCCAGCGTCTCGGGCATTCTTCAACCATTGATCAAGAAGCCCGGTGCCCATCCCCTGGCCTTGAAGGCGCGGCAGAAGGTTCATGTGAATATGGGCTGGAAAGGCTTCGACGATCGCGGCAGGCACCCGAGACGGGTGATGGATCGCGGCGATGTATTTCTGATCCGCATCCCAGCTGGCCGGATCGCCCTGTGGATCGGCGTACGTCTCTCGGAGCGCCGGCCACCAATCGCGATCAAGTCGCTCCTCGAAGGAAATCGTGTCGAAGACACCGACAATATAGCCGGCAACCCCTTCCGAATCTTCTGCCACGAAAGCCGTTTCGGGACTGAGCGAGACGTAGGGCGCTGAGTAGACATGGCCGATCAGCTTGCCGTCGCGATGCAACTCGGATGCATCGCGGCCGGCATCGCCCGTTACCAGCGAGATTCGATAAATCTGTTCGAGATCATCAGCACGGACGGGGCGCAGTATAGTCATCAGCTTGCCGGCGGATAGAGCAGATCGACGATGTAGCTGGCGTCGAAGCGCGAATCCAGCATGCCGTAGGTCGAGCGCCAGCCGCCTGCGAGCCGCGTCTCAATGAAGGCGTCGGCGATCCGGCCTGCTCCCAGGCGATACAGTTCAGCGGCGCCGGCAGCGAGCGCGAGCTGTTCGACCAGCAGACGCGCAGCGCCCTCGTCCCGCTCGCAGAGCGCCATCGCGGCGCGCAGCACGTCGATCGTCTTCTTGCCGGCCGGCCCGAGATCGCGCGCGAGCCCGGCAAACACGGTTTCGAAGAGATCCTTGCCGCGGTTCAGGATGCGTAGCACGTCGAGCGCCATGACGTTGCCCGAGCCTTCCCAGATCGCGTTGACTGGCGCTTCGCGATAATGACGAGCAATCGGGCGCTCCTCGGTGTAGCCGCTGCCGCCGATGCACTCCATCGCCTCGTAGATCAGTGACGGCGCGATCTTGCAGCACCAGTATTTCGCAACCGGCGTCATCACGCGGGCGTAGGCCGCCTCTTCGGCACTACCGCGCGCCCGGTCGAACGCATCGGCGAGGCGGAAGGACAGCGCTGTCGCGGCCGCCACATCGAGGGCCATATCGGCCAAGACACGCGTCATGATCGGCTGGCTGACCAGCATCTTGCCGAAGACGCTGCGGCCGCGGGTATGGTGCACGGCTTCCGCGAGCGAGGCACGCATCATGCCCGAGGAGGCCAGCGCGCAGTCGAGGCGCGTCAACGTCACCATGTCGAGAATAGTGCGGATGCCACCATCCGGCGTGCCGAGCAGGAAGCCGAAGGTATCGCTGAATTCGACCTCGGACGAGGCGTTGGAGCGATTGCCGACCTTGTCCTTCAGACGTTGGAAGTGGAGGCCGTTCGCCGAACCGTCTTCCAGCAGCCGAGGAACGAGGAAGCAGCCCATCCCATCCTTCGTTTGCGCCAGCATCACGAAAGCGTCGCTCATCGGCGCCGACATGAACCACTTGTGGCCGGACAGGCGGTAGATGCCTTCGCTGACCTTTTCGGCCGTCGTCTTGTTGGCGCGGACGTCGGTGCCGCCCTGCTTCTCCGTCATGCCCATACCGATCGTCACGGCGGACTTCTGCATGGCCGGCTTGTTCGTGGAATCATACTTGCGCGACAGTATCTTCGGCGCCCAATCCTTCTGAACGGCCGGTGAGGCGGAAAGGGCCGCGACCGAAGCGCTCGTCATTGTCAGTGGGCAAAGATGGCCAGATTCGAGCTGCGCCGTCAGATAGAAGCGCGCCGCCCTGACCTTGTGCGCCTGGTCCTTCGCCTCGGTATACGCCTGCGGATCCCACACCGACGAGTGAAGCCCCGATGACATCGAACGGCGCATCAGCGCGTGCCAGGCCGGATGGAACTCGACGACATCCAGCCGCTCGCCGCGCGGACCATGCGTACGCAGCTGCGGCGTGCCCTGATTCGCCATGCGCGCCAGCTCCTGCGCCTCCGGCGTGGTCACGTAGCGCCCTATATTGTCGAGATCATCGCGGATCCCGCGCGGCAACGTGCCGGTCAGGTCCACGATCAGCGGATCGGACCTGTAGGCATTGATCCCGGACCACAGGCTCGGCTGGTTGAGTTCGGCAAGTTTCTCTTCGGCGGGCGTCATGAATCGCTTCTAGTGCAAGAGGCAGGCAAAGGGAAACCGGAAGTTATAATTTCCCTATCTCTGCAATAGTTGAATTCGGGCAAAATTGCAGGGGGATACGGGCCTTTCCCACAGCGCAAGCTAGCCGCCGCCCGGCGCACTCTTTATAGACCCCGCAGACGACAGCAAGAGGCAGGTTCATGGTCTTCTTTCCCCACCGCCACCTCATCGGTATCAAAGGGCTCACAGAGCAGGATATCACCTTTCTCCTCGACAAGGCCGACGAGGCCGTCAAGATCAGCCGGCAAAGGGAGAAGAAAACGTCGACGCTGAGAGGCCTCACGCAGATCAACCTTTTCTTCGAAGCCTCGACGCGTACACAATCTTCGTTCGAGCTCGCCGGAAAGCGCCTCGGCGCCGACGTGATGAACATGTCGGTCGGCAATTCCTCGGTGAAGAAGGGGGAGACGCTGATCGATACGGCGATGACGCTGAATGCGATGCGGCCCGATGTGCTGGTTATCCGCCACTCCAGCGCCGGCGCAGCCGCCCTGCTTGCACAGAAGGTTTCCTGCTCGGTTGTTAACGCCGGCGACGGCCAGCACGAGCATCCGACCCAGGCACTGCTCGACGCGCTGACAATCCGCCGCGCCAAGGGCAAGCTGTCGCGCATCATCGTCGCGATCTGCGGTGACGTGCTGCATTCCCGCGTTGCGCGGTCGAACATCCTGCTGCTGAACGCCATGGGCGCGCGCGTACGCGTCGTTGCTCCAGCGACGCTGCTGCCTGCCGGCATTGCCGACATGGGCGTCGAAGTCTTCCATTCCATGACGGAAGGCCTGAAGGACGCCGACGTCGTGATGATGCTGCGCCTGCAGCGCGAACGTATGTCCGGCGCCTTCGTGCCCTCGGTGCGCGAATACTATCACTTCTACGGGCTCGACGCCGAAACTCTCAAGGCGGCGAAAGACGATGCGCTGGTCATGCATCCCGGCCCGATGAACCGTGGCGTCGAGATTTCCTCGGAGGTAGCGGATGGACCGCAGAGCGTGATCGCAGAACAGGTGGAAATGGGGGTGGCGGTGCGCATGGCCGTGATGGAGACACTGCTTGTCTCGCAAAATCAGGGTCCACGCACCGAAGGAGCCGGCGCATGAGCAACTCGATCGTCCTGAAGAACGTTCGCATCGTCGACCCCTCGCGCAATCTCGATGAAGTCGGCACCATCATCGTCAAGGACGGCGTGATCGTTGCAGCCGGTGCGGATGCGCAGAACCAGGGCACGCCCGCTGGCACCAAAGTGCGCGATTGCACCGGCCTCGTTGCCACGCCAGGCCTGGTGGATGCGCGCGTTCATATCGGTGAACCGGGCGCAGAACATCGCGAGACGATCGCGTCGGCGAGCCGTGCGGCAGCCGCCGGTGGCGTCACGTCGATCATCATGATGCCGGATACCGATCCTGTCATCGACGACATCGCGTTGGTCGAGTTCGTCAAGAAGACGGCGAAGGACAAGGCACTCGTCAACGTCTATCCCGCAGCGGCGATCACCAAGCACCTTGCCGGTGAAGAAATGACCGAGATCGGCCTGCTGATGGAAGCAGGCGCCGTCGCGTTCACCGATGGCCGCTCCAGCGTCCATGACACCCAGGTCCTGCGCCGGGTCATGACTTATGCGCGTGAATTCGGCGCGGTAATCTCCTGCGAGACTCGCGACAAATATCTCGGCGCCACCGGCGTCATGCATGAGGGACTGTTCGCGAGCTGGCTTGGTCTCGGTGGCATTCCGAAGGAAGCCGAGCTCATCCCGCTCGAACGCGACCTGCGCATCGCCAAGCTGACGCGCGGCAACTACCACGCCGCGATGATCTCCGTGCCGGAATCGGTCGAAGCGATTGAACTTGCCCGGAGCCGCGGCGCTACCGTGACCTGCGGCATCTCGATCAACAATCTCTCGCTCAACGAGAACGACATCGGCGAGTACCGCACCTTCTTCAAGCTCTACCCGCCGCTGCGGTCCGAAGACGACCGCGTGGCGATGGTGGATGCGCTGGCCCGCGGTGCAATCGATATCATCGTCTCCTCGCACGATCCGCAGGACGTCGACACGAAGCGCCTGCCCTTCGGCGAGGCTGCGGACGGCGCCGTCGGCCTCGAAACGATGCTCGCTGCGGCGCTTCGCCTGCATCACAGCGGTCAGGTAAGCCTCGTGCGCCTCATCGATGCGATGTCGACGCGGCCGGCGCAGATCTTCGGCCTCGAGGCCGGCACGCTGAAGCCGGGAGCGAAAGCAGATATTACGCTGATCGATCTCGATGACCCTTGGCTTGTTTCGAAGGACATGCTTCTTTCCCGCTCGAAGAACACGCCGTTCGAAGACGCGCGCTTCAGCGGACGCGCTGTTGCGACCTACGTCGCCGGACAGTGCGTGCATACGATATAAAAAGACGACCGGAGGGGAACATGGTCTCGGATCTCATGACGTGGCAGATCACGCTGCCGATCGCTTTGGCGGCAGCCGCCATCGGCTACCTGCTCGGCTCCATCCCCTTCGGCCTGATCCTGACGAAGGCGGCCGGACTTGGCGACGTGCGCAGCATTGGATCCGGCAATATCGGCGCGACCAATGTGCTCAGAACCGGCAACAAGAAGCTTGCTGCCGCAACGCTTCTTCTCGATGCACTGAAGGCATCCGCAGCCGCCTGGATCGTCGGCTACTTCCTGGGCAACGAAGCAGCGCTGATTGCAGGCTTCTTCGCCTTCATCGGGCACCACTTCCCGGTCTGGATCGGCTTCAAGGGCGGCAAGGGAGTCGCCACCTATATCGGCACGCTGCTCGGCGTTGCGCCGATCATGGTTCTTGCCTTTGCTGCGGTCTGGCTGGCGGTCGCGTTCACGACCCGGTACTCGTCACTTTCCGCACTGGTTGCAATGCTTGTCATTCCGGTTGCATTATGGATGCTGGGGGCCGAAAAGGTTGCAGCTGTCATGGCGATCATGACTGCAATCTCCTTCTGGAAGCACAAGGCCAACATCTCCCGCCTGATGAGCGGGACGGAAAGCAAAATCGGGGCGAAGGGATAGGATGGATGCTCGCAGCGCAAGGCCAAAGGGAATTGCGCTGATGGAACGCCAACGCATCGCGTGGCTGCGTCTTATCCGCTCCGACAATGTCGGACCGGCGACCTTTCGCGACCTCATTAATCATTTATATCGGCGTTCTCTTTTTCCGCCACCCGTCGCAACTCAGCGAGCATCTGCCTTATGAAGGCGATGTTCTCATGCGAGCCGGATCGTCCGGTATCTTTCTTTGCGAACTTGGCCGCCATGGGATAGTCTCTGAGGAAAGAGAAACGCTGCCTTTTCGGCTAGCCTCAACCACACTTCAAAAACGATACCTCAATTATCACAAATTGCACTGCGTTTTCCATCTCGCATTGGTTGCGTAGCGTTATAATGCGTAAAAATGCAGTCAAACCACTTGACCGAAACGATTTCCCTGTCCATGTCGAGGAACCGGTTATCTTGGCACGGCAGGGATTCCATCTGCTTATCCGCCGGCCTGGCACATTTTTTTAGAGAATCATGATGAATGTTGTAGTGGTAGAATCGCCTGCCAAGGCAAAGACGATCAACAAGTATCTGGGCTCCGGATACAAGGTGCTCGCCTCCTTCGGCCATGTCCGCGATCTACCTGCCAAAGACGGCTCGGTTCTTCCCGATCAAGATTTCGAGATGCTGTGGGAGGTCGACAGTGCGTCAGCCAAGCGGCTCAAGGACATTGCCGATGCGGTGAAGTCGTCCGACAGCCTGTTTCTCGCAACCGACCCGGATCGCGAGGGTGAAGCGATTTCCTGGCACGTCCTCGACATGCTGAACAAAAAGCGCGTGCTGAACGGCAAGACTGTGAAGCAGGTCGTTTTCAACGCGATCACGAAGAAGGCCGTCCTCGATGCGATGGCCGACCCGCGTGATATCGACGTACCGCTGGTTGATGCGTATCTGGCTCGCCGCGCCCTCGACTATCTCGTCGGCTTCAACCTGTCGCCCGTACTCTGGCGCAAGCTTCCCGGCGCACGTTCAGCCGGCCGCGTGCAGTCGGTGGCGCTGCGCCTCGTTTGCGATCGCGAATCCGAAATCGAGCGCTTCATCTCTGAAGAATACTGGAACCTTTCGGCTCTCTTGAAGACGCCACGAGGCGACGAGTTCGAGGCAAGGCTCGTTGCAGCGAATGGCAAGCGGTTGCAGGCTCGCTCGATCGCGAACGGCGAGGAAGCCGGCAAACTGAAAGCGCTTCTCGAGGGTGCCACCTATGTAGTGGATACCGTCGAGGCGAAGCCGGTCAAGCGCAACCCGGGACCACCCTTCACAACCTCCACACTGCAGCAAGCCGCTTCCTCGAAGCTCGGCTTTTCGGCGTCTCGTACCATGCAGATTGCCCAGAAGCTCTACGAGGGTGTCGACATTGGGGGCGAGACGGTAGGTCTGATCACCTACATGCGTACGGACGGCGTACAGATGGCGCCCGAAGCCATCGATGCGGCACGCAAGGCCATCGTCGACCAATTCGGCCAGCGCTACATGCCCGAAAAAGCTCGCGTCTATTCGACCAAGGCGAAGAACGCACAGGACGCCCACGAAGCAATCCGGCCGACCGACTTCAATCGCTCGCCCGATCGAGTGCGTCAGTTCCTCGATGCCGACCAGATCAAGCTTTACGACCTGATCTGGAAGCGTGGTATCGCGAGCCAGATGGCCTCGGCCGAGATCGAAAGCACGACGGCTGAAATCACGGCCGACAACAACGGCGAGAAGGCCGGCCTGCGCGCTGTCGGCTCGGTGATCCGTTTCGATGGTTTCATCGCCGCCTATACCGACCAGAAGGAAGATGGCGAACAGAGCGACGACGGTGACGAAGATGGTCGCCTGCCCGAAATCAATGCGCGCGAGAACCTCGCGAAGCAGAAGATCAATTCGACCCAGCACTTCACCGAGCCGCCGCCGCGCTACTCGGAAGCGTCGCTGATCAAGAAGATGGAAGAGCTCGGTATCGGTCGCCCTTCGACCTATGCTGCGACGCTGGCGACGCTGCAGGACCGCGAATATGTCACCATCGACAAGCGCAAACTCATCCCGCAGGCCAAGGGACGGCTGGTGACGGCCTTCCTCGAAAGCTTCTTCACCAAGTATGTCGAATACGATTTCACGGCGGATCTCGAAGAGAAGCTCGACCGGATCTCGGCCGGCGAGCTGAACTGGAAACAGGTTCTACGCGATTTCTGGAAGGATTTCTTCTCCCAGATCGAGGACACGAAAGAGCTTCGCGTCACCAACGTTCTCGACTCGCACAACGAGGCGCTGGCGCCGCTTGTTTTCCCGAAACGCGAAGACGGCGGGGACCCGCGCATCTGTCAGGTTTGCGGCACGGGCAATCTGTCGCTGAAGCTCGGGAAATACGGCGCCTTCGTCGGCTGCTCGAACTATCCAGAATGCAACTATACCCGCCAGCTTTCATCCGAAGGCGGTTCGGAAGCCGAAGGCGTTGCGCTGAACGAGCCGAAG
>Ga0123342_1009927_pt1 | contig 11127 bp, 9 predicted proteins | sample Turbeawhitnodule_FD_89960 | JGI IMG/M metagenome (GOLD analysis project Ga0123342, IMG submission 89960) | Root nodule microbial communities of legume samples collected from Mexico - Turtle bean Mexico white nodule | ecosystem: Host-associated > Plants > Roots > Nodule | place: Mexico: Nepantla... | reverse complement strand
TGCAAAGTCTTGGTGAGTTCTTGAATTAGAACATTGATCCAATTCTAAGTAAAGTGCCACTATGACCAGCTCAAGTTGCTCCTAAGAATGTCAAAGAATCATGTATTCTTGTTGTCACATTCATATCAATTTGTTTCCAATTTTGTTTTTGAGATATTATAGATTTTATTCTCTAATTCTAAACTCAGATTTCATTTCCCAATTCAATTCAAAGAAGCAACTTGGACTTTCATGTTACTTGACCCACTCGTAGTGGTAGAAACTTCCTTCAGACCGTCTAACAAACAATCTAGTCTTCGTTATTTTCATTAAATTCTTTTTACATCTTTCTCTTTATTTCATTTGAGGTGTTTTCTTCAATTGAGTCTTGGCAGATAGGTCGTTGGATTGTTTACTTCATGTAATCACTAGACTGTCTAGTCAGACTGCCTACTTTGTGAAATAAAAGGAAATAGTTTAATGTGTTTGAAACATAAGATTAGAATAGATAATAATCAAGACTCAAATAAACCCATTTAGATGAATCATATTTAAAAAAATGAATTTATTCACGATTACAGTCCAAGAATCTATTATTAAAGCTAATAAGTGTGTGTAAAATTATGACCATCAATATGTATTAACACATTAGCTCTCCTTCTAGGGTTATAGTACAAACGATGATAACATGCAACATAAATGAGATAAAGGAGAGAGAAATTACACACAATAATTTATAATTCATTTGTCACAAAAGATTACATCTAGTTCTTGACCAACCAGTTAAGTGCAACTGTCCACTTTGGTAGGATTTACAAAGTTTACTAGAGGTGTAGTAGCTTTACCCACTTAATGCTATAATTTTTTATATGTCTCTTAAATTGTATGAAAATATTTGCTCCAATTATCACATTTACACATGTTTATCAAGCTCTGTGAACCATTCATGACAACCAATACTACCTACAATTATATCTTCCTAAAAGATTACTTGCAACAATGAAGTACATACATTTAGGTTGAAAACAAGATTAAACTCGTGTAGTGTAAACGGTATGAGGAAATTTCCCAAAAAAATATTTTGAGGTATATAGGACAAGAGAGGTGAAATATAAAATTCCAGGTATAAACATAGAATATGGATGGGTTTTGCAAGTTCTAAAGTATGTATATGCCACCTTAAAACCTTTTGCAAGTTACCCCTTGAGTATTCTTGAAAAAAGCTACTCCTAACTCAATTAAGTATTCTTGACACAAGTCACTCCTAACTTAACCAAATATTTTTTACTCAAACAACTTTTGACTGACATCGAGTATTCTTTACTCAAGCTACTCTTTACTAACATCGACTATTATTTGACAAGTAGCCGCTCTTGGTTAAAATATGAAGGTAGGGTGTTTCAATGAACTTGATAGAAGACCTCTAAGAAAATGATCAACTATTATAGTTGTGGCTAGCAAAATACAAGAAGGGTGGGATTCAATTGAGCTCCGCATGACCAAACTTTTGTTCATCTTGGGTTACATCTCAAATTACAACCCAATATAATATAATCCTTAAAGCAATGAGAGACTGAATCCATGATTATATGGCCCTTATCAAATTATCATAAAGATGGGACATGTTGCTTATCAACTACAATTACCTAAAGAAAGTAGAACCTACTACTTTTTCATGTATCATTTGTACCCATTGATATTATCATAGGTTCTTGAGCTACAAGTTGAAACCATAGAATAAGTGATGGCAGTCGTCCAACCACACACAACCAGATGACAAGAAGAATGAAGATCTAAACTCTATTTATAAACTTACTTTCAAATATGGGCCTAATTAGGATTTATAGGAAAACTCTAGGATGAAGGAATATACAAAGCATATCCAAGAAGATCTCTAAGTCATCAAAACATTAACTAGAGTTTGGTCAGAAGAACACAAGAAGACAGAGTTTCGGCTGACTTCAGAAGAGATTAGTCAACCTTATTTTTGGGAAAAACTTTAGCTTAAATAATTGTATAAAGTTGTTTAGGATTTCATGGGCCATGTATTGTTCATAGTAGCATAAAATAATTGGGCCAAGTATCATAGATTTATGGGCTTGTACTTGGACTAATAGTAGAATAGGTATAGTTAACCTTATAAGTGACTAGTTAAGCTCAAAGAAGCCCAATTGTAACCCTAGATCATCTAGGGTACAATATAGGATGAAAATTACCTTGGTAAGAAGCACATGAACGTCCAATTGTGATGTGAGTTATTTTAGGATTGCACATTTTATGGGTTACGCTTTTGTTTATGAGTTTTGAGATTAGCAATTATGGTGAGAAACCAAAAGAAGATTCCCATTGAACACGAACTTAACCTACTAGTTAAGTAAGTGTGAAGGATCACTTCTAGAGAGAAAAGAGAAAAATACAAATATGGTGAGGATGATAATGATGACTTGCAAAAATAAATGAACAAAAGATGAAGAATAGAAAGTGAAAACCAAAATAAAAAGAATAGCATGATAACATAAAAGAGGAATGGAAGGTGGCACAAAAAGAAGCAAAAAGAGAAAGGGATGAAGGAAGCTTATGGAAAAGAAGTGTTGTCATGGCACTTGGAGAAGGAGATACTCCGAGATAAGTGGTGCAGAGCCGCCACTTGAAGTGAATAACACTCAAGATAAGACCCAAGGTTAATAGGAGACTCAACTCACTAAACACTTTGACAGAGTTTCTTTACTTTCAAAATTAAAGGTGTCAAATACATGAGGCAAGACACTCTATTTATAAGAGAGTGTCTTGGAGAACAAGATAGAGGGGTAGGGGTGTCATTTATGAGAAGCCTTCTAGAACGTAGGTAAAAGAAACCCTAAACCTAGAAGCACTTGTCATGAAAAATGGGCTTGGCATAAGCCCAATTTATGCTTAGTGAACCCTACTTTAGCTTATTATTCTATTTGGTCCCCCAAAATGAGCCCAATTTACTTGCATAAACTTGTCTTTTAAAAAGACCAAAAGAAAGAACATTTGATTGTCTGGCCTATGTGCAGTTATTCTTCTGTTGAAGTCCTTCTGAAGTTTGGTGGGGCATTGTTTGGATAGTAAGATGACTGACTTAATTGTGAAGTGTTTGTTGTGTCCTTGGTTATCTCCTTGTCTAATTGGGTTGTATTAACATGGCAACCTAGGAGTGGAGAGTATTTATCTTGGAAGGTGTGAGCTACACATGGAAAGCATGGGTCCACATGGCACCTTCTAATTAGAGAGTTTTATTTTTAATTTTTCAAATTTTGGCTCCAAAATGTTTTGCCACTTCCAGTTATTTTCCTTTATTTTTATTTTAGTAGATTAAGGCGTATTTAGCATAAATTGAACTATGCCAAAACCCACCTTAACCTATGATATAACCCAAGTAGCTACGAAGATGACCAAGGAAGCAAAAGACAAAGCACATGGAGAACAGTCATCTCAACGAACAATTCAATACCCCACCAAGGATCACATGGACCTCACCAAAGGAGCTGGGCATAAACCAGCACACCAACTATTCTTTCTTTTGGTCTTCTTATAAGATACAAATATGTTGTAAATAATTTGGGCTCTCTTGAGGGGTCCAAATAGTAGAATAAGCTGGAATAGGTGCCTATAGCACAATAGGGGGATTAAGTTATCATTTTAACTTGTTTCTAGCCCTTTATGAAGGAAATTTGACCTAGTTCCTAGAAGAACAAGCCTTGGGTGCGGTTTTGACTTCGTCAAACCCTAAAGGCAGCCCCTCACACATTTACCACTCTACCCTTGCTCTTCTTGCCCACCAAGGCACCCATTCCTATAAATAGGGTGCCTTACTCCATGTATTTTCAAGTTGAATTTGAATGAAGTAAACAAACTCTACACAAATTGTGTGAGCTCTTAGTGAGGCTTATGTCCTCTTAGGTTTGAGGTCTTATCTTGAGTGATTTGGGAAGCTCTCAAGTGGCGGCCAACACACTCATCTTGGAGCACATCACACTCCAAGTGGCGTGACATTTCTCACCCACCATCATAAGTTTTCTCATTCCATTTTCTCATTTCTCACCACCATTATACAAACCAAGTAGCTATGAAGATGACCAAGGAAGCAAAAGACAAAGCACATGGTGAGTAGTCATCTCAGCAAACAATTCAAGACCCCATCAAGGATCTCATGGACCCAACCAGAGGAGATAGGTATAAACCAAAGCACCAACTGTTCTTCCTTCTGGTCTTCTTCAAAGATAGAATATGTTGTAAATAATTTGGGCTCACTTGAGGCGTCCAAATAGTAAAATAAGCTAAAGTAGTTATCAAATTGGGCCTATGAGAAGTTCTTTAGGGTAGGAAGCTTAACCTACCTTCTAGAATGTAGGATGATGGTGCGACATTGACTAAAATCAATACCCTAGCCGCACCATATTTCTCCTTTTCCCATCATACCCCTATTCTTGTTCTCCAAGGCTCCTTCACTTATAAATAGGAGGTCTCTCTCATTGTATTCACAAGTTGAATTTGAATGAAGTAAAAAAACTCTGCACAAATTGTGTGAGCTCTTAGTGAGGCTTATGTCCTCTTAGGTTTGAGGTCTTATCTTGAGTGATTTGGGAAGCTCTCAAGTGGCAGCCAACACACTCATCTTGGAGCACATCACACTCCAAGTGGCGTGACATTTCTCACCCACCATCATAAGTTTTCTCATTCCATTTTCCTTCCATTTCTTCATTCCATTTATGTTTTTGTCTCTTAGTTCTCTTATTTGTTGCTCTTGGGTTTAACTCATAATTATGAGTATGGTGCATCATTTGGGAGGCCATGACCACCATTGATGTTTACCTTGTGCCCATTTCAATTCCGCAATTGCATCTCATTCTCACTATATCTTGTTTTTCATCTTTGCCTCTGTGAAGTGAACCTTCACACTTACTTAACCAATTGGTTAAGTTCGTGTCCAGTGGGAATCTTCCTTAGGTCCTCCCCATTAATTGTTAAAACCCCAATCTTAAGTAAAAGTGTCACCATAAATGAAAATATCTAAAAATCAACTCACATCATGTTTTATTCAGAGCTTTCGTTTTTGAGCTTATCTTGTTTAGAGTTGATTGGCACTTTAATTTCTTGCATCTTTAATTTCTTGTCTTTACATTCAAGCACCTTTAAATTCTTGTCTTTACTTTCAAGCACTTTTAATTTCAGCCCTTTACTTTCTTGATTTTAAATTCGGCATTTACCTTATTCAATAACATTGTTTCGCTTTTTGAATGTTCCTTTATGTCTTTTATTGTTCTTGCTTATTTTCCTTGAGTCATATGTTCTTTAGTGTTCTAGGAGTCCTTATATTTTTGCCTCTACTTACTTGCTTTTAATTGTGAAAATTTATAAGTAATTAGAAACTTGTTTTAGTAGAAGTAGATTTAAGTTCCAAACAAAAAATTTCAATTGATCAATTATTTTGAATCCTAAACTTTTGTGAAATTGAAGTTATATATATGCATGGATAAAAATATGGACATTTCATTCCCACAATCCAAGAACAAGTATAAAAAAAAGGGAAAAAAGGGAATTTGCACCAAAAAAAAATAAATTGTGTTCCAATCTTTCAAAGAGCAACATTTTCAAAATTTTGGGTTCATCTTGATTGGCAAATTGATTTCCACATTGTGGAACTTTTATCCTTTTGCATTGACAAATTTCTAAAGAAAGTTTCATTGTTAAAAGTTTAGTAAGTATCTTAGAGTCTTTTTGTGTGCATTTTTCTTGTTTGTCTCCTTTTCAAGTTTTGTCTTAATCTCTTTTCCCAAAATTTGTTTAGCTTTCTTGTTTTGAGCTTTTCTTGATTGTCTTTTCAAATTCCCTAAGTTTTGTTGTGGTTCTTTGAGATCAAGTGTTTTTTGGCTTTGTCTTCTTTCACTTGAGAATATTTTCAACACCAAGATAAACCTTTTGTTGAGAGGATAAAATTCTTTTGAGTGATTTGAGTGTTCTCCTCTTGTTTTTTTTTTAGCTAAAGTGACGCAAACTTGAGAGAGTGTATTCTAATCTTTCTTCAGGGGAGTCATCAAAACCACAATCTCCCTAAAAGGCATTCCTTATGGGTGAATTGGCGGCTGCTAGGAGATCCCTTACCTAAAAAGAAGAGGAAATGAGGCAAATGGAGGAGAGGCTCCAAAGGCTTGAAACCCCTCAAGTAAGACAACCAAGGAGGTGGGAGCATAGGAAGGCTACAAGGAGTTTCACTCCATATGGCAACCATGAGGAAGATGAAGAATGGAGATTGAACCAATTTGATGAGAGGCGCCAACATCAACACCATACTCATAAAATTTCTTTTCCTTATGTAAAACTTCCTAGTTTTAGTGGGGAAGGTGACCCCAACATTTACCTAGGATGGGAGACTAAAGTTGAACAAATTTTTAATGTACATGAGGTCCAAGAAGACGAAAAAGTCAAGTTAGCCTCCTTAAAGTTTTTAGACTATGCCATGCAGTGATGGCAAAACACTGTAATGGACATTGGACTTAACAAGAGGCCAATTGTGGTCTCTTGGGAGGATTTAAAGTTATGCATGCACACTAGATTTGTTCCTCCTCACTATGAGAAGGAACTCGTTTTGAAGCTCCAACGACTTCAACAAGGAAAAAAAAGTGTAGATGATTATTTTAAAGAGTTTGAAACCACTTTAACTAAAATTGACATGCATGAAAGTGAGGAGTCTAAAATGGCTAGATTTGTAAGTGGATCGAGAAGGGAAATCCTAGATGTGGTAGAACTTTATGAGTATTCATCTTTAGAAAAAATGGTTCACCTTGCCATCAAGGTTGAATCTCAACTTTCAAAGAAAACTCATTTCAAAAACTCTCATAATAATGACTACTACCACTCATCTTGGAAAAACAAGAACAAATCTTCTTCAAAAACTTTTCCCTCAAATTTTGTGTAAGATTCCTCTTACAATCCTAGGGATTCTAAACCCTCCACTTCAACACCTAAGTCCCCTACCAAAACCTCAAGTCAAAAGTGTTTTAAATGTTTAGGTTTTGGACACATTGCAACAAATTGCCCTTCTAAAAGATATATGATGGTTAAAGAAGGGGTTGTCATGAGTGACCATAACTATCAATGGTCTAAGTCCCCTACCTCTACAAAAAGCCAAAGTGAGGAAGAGTATGAAGTTCCATGTGAGGGAGACTTGTTAGTAGTGAGGTGCATGCTAGGTCAAGTTTTAAAGCCTTTTGATGAAAGTCAAAGGGAAAACATTTTTTAGACTAGGTTACTCATTAATGACAAGTTGTGTTCCTTAATTATGGATGGGGGTAGTTGTACAAATATGGCAAGCACAAGAGTGGTAGAAAAGCTTGGGTTGCCTACCATCTCTCATGCCAAACCCTACAAGCTCCAATGGCTTAGTAAGGAGGGTGAAATCATGGTTAATACACAAGTCCTCATAACTTTTGCTATAGGAAAGTATAAAGATGAGATTTTATGTGATGTTGTGCCAATGGAAGCAACACATATTCTATTGGGAAGGCCTTGGATAAATGATAGACAAGTTCTACATGATGACCTAACCAACAAATTGAATTTTACCTTCCAAGGGCACAAGGTTACTTTAAAACCCCTCTCTCCCAAAGAGGTTCATGAGGACCAATTAAAAATGAAAACAAAAAGAGAAAATGAAACAGGTGAGGAAAATATAAAGGATTTCATCTTGTTAGCCCACGTAAATATAAATGCGCCTTCAAGATATACTTCTTCCTTCCCTTTTTTATTACCAAAGGTTTCTACCTACTCACCATCTTTGTTAAAGAATTTTAGGAATGATTTTCAAACACCTCCTAAAGGTTTCCACCTTTTAAGAGGATTTTCATAAAAAAAAGTTGTCATTCCCAAACATTCTTTCCAAACATGGTTTGCTATAAAACCCCATCTTTTGAACTCACCAAGCTTAAGGAACATAGGTCAAGTTCACATCCCACTCCTTGCACTATCTTATATGTAAGCAAGCTGACTATGTTATCTGCAGGAGTTCTAAATTCGAGGTCGAATTCTCTCGAACATTGGGGGGGGGGGGATGATACAAACCAAGTAGTTATGAAGATGACGAAGGAAGCAAAAGACAAAGCACATGGTGAGTAGTCATCTCAGCAAACAATTCAAGACCCCACCAAGGATCTCATGGACCCAACCAGAGGAGATGGGCATAAACTAGAGCACCAACTATTCTTCCTTTTGGTCTTCTTCAAAGATAGAATATCTTGTAAATAATTTGGGCTCATTTGAGGGGTCCAAATAGTATAATAAGCTAGAGTAGGTCCATATAGCATAAATAGGAGGTGTAGTTCTCAAATTGGGCCTATGAGAAGTCCTTTAGAGTAGGAAGCTAACTTACCTTCTAGAATGTAGGATGATGGTGTGGCACTGACCAAGGTCAATACCCTAGTCGCACCATATTTCTCCTTTTCCCGTCATACCCCCCTTCTTGTTTTCTAGTAGCAATCTTCATTAAGTCTCACCATATCATTGCTAATCAAAATCATAATCCTAGTGGAAATCCTAAAAACATGTGCAATTCTAAAATCAACTCACATCACCTTGTTTGATCTCTATCTCATTTTCTCCATGTGATTAGGCCTAACATATAACTCTCCACACACCTCACGACACTCCAAGGCTCTAAGAGTTCTTTGTAGCTCCCAGTTTACCTCTATACTTCATTGTTTCTGCCAATCCATTATACATTTGAAGAACCAAGTCATTCCATGGAGGTTTCAAGCTATCAAGAAGTCATATCAGTTAGTAACAAGTCTGTAAAAGAGGTTGAAGTTGTAGTCAAATGGAAAATCTACCTAACTTTGAGGCTACTTATGAATCGATTGATACTATAATAAAACAATTTCCACACTTTATTCTTGAGGACAAGGTGAAACTTTCTGTGGGAAGTATGTAAAAAGAGGTAGGAAGAAAAGGGATTTGGACCCAAAAAGCCCACAATCCAATAATGAGTAAAGTCAATTGTATAAAGGAATATGGATGATGAGAATATGGGGGAAAGGAAGGGAGAGGAGATTAATATTTTCGGGACATTATTATGGCATTGCAACATTCGTTGGAACATTACTTTGCACGTGCAAATTCCAAATGGAGAAAAGGATTGCATATTTTTATGGGTTACTCTTTTGTTTATGATTTTTTAGATTAGCAGTTACGGTGAGAAACCCAAAGAAGATTCCCACTGGACACAAACTTAACCGAGTGGCTAAGTAAGTGTGAAGGTTCACTTTTAGAGGAAAAAGAAGAAAACACAACTACGGTGAAGATGATAACAAGGTAAAGACCAAATTAAAAGAAAAGCATGAGAATATAGAAAGAGGAATGAAAGGTGGCACAATAAGAAGAAAACAAATGAGTAAAGATGAAGGGATAAAGAAAGCTTATGGAGAAGGGGCAAGGAATCACGCCACTTGGAGGATGGGTTACTCCAAGATAAGTGGTTAAGAGCCACCACTTGAAGTGCACACACACTTAAAATAAGACCCACAATGGAGAACACTCAAGTCTCACTAAACATTCCTGCAAAGTTTCTTTTCTATTTCAAAATTCAATGTGTCAATACACGGGGGAAGACACCCTTTATATAGGGAGGAGTGACTTGGAGAGCAAGATGAAGGGAGGGTAGAAAAGGTAAGGGTGAGGGATAACCATAGGGTTTGACCAATGTCAATGCCACCCCCTAGACCTAGTTTCTAGAAGTTAAGGTTGCCCTTCCTAAACCTAGGTGCTCATAAAGAGAAAATTGGCTTGGCACAATCCTAAGTTGCTAAGCACACTCCTATTTATGCTATATGAAACCTAATCTATTGAAATATAAAACAAAGAAACTAGCTTGTGCTTAGCTTCCATCACTTGGGCTCTGCTTCTAATGGTCCTCTGTAGAATGATAGGCTCTAAGGCACTAGCTAGTGGATGGTCCTGACCTAGCCCTAAATCATATGTCATGCTCTAGGTCATCCTTTGGGAAGGTTGGGCTAGTTCAAGGAATGTTTTATCTCTCATGTCTTCATCATGCTCTCCTGGTGGGAAGGAATTCGTCCACGAATTTGCAACACCTGTAGAGAAAGGAGTTAGATCACTAACATTAAAACAATTACTCCTTGAATGCGTGTTAGGTAAATCTAACTGATAAGCATTATCATTTATCCTTTTAATGATTTGGAAGGGACCATTACCACGAGGCAGAAGTTTTCATTTCCTTTGAGTAGGGAAGTGATCCTTCCTCAATTGAAGTCAAACCCATTCTCTAGGTCCAAAGATCAATGCTTTGTGCCCCTTATTCTTTGTGTGAATCTAGAACAAAAATCAGGTTAGCCAAGAACAAAAGCAATACAATAGCAAAGCAACAAAAAAACAATCGGTTGTTTCTTCGAAACAATTGGTTGTTTATACTAGTAAAGCTTAAAACATAATTTAAATGAGTTTGAGGGTAAGAGAGAGATACACCAACAATTTATACTGGTTCACTTTTAAGTCAAGAGCTACATCCAATCCCAGAAAACCACTGGGTAATCCACTAAGTAATCAAACCAGATTACAACACACAAACCACCAAAGTAATGACCTTGAACCCTTCAAGAAACACACTCCCTTTGGCAAATCACACATCAAGAGTATTGATCTTGACCACCTCAAGAGCACATAACACCAGAAATACAGTAGGTTGAGAAGGGATTACACTTGTTTACAAAACAATATGAAATCAGTACAATTGCAATCCTATTCCATCTCTTTGAAAACCCAAAGCTTGATGTGAATGTTTGAATCTTGAAATCAACTTTTTTTCAACTGAAAAACTCAAATCTATTTCTCTACTTTGTTTGAAAACATAAACAAACTATTTATATTTTCCAAAGATTGGTCAAAGCATTTAATGAAGAAGTGTATTCAGTTGGAAATCATTTAAAACACATTCAACCACCAAAACATAATTTTGTTAGGATTTTCAAAGAAACAATCAGTTGAAACCACGATACAACCGATTGTTTGGTTTGGCAGTTAAGTCAACCAAACTTAAACAATTTTCAACCTTTTCAAAAACTCCTAAGAGTAAAACAACCAGTTTATTCGACAAAACAACAGGTTGTTTTTCACTTA
>Ga0123342_1009926_pt1 | contig 11128 bp, 7 predicted proteins | sample Turbeawhitnodule_FD_89960 | JGI IMG/M metagenome (GOLD analysis project Ga0123342, IMG submission 89960) | Root nodule microbial communities of legume samples collected from Mexico - Turtle bean Mexico white nodule | ecosystem: Host-associated > Plants > Roots > Nodule | place: Mexico: Nepantla... | reverse complement strand
ATCAAACCTAGATCACTTACAACACAACCAAGAAAGTGACATTGATCCCCTCAAGACACACACTTCTCTTGGCCAACACACCAACACTAAGAATGCTGATTTTGATCCCCTCAAGAACACACAGCACTTCTCAGCAAACACACAAAAGAAACTTGTTCAACAGATACAAGGATTACACTTGTTACATAAGTAAATCTGAAAATCAATACAAGCAGAAATCCTATCTCACACTCTTTGATCAAACTCAATCTCTAAGCAATCTCAACTCTTGGAAAATCAGAATCTTGTTGTTCTCAAAAGATTGTTATTTCTCAAATCTGTTTTTCTGAATTTATTCAAAGATGTTTGTTATCAAATCTTAACAAACTTATTCATTGCATTTAAAAATTGGTCAAAGCATTAAAGACTGGAGAGTAAACAGTTAGAATCATTTAAAGCTCAGTCAAAGCACAAAACAGTTTTTCTGTTATGGTACCAAAACAAACAATCGGTTGTTTCCTCGAATAAATCGGTTGTTTTGGTTTTAACAGTTCAACCATTTGAAAAACAGTTTTCAATCTTTTCTAAAAACATCTAAGTATAAAACAATCGGTTGTTTCGACAAAACACTCAAACTACCCCAGATCCTAACTAAGACAGCTCAGCAACAGCAAGCACAGTCAAACCTTCAACATCCTTCAAAGGGTTTGGATTCTTCAAAGCTTGAACACCACTTGGTTCAACACATATCTCTTTTCCCACAATAAAATAAATAAATACATCACATATTACTATATTTGATAAGACACATATAATATTTATCTTATCAATCCTAAGTCAATTCATTACAAAACTAAATTGAAGATCTCATATTACTTAAAAATTACATGAATGTAAAACATAGTCACGTGTATAACACACAACTATTTAGATATAATTTTGAAGGTATGTTTGACATTTGGTAAAGGTAAATGGATTAAGTCCAAGTTTTAGATTAGTCCAAAGCATCGCTTTGCTCTTAGTATAAAAAGTAGTGTCATGGTAATATAAACTTTTATATGTCTTAAGCTCTAAAGAAATTAATTGTTCAAAATAACTTTTCTTTTAAGAAATACTTCCAACATGCTTCCATAATCACCATCTCCCTTGTCGCACCAAAGTTTCCTACTGCCCCCATCAAGCTTTCTAGAGAAAAGTACATGACATTGTGCCTTGAGCATTGGATTAACATGAAAGAACCAAACTCTCATAATTTAGGGTTTACAACTTCTTTCTCCTGTTGTGGCTTTTTCAATTACTTTAATAGTTAGAACAAAAATATCTTCCTAGAAATTACTTGAATGTTCTAGAAGCACACCAACATGATCACGAAGAGGGATATTCAATCCAAATTTTTTGGATTTATAATGGTGGTTGAACCACTTTAATCTCATAAGCCCATCGAACAAGATTTTAAACTAATGTAATGCTAGAGATTAACCTATATCATATTCACAAGGAGCATGGGTGTTCAATCTCATCGAACATAATCAATTATACTTTAAGAATATTGAAATTTAAACATTTAGAACCATAGAAAACCAGATAATAACCAATGAAACAAGAATCAAATAAAAAAATTAATCCTAGAAATCTAGAAATCCATAAAGAAAGTAATAAAGTGAGCAAATTAAAATGCATGATTAGAAAGTAAATAAAATAAGGAAAATAATGAAACAATTAGAAATTAAAAAAGAATCAGAATAGAAGAAAGCTTATAAAGAAAAATGGAAACTAGAGAGAAATTTGAGAATTCTAAAAGGAAAATTATTTAAAGTGCATAAAGAAAAAAGAAAACTAGATAGAAAGTGATTGTCACTTATATACGGTGTACAATATTATAAAAGGCGTATAAGAATATTATAAAAGGCGTATAAGGTCCATGGATAAAGTCCAATCAATTTTGATTTCATTCTTAACTCATTACAAGAAAAACATAAACATGAAATAGAAATCAATTTTAGAAAAAAAAATGGTTTCTAAATTAGTTTCTATTATTGATAAATGGTTTTTAAATTGGTATCTAATTACCTACCAATGTTTTAACTACCAATTATTTAGTTTCTAAATTTGGTAGCAAAAACTTTGGTTGTCAATTAGATATTAATTTAGAAACCATTTAACAATAATAGAAACTAATTTAGAAACCAAATTTTTTCTAGTCTCTAAAATATTCTCTAATATAGTTACTATAACAACTAATTATATTTTGTCTCTAAAAAATGGTTTCTATTTCATGATTGTAGTGACTTGTTGAGTTTTTCATACATACAAAGTTTTGCTCAGGAAAATGGAATTCATTGAGTGAGTTTCTTGTTAATTTAGTTATTGCTCTTTGGAGTAGTTTCGCTAGGCAAAAATTCATGTGCGGAGCAAAATTGTACTTAAATATATTAATTGCAAGTTTGAGTCTTTTGTGACAAATAGATTCTCGTTTGGTTAAATATTAGTTCAAATAGTTAATTGTAATTGTCAATGATTCATTAACTATAATGTTTCTCACTAAGTTAATTCCTCAAGTTTTTAAAGCTCTTTGATTAAATTAATATGGTCATCCACCTATATAAAGAAGAATAATCAATATCAATAAAATTATACACAATTAAGGTCATTTCTGACTAATTCCTCTTTTATGGTTCATATACCAAAACTAAGCTAAAATGAACTTTTGTGTACTAAAGAAGTGGTAAAAAAAATCCAATTAATTATGTCAAAAGTGTACATAATTTTTTTATTAGTGGTCAATTAGGAGACCATTTTTAAAACTATTGACTATGATAGGTTGTTAAACTACTACTACGAGGGATGCTATCAATGTTATCGGGTTGAGAATCTGGTAAAGAAGACTTTGTAGACAATAACTTCAAACAAGCATGTCTTCAAATTAGTTGTCTACAAACTTATGACAAGTAAGGCAAAACTTCGACAATAAGTTTATAGTCTAACTATTCTACATAAACATGGGTCAAAGGCCATGAGATTAGTAAGTTTATCATATTCCATCTAATCAAGGAAGTTTCGTTCAATTTGTCTCACATCCTCTTTAGAACCTTCCTATCTAGGGAATGTTAAGGAATTGGAGTAAGATGCTACTGAGGTTATGAGTGCATGCATTAAGGACCAAGAAGGAGGCTTGAATAGAAATTTATATTTTGTCTGAACATTTATTGGACCTTTATAAATGTTTTTATACTTTTTGTAATTAGAGACTTTTATGGACATTATTTTTATATTAGTTAAGTAGAGGGTTAGGAAAGGGAAGTATGTGTCTAATCTTTTTCAACTATAGTATCTATATAGGAAGAGTTCAAGTAATTTCGATTACTTTGATTAAATAAAAAATAGGTGTTGAGTGTGTTATATATCAAGTGGTGAGTCACTCCCTCGTTTCTTTTTTTTTTTTTCTCACTAAGGCTTTGTTTGGGTTAGGGAGTGAAAATGAGGGAGTGGATTTAAAATGATATGAAGAGAAAGTGTAAAGAAAGTTAGGGTGTTTGGATTAAGGTAAATAGAGGGGAAAGTTTATAAAAGTTTATAAAAGTTTGTGAGTGATGTGATGGGTGTGATTGAAATTGTATTTTTTTTTAATTGATAAAAATATAACTTTACACATTTGCCCTTATATTTAGAAATTGATAAAAAAATTAATTTGATTGATTATTTGTGAAGTTTTTATAAAGTTTTTTACTTGATTTTAGAAAAATTTAAAAATTTAAATATTTTGTATACTTATAATTATTTTATAAATTTAAACTAATATTTATAAAGTTTTTTACTTTATTTTTAGAAGAAAAAAATATATACATAAAAATATCAGAAAAAAATTAAATATTAATAAAAAAAATTTAACTACCAGAAAACTCATTAAAACTTTCATTAATGAAATTTCATTAATTTTCAATAACATACTCATGTGATTAAGAAAAAACTTTGAAAAATCAAAAGGCAACAACATTCTATTAACATAAATAAAATAAATTTCAAATTCCTTTTTCTCCACATTTCATTCTCAGAATATTACACTGCATGGCAGGGGCTGTTGGCACAAGCTGCTATGGTAAGGGCGGTTGGCACGTGCTGCTATGGCAAATAGGTAGTAGGTGAGGTATGGGTAATATGGTAAAATCAAAGAGTTTCTCATCTAATCTTCTCAACCCAGCAGAGAAACTTATTTCACATTCTTCGTTTTTCTTGGCTCTCTATTACCCACAAATTTTCAAATACAAACAAACTATTTCTTTCCTCTTCAATCCGGGTGAACAGTAATCACCCGGATACAAAGAGAGGCGGCTAACACTTATTAATGTACACTTATTAATGTATCTTTTGTGTGACACGTTGTTGTCTAATCCAAGTTTGAGAAGTAGAGATCTTTCTCTCTTAGGAGTTCTTATAATGTGAGTTCATCTTGTGCTCTAGGTGAGTTTCTTTCCATACTTATTAATTACTACCATTATCTTCATTTTTTTCTTTTTTTAATGGTTTGATGAAAATTGTTAGAAAGATTTATTCTCTCTAATTATTGGTTAGATCAAATTAGCATTTTGAAATGAAGCATTTTTTTTCAGGGGGTGAAAATAGCAGTAAAAAGATTCACGTGATTTTTTTCCTGCATTTAAAGCGTGATCCGTTGGCGCATTCCGTGAAGTTTGTTTGGCGGTGATCATTGCAAATTCATTAGAGATTCAATCAGTGATTCGATTACGCCTATTCAATGTATTCGTGGTGATTTTTTTTTTTATCGATAATAAAAAATAAATAAATAAAAATTACTTTATGAATGATTTAATCTATATAGATGAACTCAACCATAATCTTCCTAACTAGATTTATTCCTTCACGCTGAAACTCAAGTGGTGATGAAACTATTGAATCAATAATAAAACAAATTTGGTGATTCAGCGTAATTACAAGCAGTGAAGCTTTGTGTGCAGTTTGAATGGCGCGAGAAAGAAAAATGAGAATTTTTGAATTCTTCGCTACTCGTCAAAATTTAAGCGGTGGCTAATTTGATCCAATTGGTGAAGCAACTACTCTTTATTTAGTAATTCATGAATCAGGTTCCACTGAATTCGTGAATTGAAAGGAATTTATTGAACAACATCGGTTGAATTTCTACAAATCTAGTGGAGAATTCATGGGAATCATTTCGTTGAATCCAAGAATTGGAGTTGTGTTATGTCATTATTATTGCTGCAATGATTCAATTCATTCTTTAAATTTTAGTTTTTGGAATTCAGTAAATGTAATTGATGAGGGGGACCATGTGGCAGTCCTTTACGAATATAAATATTTCATTGATGCATTAGGAATCAACTTGGAGTTACTACGGTTTGAAGTGGAATATAGGTTTGTCTTATATTATATTGGAAAAAAAATGTGCGATGATCATATTTTTTTAAAAAGTAAAATATTTTTTATGTCGAACTCAAAATAGTGTGACATAAAATTGTTTATATTAGAGTTCTCAGTCCTTTTTTTTTCTTTGTGATTTCAGCGTAATTTTTTTCCTTCTCGTTTTTATATACCTGGTGTTGTTGTTTGTGGTGTTTTTGAAGTGTTGAAAGATATTTTGCTAGTCTAAATTGGTTGGTGTTGGTTTTTCGTAGTGGTAGATGTTTTTCTCCAACTGTATTGAAGTTTTTGTGGGTCTAAATGCTTCATTGAGATAGCTATTTTATATATTTATTGTATTAATATTAAAATTAAAATTGTGGTTATTTTTTGGAATAATAAATGAATAGTATTATATGATTATTAAAATTATAATGTAGAATTTAAGAATGTAAAAATTATAGGTACTAATTAATTATTTTTGTGACATAATATTTTAGTTCCTACTTTGTTTAAAATGATAGAGATTAAATTATAGGAAATTTATCCATAATTATACTATTATATGATAATTAAAATTATAATTTACAACTTAGGAATAGTAAAAATGATAGGAACTAATTAATTATTTTAATTTTTAAGGAGCGACTTAATATTTTAGTCCTTACTTTATTTAAAATGATAGAGATTAAATTAAAGGAATTTTATCTATAATTTAGTTTACATTGATAGTTGAAGTAAGATGTACTGAATATGTTTGGGTGATATTGTATTAAAATCATTTTGTATTGTTCTCCGGATGCATACTTAATTGTGGTGATTTGTTACCACTTTCATTTCGTGTACTTTAGAGATCAATGTGAAATATTGCCAAAATTTTATCAAATTTATGATAATAGACTTCGTATATACGTGTTAGCGAATTATGGAAAATATTTTCCTGAAGGAGTTGAATAACACCTTTAATTACACAAGTGAAAATCACATATTGCATGATTAATACATGGAGTTTCTACACATACGTAGTTATGGATCAAAGTTGGATGAATGCATGACGTGTTAGTGAAGAGTGTGAAAAGGGAGTTGACGAGTTCTTACAATTTGCTTGCCAAAACGGAAAGCATATAAATGAGACATATTATTGTCCTTGCATTTCGTCGTATGAATCAAATATGTTAGGATTTGGGGGAAATATGTGATCACTTGTTCATGTGAAGAGTTATACAATTTGGACCTGACACGGAGAACTATTAGACATTCTTATTATGTCAAGAACAACATGAGTTTTTAAAGGGATGGACAATCATTTAGAGGACATGATAAGTGATGTTGGTCAAGAAAATTTTGGAAAAGCACGTATCTATGATTGTTTGAAGTCTGATTTGGAGCAAAAATTGTATTGAGGATACAATAATTTTACATGATTGTCAGCAACTTTAAGATTGTTCAGTTTAAAATAAAGAAATGGATGAACCGATAGAAGTTTCAATGAATTGTTAGAGTTGTTGAGGCGAAGAAGATACTATGTCCAATGGGTATAGAGTTCAAAAAGATATATCTTTCATATTACTGCAAACTAGATATTACGCATTGTATAGATGAGATACATGTGGAAAAATGTTTGCGATAGTGTAATTGGGACATTGCTCAACATAAAAGGAAAGACAAAAATATGGAGTTAAAGAATGACAAGATTTGGTTTATATACGTTTATATGTTCCGAGTTACATCCAAAGGTTGTTCGGAAACACACTTACTTGCCTCCCACTAGTCATACTCTTTCTAAAAGAGAAAAATAAAGCTTTTGCAATGTTTACGTAGTGGTAAAGTACAAAAATACTCTTCAAATGTTGAAATCCTTCTGTCTATCCAATATTTGAAGTTAATTAGTTTAAATTCTCACAATTGTCATGTATTGATACAACAACTTTTATGAGTGTTTATTCTCAACATCTTACCTAGTCGGCCCAAATTATTACTAATAACCAAATTATTACTGATAAAATCATAAGTACAATTATACATAATTCAATTCTCATTCCCCCAACATTCATAGGTCAAGGAGTTTGATGTAATCTCCACATTTTCAAAGAGCTCTCAATATTTGAACTATCGCTTCATTAAAATAAAAAATATTTATTACCCCAATGCTGATGTTACTTTTCGGTTTACAACCATTGTCCCAACTCTTTAGACACATTGTCTGTTTCCCTCTGCTTTACAAAATTTCATTTGAATGTCAGCCAACTCTTTTTGTTTTTGTAACTTGACTGAATTCAGTTAGAAACAATCTGACTGACAAATTTAGACAGCAAAACGACTGAACAATTTATTAAAAGTAAAAGTGAAAAAAAAAATAGAAACATATATAGTTATGTAAACGATGAAACCGAACCTTGGAGCTAATTTTAAAGGGTTGAGAATGTTTTATTCCCTGGGTGCTTTCACTCTCAATTACCAGCATTATTTTCTCCATCAAATGCATGTCTTGTAGTATATTTTTTCTCTGCCTTATAATTGTGTATTGTCCTTAACTATCTTGTACAAAATGGAAACCACCAAAAGTGTACAAATAACACATCACATGCCATCATGAAAGTTTTGGCTTCTCTTTTTATGCCATTGAGTAAATTCAAACTCAGTGAGCATTGTAGTAAACTCACAAGGTATATTTAGAGGTACCTATAATATTTATAAATATTTACCAAAAAAGAAGTAAGTATTACAGTGGGCACGTGTGAGAATATTTGGTTGCTGACCATGCACGTAGACATGAAATTAACAAAAGCAATAACTTTGTCCGGTTAAAGATAAAATAAAAAAAGGAGTACTGAAATAAAAATAAAGAAACATTTTAAATATTTAATAAAAATATTTATTAAAATTTAATTAAAAATATTCAAATTTATAAAATAATTAAAAGTTAATTAAATATTTATAATCATTTAAAAATACAAAATTTAAGAGATAATTAAAAATTAATTAAACATTGATAAATTTGTAATTTGGTCTTTATAAGATTTAATTAAATTGATATACTATAAAATTTAATATTTTAAATCAGAAAAATAAAAAAAAATAATTTAATAAAAATTATAAAAAAAAAAATTGTTAAAATATTTTCATCAAAATTTTAAAAAAAATGTAAAAGTAGCATGACAAAATGAGGCTATTTTCCTTAGCACTATTTCCACTTTTATTTCTCCATCTAGCATTCTTTTGTTTTTATTTTTCTATCTAACACATTTTATTTTTATTTTCCTATCTAATACGATTTCAAAAGTAAGAAAATAAAAATAAATTAAAAAAATAAAAATAAAATTGGAAGCATTAAAAACATGAAGATACTGGTTGTAAAAAACATAAATATTTGTAATGTTTAAAATAGTTAAAAATTTATTATTGAAAATAGAAATGATTTTTTACAAAATAAAAATAAAAAGTAATAAATTAAAAATATTTAGTTTAAAATTTAATTTTTTTAAAAAAATAAATAAAATAAAATAATAAATCCTACATTGAATTTATAAACATAATTTAGCATTTATTTTTATTATTATTGATGTAATCATGTAAATTTTAAATAATATTTAAAAATTATTTTCCCCATTTTAAATATTTATAAAATTTTAGTTTATTTAAATATTTATAAAATTGAAATAGAAGAAAATTTTAAATTTTAAAATTAAAAATTAAATATATAAAAATTTATGAAGAAATATCAATACAAAGAGAATGAAATAAAATAATTTTATAGGTATTTTGATGTAAGTAAATATTGTGGATAAAATAAATATAAAATTGTAACATTATTTATTTAAATTTGAATTGTGGAGAAGAAATTATAATACATTTGTAAATATATTTTTATAATAAAATTTGGATGAAAATATTATAATAAGTTATAAGGTTGGTACCAAATTAAATATGTTGGTATTTTTTTTGTTTATTAAAAAGATATCAAAATAAGTAATAATAAAAAATAAATAAATTGTTTGGATATTTTATAAAAAAATATTAACTAAATGGTTTGAAAAATTATAAATAAAAGTTAAGTTATTCAATAATAATATGCATGTAATAATAAAAAAAATTAAGAGAATAAATTTATTATTATATTTAACAAAAAAATTTATAAAATATAATTTTAAAATACAAAATAAGAAATAAATTATATTTAAATTGAAAGATTATCTAAATAATGAATTATATATAAATATATGTTATCTACTATATTTTTTATTTGAAATTAACAACCATCTTTTATAATAATAAAAATATATATTAATTTATGTTTATTTTTATTTTATTGTAAATTTTAATTTTTTGTTTTTTTATTCTTTATAAAAAAATTAAATTTTAAACTAAATTTTTTTAATTTATTACTTTTTTATTTTTATTTTGTAAAAACTCATTATTTTTTTAATAATTATATTTTTAACTATTTTAAATTTTAAAAATATTTATTTTTTTAGAATCAATACATTTATTTTTTTAATACATTTAAAATTAAAATTATCAAAAAATAATAATTTATTAAATTTTTTTACTTTTGAAAAAAAATGCTAAATAAAAAAATAAAAACAAAATAATATTAGATGAAAAATAAAAATGAAAATAATATTATATAAAAAAAATATGTCAATGAAACTGACACAACATAAATTAGGAAGTGGTGTTGTAATGGAAAGATCTAAATAAAATATTTTGAAATAAAAAAAGAGTTTGTACGTGGATAGCATTTGATTGGGTGAGGATTTAAGGTGCAACGTGGCAGCGAGAAAATTGAGAAAATTGAGAAAATAGAAGGTTAGGTGATTGATTACGACATCACGGGTAACTTCACCGCCCAACAGATACTTCAACTTTTATTAATATTTTCTTTTATTACTATTCCATATTTTTAAAACAAAATTGATTCACGTAATTTAAAAAATAATGGATTGTTTCAAAAATGTTATAAAAGTAAATAATAAGAGAGGAATAATAGTTAATAAAGTACGTAGGAAGATAATTAAAAAATATTTTCAAAATTTAATACATAAATCATCTCTACAAAAATTATATTAATTAACCCTTCATTCATATAAAACAAAATCGGTGTAATAAATATGAATAATTTGATTGTTTTTTTAAATAAAATTTAACATAAATAATAATGATTTAATTGAAAATTTTTAATTTATTGATAATATATATGTAATAAGTAATGTTAGTTAGTAAAAACAATTCAAAATTTATATCTCTTTTCTATATAATTTTAAATTATTTTTTATTTTGCTAATTATAAAGTGAAATTGAGTTACGCCAAGAGTAACATTAAAGAAATATTGTCCATTTTAGATTAAAATAATTTAAATTATTATTTTAAGTAATTTAACTTTATTGGTATTGTTGTTGTTATTATTATTATATGATTTTGAGAAAGTGACAAAAGAATATTTAACTAAAAAAGTAAAAAAAAAAATTGTAAGAAATATTTTTCTCCTTTTTAATTTGTTTTTACTTTTCTTCAATCAAATAAAAATGAATTCGTTATTTCTTTATATATTCTTTCGTTTGTTTCAAATATACACTACAAGAAAAAAAGGTTTTAATAGAGGTTATTTAGTGGAGGTTAATATAACCCTAGGAATTGATTTAATTAATGGAGGTTTTTTCTAAAACTTCAACAAAATAACGGAGGTTTTTTAACCTTAGCTAAATTCCAAAGGTTTATTCTAAAACCTCAGTAAAATAACAGAGGTTTTTTTAACCTTTATTAATTTCCAAAGGT
>Ga0123342_1009925_pt1 | contig 11128 bp, 4 predicted proteins | sample Turbeawhitnodule_FD_89960 | JGI IMG/M metagenome (GOLD analysis project Ga0123342, IMG submission 89960) | Root nodule microbial communities of legume samples collected from Mexico - Turtle bean Mexico white nodule | ecosystem: Host-associated > Plants > Roots > Nodule | place: Mexico: Nepantla... | reverse complement strand
ACACCCTCAATTAAAAAAAAACAAAAAACAAAAAAAAAAAATAAAAAAAACAAAAAAAAAAAAAAAAAAAAAAAAAAAAAAAAAAAAAAAAAAAAAAAAAAAAAAAAAAAAAAAAAAAATCAATAGAAAAATATAAATTTGAGTATCAAATAGACCAAAAAAGTTTAATAAAAACTCGATTAATAGTGCTCAATTTTACAAGGGACTTAAAATTTAATTAAGCCTAGTTTTATTAATTTTTATAATATAGCTAGCTTAATAACAACAAAATCATAAAAAATACCGAGTATGGAAAACATTGAAATAATCCAAAGTATGGTATCTCTGCCAATATTTTTGAATGATTTCCTGAATTTGCCTACTACTATATGATTTACAAACTAAATCATTCCACAGTGGCGAAATACAAGCATGATGATATTGTCCTAATTTGGACAGTAAAATCATACTTGATTATAGTAAACTCATATTAGATTATAGTCATGCAATTTGCAAAAGTAAAATCATTTGGATTAAACAGCTATATCATACTTAAATTATTCTTACAAAAAAATATTGTTAGACAACGTCCCAGTTCATTCTGTCTCACAAATATATAAAAAAATGCCTGATAAATTAATCGCAACGCAATTTTCCCTATGATTAATGTATATACTGTTTTAAATGTAACTTTGTTTTATTTTCTCAATTATATTATGTTCGTTACGTTCGATTTATGGCTTTAAAACAATAGTTAAAATATTTAATCATAACTTTCAACTCTAATTATGGTTGTTATTTCGTTTCATATCTTGCTTATTATTGATGCTTACATTGATATCTTTTATCTATATTCAAACCTATTTACTTGACCCGCGCGGTCACGGGTATACACTAAAATGTGAACATACCATAGACGCATGAATGAAAAAAACAAAGTGAGAAAATCTCAATGCGCAACCAAATATGATTTCTGAAAAAAAAAAACATTCTTACAAAGAATTCTGTTCTAGACTTTTTCCTAAACCCACGCCATGACGAACCTGAACGAAAACAAAAACTCCATCTTGTAATAATATAAAACGAAGGGAAAGAGAGTAGCATTTTGGTGATGGTATTGCGCAAAAACATCCAGAATCACAAATGGTGCTTACTGACTCCAATCTATGACAGAAAACATCACGACTCAACATTAATTCTCTAGAAACCAAATAACTGGCGGAATGATCAGTTGATCATTTAGCAGAAAGCAAACTCTAGTATCTATAAATCTAAAGTGGCTAAGAAAATCAAGCCACAACTCATCTGTCTCATGATGTATGTAAAACCAGCCATAACCCAAGCCGGTCCAGCAACCCTCTATTTACCAAGGCTCAACCTTGAAGGATCCAAGGACAATGAAAGGACATTGACTTGACCCCAACTGTTGGGCGGTCAGACTTTACTGATAGACCAAACAAGACGCCTGCAGTTGACAAAATTCAAAATAATGCCTATGCGATAAAGGACAGCACACAAAAGCAAACTGCCAAACACTACTAGTTCAAATAAAAAAAATTGCAGACAAAATAAAACATAAGGTTGTCATAGTAAAAACAAGAATACCTTAATTAAAGTTGAATCCACCAGAAGGCACTGAAGGAAATTTATGGCCACCAAAGTCAAACCCCTGAGAAGCATCCCCTGGAGGCACAGTTTCATCATCTTCCTCCATCCAGTATGTCTCAAGAATCTTCACTGCCTTTTCATAAATCTCAGTGTTATCATGACTCTGGAGGTTCTCAATTTTCTCTAACCCCTCAACATCATCAATCATTGCGCCATATAGATTCACACCATCAGCATTACTAACGTTTTTCTCAGATTCTCCTACCTTCAAGATGTTTTCAAGACCTTCCAAACAAACTGTCACAATCCTAGGATCAGGACATATGAGAAGATCACACAAGGGCTTAATACATCCTTGACTTACAAGGAACCTGCCAACCAGGGAAAAAGATTCATAAACTTGTTGAAGGAAAAAAGTTATAAATTATAACACCAATAAATCTCAAGGGAACATTCTATAATCTAAATAAAAGAATCTCCACATACTTGACTTGTTCGTGAGATCCACCGGATGTAGCATTTGAGATAGCCCAAGCAGCTTCTTTCTTGATATCAAACTCAGCATTTTGAAGTAAATGGACTAGAGGAGCAATTAGACCAGCATCAATTACATCCTGCAGATATTCAGAAATTAAATATAATAATTAAGACCCCTAAAATTTAACTAACGTAAATGCACAATTACAACACTGAAGACACCTAAAATAGTCTATACCTGAATCTGTTGTTTGTTCCCAGCTGTGATGTTCGATATTGTCCAGCAAGCTTCCTTCTTAATGCTTTTTTTATAATTTTTGGTCAAGAGATTCAAAAGATGAGGAAGAACTTGATGGTTGATGATGACCTAAGCAAGAAAGTACAAAATCAATACAAACAAAAATGATTTAAGTATTGTACACGAAAAAAAAAAAAAAAACATTTTGCATATCTTGAACTAGTCAATCGAGTCTAAAAGAAGGTTTAAGTCTGATCTTATGAATAACATTTTTCTTTGGCCCTTGACATATTAAAAGGATTTAATGAAAATCTTGGAAATATTACAAGAACCTAGGACTTGTGAACAAATGATAATTTCATAAAGCACTAAACACACGTCCATGGAAGGTCTGTCCAACAACTGTTGACCACAACAACATACTTTCCTACAAAGGTGTCGGTGCTTGTGAGGCAAATAAATGGGAGGAGGATGCACAGGACGAGGCATTCATCTTGTATGATTTGAGGGTTGAGTTTGGTCTTTCCTAAGGAACTAATCCTTTGTGATGGAAAAAACTTGAAGAACAGATAGATACATATCCTATTTTCTGTCATATCAATTTAATTCAATAAAAATATTTCTCTTCTTTCTTGTTTCTTAATTTGGTTCCTACCACTGTTAGGATTAACATAAAATAGCCAGTGACATATTGTATCCTGTATATGAAACAGCTAAACAAAACTACTGAACTTCATACCTGGGTCTGCTTATCATCTCCAGTGACAATGTTTCCAACAGTACGAAGAGCAGGAATAAGCACTGAAGGGGATGTGTGCCTGAATAACAGTAGAATAATATTTAAAATTTGACAGCAGAACAACACTGAAACACATATTTTTCCACACTGTACTCACGTTAGAAGCTCAACAAGCCGGCTACAAACACCAGTTTCAATTACACCCTGAATTTTGTCATTTGCACCATCAGAAAGATATGACAGTGCCCAGCAAGCATCAGTCAAGACTTCATCATCATTTGAATGGATAAGATTGGCAAGAGCAGGAAGAGCAGGTTTAACCTAAAAAAAGGAAGGATGGGAATCAATCAAAACTAGGAACAAAATGTATTTGCTACACATATTGGTAAGAGATATGTATCAAATAATGATATTCATGGATACTTTACAAGTATCTATTAAGTATTCAAGCTATAAAAGAGAGATATGAAATTCACACCCCTATTAATTACTTCAGAGAATTAAACTGACGCTTCAAAGGTTTCAGAGAATTAAACAAACTACCCAAGAGGTTGTGCTATCTCGCAAAATCTTAAGGTGTATAATTTACTCAATCATTTTTAGTTCTTGACATTCGGAGTTTACTGTTGAGTGAATTCATGGTTGAGTGAAACTGGATAACAGGTTTAATGTTTCTGAAATAACAAACTATAATACTACTTCACAGGCATGGAAACCACAAGGTGGTGGACTAAAAAAATAGGGACACAAACAAGTTATAAATTCCTTGTGTATATAATATCATATTAATATCAAATCCTATATACGTTAAGAATAAACATATCACCGTGTCAGATACCCACTCACACACATACCACATGTGAATTATAAAAAACCAGTCAGAAATTGAACCAACAATTAGATTACAAGTTTTCTATTCAGTGTGAATCATGCCCATACCTGTACAACAATATGGCCATTACTAGCAAATGATAAAATTTAATCAGCTATAGGTGCCACAAAGGAAAAATATGACATCACAGTACAACTTCCTAATATTACTACATTATGACAATAAATTAGGAGTACTCGCAGCTTGAATTTTTCAGTTCTTTATTAAAATGTTAACAGAACCAAACATAAAAATTCAATACAGTTTTGTTTGGTTTGGTTCAGTTTTAATATATAAAAATCAAACCAAACCTTTCTTTTATGGTTACAATAAAATTGTTAAACATTTAACAAGTAAAATTTGTCAAACAAAGACGCCTGTTGTCAAATTTGTTTGTATAATTGTGTGATATTCATAACTTCGACTTGATCTCATCAATAAATGAATTACACAATCAAACGTGTTGCCATTAAGTATGCGGAATCATTTTACAATGGTGGAGCATTTAACAACAAATAGGAAGGAGCCAAAACTTTATTTTTTTCTGGTCACGAAAAGCATAACTTCATACCTGATCAAAAGGAGGCTGTGGTTTTCCCCTGCAGAAATTTGAGAGTGTCCAGGTAGCATTTCTTAGCATAGAAAGTTTGGCATGCTCATTCAATTGTGCCAATAGAGGAAGCAATGCTCCATGACCGAGAACAAGATCTCGGCATTTAGGAGAATCTCCAGCAACATTTCCTAATGCCCAAACAGCCTGATTATCCCCAAAACACAAAAAATGTTAAACGCTAAAGGAAATAAAACTGCCAGGTACTGTTATATTTTTATGCATATCATTGCTAAAAGTTACGGAGTAACAGCACTTGGACAAACATGATACCCTTATGCCAGCAAATAGCACATCCAAAACCAAAATCAACAAATATATTTTCTGATTAAAAAACATAAAAGTAATTTGATCTCATTTTAGGAATACATATATTTTTTATATTATTATAAACAAATATATATGAAAAGGTACATGAAATATACCTGTTCACGGACATCATCACTGGGAGAAGCAAGGAGCTGAACAAAAATTGGGACAGCACCATGATCAATTACCACTTTAGTGTTTTCAGATGTTCCAGAAGCTATATTGGTCAAAGCCCAAGCTGCCTCAAACTACAACATTAAATAAAGTCAAGGGAACATATAAGCAGAGATAAATGTTGACTACACCAAGTAATACAAAATAACAAACCTGAAGCATTGGAAAATCTTCCCTCATCAAAAATTCAACAAAGCGAGGAACTACACCGGCTTGAATAACCTCCTCAATGGGTGGGCTACGTTCTGACAGGACAAAAACAGAATTTGTCAAAAACCATTCACATTCAGAACCAAAAACAAAACAAATGACATAGACCAATATCTAACCAATTGAAAGCATCTTCCGAAACTGAGTTGTGGCCTCAAACTGCATGTTATTGTCATTAGTCCAAACACCTGCAACCATGGCTGGTAGGAGTTCCAACTGCAGCAAGATAGAAAATAAACATCTGAGTAAGCTAACCTGTTTCTGGTTCATGCAAATCCAACATAATTAACACTAAAATAGATATGATTGGTCAGTATTTAAAGCTTCTGTTAAGATTTTTGTTACAAGTCAGTTTTACTTATCCTCCTGTAAATAAAGTATAAGCATGTTATTCCAATCAAATTTCGTCAACAAAGATCATTTCCTCAAATTCATGCATCTTATGTGAAAGTATCAGAGCAGGAAAATCCTGCTCTGCTTCGGCATTGCAATCTTTGACATCTTTCTTTACCTAAATCTCAGTTATCTTTTATTCATCCTTTCAACTATGACAGATCTAAATTACTCTAGTCTGGTAAGTATCCTGGAGAAAACCCATGGATGATCCTTATTCCTCCACTGATGAATATTAGTAACTATCATTCATGGGACAGAGAGTGCAATGAAAAGAGCTTTGCAATAATAAAAACAAGCCGGAACTGAAGCCATCGCAATGGCAAATCAAGACATGGCCTTGTCGAAATGCCTGGGGATTATGCAACACCAAGGTGATTTCTTTGATCAAAACGAATCCTAACACCACAATGTATTCATAATGCAAAGGAGCTGTGGGATGACCTCCAAGTTATACAGCCAAGCTAAATGTACTTGTGACTTGATCAAAAATACATTACGTGTTTTTTTAATGGCCTTGAAAAAACAATATTCCACTGCGAGAACACCAAACTTGCACACGGAGCACTCGCGTTCATCAAACAAGGCATTTTCAAAATCAAGTAAATGGTGGCAAAACCAATGATTCAAAAGCGTTGATGAATTCTTCAAACACAGACTGAAAGCACAGCTGACTTGTATTGTAACAGAAATCTTCACAAGCTTCAAATAGTGACCAACTTTAACTGCCCTAATAAGTACAATCAACTGTATCGCTTTGCATAGATAAGTACACCACGACAGAAAGAGAGAAAGAGGGGATAGACTATCACACATTTCGTAATCAACGAATACCATGAATTGCTTTACGTCGTACTATAACCCTTACAGCAAACAAATAAACACCGAAAGACCTCAAATGAAACATGCAATATAAACTCAAAAAAACCACAATCCTACCAGCCCAATTAAATTCCTACCCTAAATCACTTGCCTAAGTAAAAGGAGTGAGATGAAAATATTTTTATAATAATTTGAATTAACACAAAGTATTTAAAAAAATGAATATATATGAAACAAAACAGCAGGTGAACTTTATTCTAAAGATGATCAAGATTGACCTTCTTCTCTATTAAAGTAGAGTGAGCTGACGCTGGAATCTGCTGCGATTGGAGACCCTCGCGTCTCTTCTTCTGCAGGCTCTCCTCCCTGCGGTTCTTTCGAATCTCCACCATCGTATCCTCTCGCCGCCGCCGACCTTCATCGGCGTCCACGGCGACTTTGTAACGGATCCGACGAACCTCGATCCTCGAGTTCGCTGTTGGCTTATACGACATCGTAGTGGAATGGAAGGATTCGGGTTTGGAATTGGATTGATTGGGTAAGCGAAGCGCAGGGTTGGAGACAGAAAAGTGAGAGAATGGAGGAAGAAAAAGATGAATGGGTTTGGGGTTTTATGGTTTGGGAGTTTGAAAAGAAAACCGAAACGCGAGGGTTTATAGGGCGTGATGGAATGGGACCTGGATCGGCGTTCATTTGCGGAAATGCCACTGGTTTTTGAATTTAAAGATGAGGGAAAAAGATACTTTAGTTTTGGAGGAAAGGTTTGTTTCGTACGGCTACCAACAGTCTGTTGCCATTCCAACAACAATACTCCTGTGTGCTCATTCTGAATTGGGCCTCCACCACTTGGACCGTTCAATTCAACGGTAGGCCCAAAAAGTAAGCAATGTTATTGGTGCATTGACCATGGCAAATTCTTTTCTGCACCTCCATATTTTATTTTAATTTTAAAAATATCTTTCTAAGTATAATTAAGAATATTATTTTTTTTTAAATGGTGATGATGATTGCTTGAAGGGATTGGTGGTTGAGATAAGACACAAAATCCATAAGAAAAAAAAACAGACCAATGTATAAAAATAAATTACAAAACTCAACAAAACAAATTAGTTTTGTATTTGAGAATATCGAATACAACAAATTTTTTTATCAATTTTCTCTTAATATTTAATGATGAATTTGTTCTCTCAAACATTCGAGCTAGATAAAAAATTATTTTATTTAAAATTATTTAAAAATTTATAAAGATTAAAACTAACTTTTAATTTTTATAAATACATATAGAATTAAAAATTATTGAAAAGTTATAAACTTCCTAAAGTACATTATTAAGATTAGTGGAAACACGCACTCCTAAATTTATGTATTTATATGTATGAGAGATATGTTATTGAATTTTAAGAGATTTGAAGAACGAGAGATAAAATAAGAGAAAAAATTAAAAAAATTGTTATACATTTAAAACTGTTTTATGATAACTGTTTTAAATATGAGAATCAATCTCTTCACTCTCCTATTAGTTAAGTGACCACAAATAAAATAAAAGTAACTTACCAATCTCTCAACTTTTCTGTTAGTTAGGTGAGAAAAAAAATAAAAAAAATAAAATTCAAAATCTGTTTATTTAATAAATAAAAATATCAATTTAAAACAGAAAATAATAAATCTATCTGTTCTCCTACCAAAAAAGTAACTAATCTTTCAACTTTCCTATCTGTGAGAACAAAATAAAATAAACTTATCAATCTCTTCACTTTCTATCAGTTAAATTAAATGAAAACAAATAAAATAAAATTGAAAAACTGTTTTATTAACTTTTAAAATTATAAAAATATCCAAATAATCAAAATAAATTAATAAAACAAAATATTAAAAAAAATAAAATAGAAAAACAATTTATGAAAAAGATGAGAATCCCTAAATAATTATACTTATATTTCTATAATTAGTTTATAATTTTTTTAGTTATATTTTTTTTTGAATGATCGAGCGATATATTAGTTAATTTAGAGTAACATTTTTTTTATTTCATTTTTTTTTATTTTGTCATAAGTATCGATTTATTGAGTGATTAATCGTCTTGTTGTAAAATAAATTTCAGGTTGCCAAACTCTTCACATATTTTCGTTAAATAAACTATTATAAAAAATGTAATCTAGCAAAGTTTGGAGTATTTTTTAAATATAGTCTTGATAAATGATTTCTGTCTATAATAAAAAATATATAATTTTTTTTATATTCGAAGATCAATATTCAATTTAATATACTAAATTTTTTTTAAAAAAGTATCATGAGAATTTTTTTAAAGTTCAATTTGCTCCATTCTATTAATCTGTTCCATTTCATTAAGTTATCATCACGTTGATGATATGGCATAGATATAAAATAATTCGCAATTAACTTATACGCATAGATTGAACGAAACTTTAAAATTTAAAAATTGTAAACTTTAAAATTTTAAATTTGTCATTTATAAACCTCAACGGAATTTTAGGATATGAAAATTGTAAAAAAAAATTTGGGAGAGGGAGGGTAGTGGAGCGAAGGAAATTCAAAATTACCAATTTCCTTCTTAATTCATATTTTTATATGTAGTTATTTTATATATTTGACATAAATTTGTTTCTTGTTTCGGTTTCTTAATTTGCATATATAAATTATATCTCAATTTTAATTAAGAATGCATATCAATTTATCTTATTTTTTCATATGCTTTTCTTATTTATCTATTCATTTCATCTATTAATTTTATACAGTATCTTCTCTTAATCTAATAAGTTGTTGTATAAATTATGTTGCAACATAAACTAATTAATTAATATTAATATAAATCAAGTACTCCTTTGGTTTGTTGGAACATAAACTAATTAATATTAAGCATCAGTTTAAAACGAATTTAATATTATAATACTAATTAAAAGCCTTACATAAATATCAATGTATACGTATACAAGTGGGCAACAGACATGCTAAGAAATATAAGCACCAGAAGCAGAAGTTCTAGAAGCCTCCTACACTAACTACAAGATTTTAATAAATCTCAATGTTATCTTTCGAATACATTGCATATGTAATGTGTAACTTAAAATAATAAAAATAAAAATGCATTACTCCTCAGCATAAAGAACTTATATTTTTTTAAGTTATTTTAATTGGAAATTATGTCAGACCGACAATTGTATTTTTAATTTTTTTTTTTTGCATGACATACACGTGTTAAGGTTATGTTCTAGTGGTGACATTGGGTAAACGCAACAAAATGAAGTAAAAATCAAATCACATCACAGACATAGGTGTTTAAAACTTTAACGAGGATTTTCTTTTCCTTTCAATGATCTAGTATTCAGTAAGAAAAGTGTGAAGCTACAAGAAAGGGATTGGGTGCGGCGCACTATGAGCGAGAGTTGCTGCGCTTGGCCGCATTGCCTCTTGATCCGTTGACCCGTCCTCGCTTCCCAGCCATCTGATCCTGGCTCAAGTCAATGCCGATCCCATCACCCCCCACCATCTCCACGAACATCCTCTGTAGGTCCTCCATACTGTCCCCCTGCACCGCATTCAAACACGACATAAAGATTACCTGCGACATTCCAAAAGCAAAAACAAAACACACAACTCACACAATCACTACCTCGTCTTTCACATTGTTCATCATCGATATCATCTCTTGCATGAAATCACAAAACTCCTGCGCATTCAAAACAAATCATATACACATAGCTAAATTATAATAGAATAGCAATTAATTTTTTTTGAAAGAAAACAATACAGACTTCGTCTTCTTCCTCCAAGGGATCGTAGAGCCCAGCATCGTACATTGATCTTTTAGACTGGTCGGAGAGAACTGTTACCGCATAACAGCACCAATCCAAAATCACCATTACTGATTAATCAATTTTGCAACAATTAAAACAATAACTACGGTGATGGTGTAACCTGACCTGAGTAAGCTTCTTGGATTTGCTGAAACCGCCGTTTGGCTTCTCCGGCGGTTGCGGGATTCCGAGCCCACTTGTCCGGGTGCCACCTCTTCGCAATTGAAGAAAAAACATAATTAGTCAAAATTGAGAAATCAATTAAAACAGAGAGAGAAGAAAAAGGCGGCAGAAGGTTGTGTTTTACCATAGCGAGTTTGCGGTAGGCAGTGCGAATATCAGAGAAGGAGGCGTCCCTGCGAATCCCGAGAACGGAGTAGTAGCAAGATCCGCCGTTGGATCCTCCTTCCCGATCCATGGAACGGAAGAGAAAGATGAAGGCGCAGCGGTTAGAAACGGAGAACGGCGCAATCAAAGGATGAAGGTAGATTTGAAGAGAGAGAAGGTGAAGGGCATGGGAATCATAGAGGGAGGGAGCGATATAAAAGAAAAGGAAGGAGAGAGAGTTTTGGTGCAGCGGCGGAGAGGAGAGAGAAAAAAATATCTTGTGGTGACCTCGGTGCTTTTTTGTTTGGTGGGGATAGAGAGATAGATAGAAAGATATGTTGGAAGAAACTTCCGGACGCTCTGATCAGACCATGGAAAGAAATAAGAACAAGATATTTTCACGCTACCTCATGCAAATGACACCCCAATTTCTCAAAATTACACCACCCTGCCACTCATCATTTCAACACTTCTTACTTTCTTCAATCAAAAATATAATTATTGCTCTGTGTGTCTATGCAAATGACATAAAATAATTGATAATGAAATATTATTT
>Ga0123342_1009924_pt1 | contig 11129 bp, 10 predicted proteins | sample Turbeawhitnodule_FD_89960 | JGI IMG/M metagenome (GOLD analysis project Ga0123342, IMG submission 89960) | Root nodule microbial communities of legume samples collected from Mexico - Turtle bean Mexico white nodule | ecosystem: Host-associated > Plants > Roots > Nodule | place: Mexico: Nepantla... | reverse complement strand
TATTCATATTATTAATATTATATTCATATTATTAATATTATATTCATATTATTAATATTATATTCATATTATTAATATTATATTCATATTATTAATATTATATTCATATTATTAATATTAATAATGTTAATAAAAATCATAATAATACTAAAGCATTTGCTTGGTGTAGTGGTTAAATTTTCTTTGGGTTATGTGAAGAAACCTGGCTTCAAATCCTATTGACTGTAATTTCGTATGTAACGTAGCAACAATAACAAATGTAGAATAATTCTTTGGAAAGAGAACAATCTACTAATCCAACAATTTCACCATTAAAAATTGCAAGTTACACTTATTAAACATGAAATGAGTTCCACACAGTTTTACAATTTTCAATCAATTTAAACCCACAGATTTAAAAAATCTAATGTTTATTCCTGTGTTTGATTTATTTTTCTTTTAAGAAAATAACATTAGTTTCATTAAATCATTTAATTTCTCGTAAAATCATTAAAAATATGTTTTGTTCTGAGTTTAAAAAGGTATTAATATAGAAAAAATATCACACTAATTTTATTAAATAATTTAATATGATAAGTGATTAAAGTTTTTAGTAAATATACCAAGTTAATTTTGATTAAATATATTTATATAAACATTTTCAAAATAATTTATGACCAATCAAATAATTTTTAATCAAGCCTAAAGCTTATGGTTTAGAGCATGTGTGATGTCAGGTATCCTATTCATATGATATGGTTTTTAAAATAATTATTTTGAATTGCATGATAGTGCATTTCACACGGTTATTACGTAATCTATTATTTTATTAAAAGAACTTGAAATAAATTACTATCATTTCTCTTTAAATATATCTGAAAAATTCTCTTTAAATATTAGGTACGATTAATTATGACCAAAGATTACTCCATTTTTTTAATACTGCAAACTAACACAGCTGAAGTGTCAATATTATATTCATTACAAAATAACGTGTATTTTAAATAAATGAAATTATTGGAATGGTTTAGAAAAAGTCAACCAAATTTTTTGAGTTAAAATAGAAAATTGGAAACTATAGAACTCTGCCACAGGATGCTTTCAAATTTATCAAAGAATTTGCATAACGTTGGTCGGCTGCTATATACAAAGTCCATGACCTAAATCTTCCTCCTCAAATTCTTTACTTTACTTGTTTCCTTACACTTTACCCTGTTGTCACCGTTTGTCCTTTAATAAATTATCTTGCTCTAAGTTGATGATGACACATTTGTTCATGGAGAATAAAGATCCCGGATCATGGAGTTCTGCTCCTATCTACCAGTCTCAATGGCTTCAAACAACCATATCAGGTTCTCTCTATCTGAGTCACTCATATACACATACATGCATGCTTGCTGAGGTGTGTAAAAATTCTATTTTGCACACTAAATATATGCGCAACTAGTATTTCCATTTTTTAACAACTTGTTAGCTTTCTTTGATTCAACTTTGTGCATTGAAAGCATATTATAAAGTTGTAAACAATGAAGTTGACTACAGAAAGAGGGAGGGAGTGATATGAACTAAGGCTAGAAAAAGGCAGCTAAAGTCGATTTTATATACTCTATTAAAAACTGTCCACTCAGAAAAGGTCATCAAAGGTTTCAATAAGAGTACCCGAGATATATATTGCAAAACAAGTATCAAGAAGCAGTAAAATAACCTGTACATAAAAAATGTGATGTATGAGATATACCAAGCACTTAAGCAGTATTTTAGCCAGTAGGGATAAAAAAATGCTGCACTTGTACATTCAAGTTCTGTTATATATTAATAAGGTTTCCTAATAGCTAATTAGGAACTTTTAGCCCTTAAATCCCTTATCCTTCTTCACAGGGACATCCCTCTCATCCAAAATGGGTTTAAAATCTGGGATGTCTGTCTTATTTGTTGCCTGTAGGAGTTGCTCAAAGTCAAACAAACATTATTGGAACATTCATAAGGTCTTGACCTAGTTATGCTGCAGTTTACACTCACAAACACATTAATTTTAATCAATTTTTAGATTTGGATGAGAAATTGGATGCTATGAAAACCATTTTAGATGGTGACGATTCTCCAAAAGAACTCATACATTGCAAATGGAGAGAAGACCTCATAGAGATGCTTGAAGATTTTGGCCAATCTTACCGTGTATTAGCCATAGCATATAACCAACTGAAGCTCAAAAGCTCTCAGGGTACCTTTCAATCTGGATCTTTATCATCTTCTGGTACATCAAAAACCATTTGTTATATCTGCAATAAAAGAACAACAGGTAAACTGAAAGATAAAAATCTCAAGGAGGGCTGGAATCACCAACCAAAATATTCATTGGAGCATTCCAATATCAAATTTGATCGTAGTAACCTTGGTTTTGATCTTTCAGAAAAGCATGGAGATGAATGTTCCTTGGAGCACTCCAATATCAAATTTGATCGTAGTATCCTTGGTTTTGATCTTTCAAACAAGCAAGGAGATGAATTCCATGAATTGTTATCAGCAGGCACATGCAGCAAGAAATTAAACCCAGAACGCAGAGACATTCAAATGGAGGACAGAATGACAAAATTTTCAACCACTGAAGATGCTTCTGAGAAGATTGATGATTCGGAATTAAATCAGAGAACTGAAGATCCTCTAATGACCAGTTTCAAATGTGACAAGTTGTGGTCTACACTAATGTATCAAACAAAACTTACACAGGACAATCTGCACCAGTTGGTAGAGCTGGTCCAAAGAAATGATGAAAAGAGAGAAACCATCAGAAGGCTTCGACTAAAGGTGGAAACTTTGAAGAGTGAGAATAAGGCCCTCCAGATTTCTTTAACCCACTCCAATGCTGATTCAGAATGTGATCAACCACAGATATCAAGAGGAGTAAGATCTACAAGCAAGGACTTCAAAATCGAGTATTCTACACAAGCAATCAACACTTACAAATAATTCTTGCAGAACATTGTTATGATATACTTTGTCAATTAGTAACCAATTGAGCACTTGTACCGACGCTACTATAGGTGCAACTTTACACGTCTTGAGACATGTAGTAAAAAACAGTTATCATATGTTATTTTGCAGTTGGTTCTACGGTGATCTCATGGTGGTACAGTAACAGTACATTCAAACTGGGAATTAGCCATCTAAAAGACCAGTGGTTTTGTTCCCATTATCCTAATAACTGGATCTAATTGATCCACTGTTCACTCCAAAATAAAATTAAACAGTTTGTTCAAGATAGATATGCACTTTCATAGCTGCATGTCTGGCTAGTAAGATGAAGAAACAATGCACAACCTACCCCATAGATTTTGGCTACCTTTATTTCAGTTGGTGTCACCAATAGTCCCCACATGAACACATCCCATCCTTAAAATGATGAAACCGCTTAGAATCTCTGACAACAATTTCTCGATTTACTACTTTTGAAATAAGTTTAATTGCAATGTGGCAGTCACCACAAATTCTAAGATTTTTTATGATATGGATTATTGATCCAGGAACTGAATTCATGATTCCAAAGCAAACAGCTAGTTTCTCACTATGAACTCTTAGAACCATTCCTTTCTCTTCCTCATCAACATCGTGAAGCACCGAGGTCAAATATGGCATATACCCAAGTTCTTGCAGCTTGACATTTAATTTGTCTAGGTACTCATAAATCTTCTTATGTTGAGGATGCTCTTTGTCTCCAACTAAGAATACATGTATCCTACCTTTGAGCTCCACTATACTAAATCCAGGGGTTTTAAGTAATCCACGATTCTTCATCAATATTCTCATCCTCTCAACTTCATCCCACCTTCCAGCATCAGCATAAATATTGGACAGTAGAACATAGTACCCACAACTACTTGGATCTAACTGAAATAGTTTTTTTGCAGAGATCTCCCCAAGTTCCACATTCTTGTGAATCCTACAAGCCCCAAGAAGGGAACCCCAGATTATAAAATCAGGTTTCACATTCATTTCCTGGATCAAACCATAAGCCTCATTAAGATAGCCAGCACGCCCAAGAAGATCAACCATGCACGAATAATGCTCAATCCCAGGTACAACATTAAATTCACCTTTCATTCTATTAAACCAATGCCAGCCTTCTTTTAACAAACCAGCATGGCTGCATGCAGCTAAAACTGACACAAAAGTAATGTAATTTGGCTTGTCTCCAGACCTTATCATCTCGTAGAAGACTTCCATAGCCTCTTTTGCACGGCCATGCATTCCATAACCAGCAACCATAGCAGTCCATGACTTAACATTCTTCACTTTCATGCGATCAAATGCCTTCCTAGCCATCTCAACTCTCCCACATTTGCAGTACATATCTACTATAGATGTACCTACAACCACACTATCCTCCAAATCCATCTTTATAACCTATAGTACAAGAAAACGAGCTAGTGAGACCAACAAACACCTAGGCACTTGCTAATTATTGCATACATAAATACAATATTAGGACCAAAAATAAGAACAAAGTTAAACTAAAATTTGAACCTAAGCTTGGACAGTTTACACCACGTTTCCATTTTGGTCCTTATTAAATGAAGAAAAACTCATAATTTTGGTTTATACAAAAAGGCATATATCCACTCTTACTCATCATAGTTTCAAGGATGTACAATTTTAGTTCCTATAAAAATTTAATTGCTCATTTGATCTTTCAATTTTTCAAAATAAACCATTTTAGTTTTACTATTAATATGTTATCTAATTGTTAACAAAAAATTCTGACGCATGGTTAGTGAAAAAGTGTTAGTTACTTATCTGCATAGGATATTAATAGTAAGGTTTAAAACCTGTTATCACTAACAGACACATCAATATTTTTTGTTAGAATTAGATGACATATTAAATTTAGACAAAAATTGCTCAATTTTAAAAACTGAAAGACCGAACGTTCAATTAAACTTTTATAACTGAAGTTTCACAATCATAAAACTATGGAGATCAAGAGTGAATTTAAACAAAAAAAAACTTAAAAAAATTTGCCCGTCATTTGCCACAGTTACAATGCTATTAGATGTTTGCTGACAAACATTTGTCAATTAAATATCTAATATCGTCATAAAATGTAAACAAAATCAGCAAACATCGAACATCATGATAATTTCAACAAGCAGTTAGGACCAATGCCTAAACAATTTCATCAGGTAGGTACCAAAATATAGAGTTTTTCAACTAACCACCAAAATGAAAATCGGTGTCTAAAGACCAAGTGAACCGATGCATTACATAACACACCTGATCATGTATGCATTTTCCCAGCTGTAAAGCTCCTGAATTCGCGCAGGCCAACAACACCGCAGACAATGTCACCTCGTTATATCTAACCTTGCCACTCTTCACCATGTCAGCAAAAACACAGAAAGCCTCAGCTGACAACCCATTCTGCGCATACTTAGAAATTATAGAGTTCCAAGTGCAGACATCACTCTCATGCATTCCATCAAACACCTTCCTCGCCACCCCCATTTCTCCACAGTTAGCATAAGCATCCATCAAAGTATTCCCAACACCCACACACCCCTCAAACCCCCTCTTGACCACCAACCCATGAACCCCTTCAGTCGTACTCCTCCTGCCCACCCGCGAACACGCGGATAGAACACACCCCACAAGCATGGAATCCACGAAAGCATCATCCTCAGATTCCACATACCCACTCTGCTCAACCAACAGTTCCTTAAAGAGGCAAACAGCGTCGTGGGGACGGTCGTTTTGGACGTAGCCTGCAATCATGGACGTCCACGAAACGGCGTTTCTGGCGGGAATTTCGTCGAACAGGAGGCGCGCGTGGTCAGGGCAACCGCATTTGGAGTACATATTGACGAGCGCGGCGGAGACGAAGATGTCGCGGCCGAAGCCAAAGACGAACGCCTGCTGGTGGGTCTGAGCGCCGGCGCGGAGGTCGGAGAGCGCGGCGCAGGCCTTGATGGCGCAGGGGAAGGAGGAGCGGTTGGGATGTAGAGAGAGCTTGCGCATGGAGGAAAATGCGCTGAGAGCTTCGACGGAATCGCCACTTCGAGCGAGGTCCGCGATGACGGTGTTCCAGCTAGAGACGCTGGTTTTGTCGACGTATTTGCCGAACATGCTCGTAAGGTTGGCCGTATTGGTCTGCCATGTGGAGTAAGCAAGTTTGCGACGTGCGGTTGATGGTGATGTTCTGAACGCTAACCGAGTCATCGTGAGTGTTGTGGTTGTTTCCATGCAATGCTATGGGATTTGAACTTAACTTCACGTCCCAGGGACTCATAATCCAACCTCATTTCTTTACGGTTCACATTTCCAGGGAAATGTGGGTTCTCCATATTGCTGTCTAGCAAACAAAATTTTGGTCTCTCTTTACCCACACAAATTTACATAAATGGTGAGAAGTTTATAAAATATTACAATTTACATAAATGGTAATAGGAAGTTTAGAAAATATTACAGATTTTTATTCTTATGAATTCATTTGAAACGCTTTTAAGCACAAGTCCGTGGTACTATGTGTATAAAGGAAGTTACTTATTATTAATATAAGTAAAAAAGTTAATAATGAAGAATAAAACTATGGAGAGTAGTTATTCTAATTGTAATAAGACCTAGATAGTATATGTTATCTCTAGAACAGTAGTTGTTTATTGTTTCTCGGTCTTTCTTCCTTTGTCTTTTTTAAAGTTGTTCTCTCATACTCGGTCGAGAATGACCCTACTCCCTCGGTCGAGAGTGACTTTATCTGGTCGGTCAGCTTTGATATCGATTGACGTGATTTACTCGACCCTAACTAGTACACTTGCCCCCAAGGCTCAAGGGAGAAACTTTTAAAAGAGCTTAAATGTGTCCGTTTGGTGTCTCGAGGTTGGAAGTGGCAGTTTTGATCATTAATGGGTTGCAGTGTTAACGGTACGTCTCTCAACCCTTCGTTTGAGTTTAACATAATTTTCGATCTTGGAGATCTAACGGTTCAGATGGTCGTGTCGTTTCGTACTTCAACCATTTGAACTCATTGGATTAGAGCGAATCCAATGATTGAGAAGAAAACAACGTTAGTTCTCTCATGCTAGGAAATGTATAAATAGTGGTTCATTTTGAACTTTTCTATGTTTTTCTTATTCTCTTTGACTTCGAACACTGAGTGATATTCCGAGTGTCGAACTGTGACGAGGTGTTTTCCATTTTCTTCTAAAGGTTAGTCATGTCTTCTTGTGAGTCTTTGCCTTTTCCTTCTTCCTCTAAATCATTAGAGAGAACCCTTACCATTCCTAGTGAGGTTAGGAGGGATCTTGCTGGTTCTAGTCGAACGATCGACCTTGCTAGCCGACCGCCTCGTCACTCTGGTTACGAGTGGGTTGATCCTCGTGTGACTGAGCAGATTACCCACTTCTAGGGTTCGTCTATTGTAGATGAATTCATTTCTAGGGTCTCCATGTTAAAACCCAACTCTCCTCAAGATGTGATTGCATCCGATAGTTGTAGTCCTTCTAAGTGTGTTTGTCACAATCAGGAAAATGGTCCCCAAGACTTCTTTTATGTTTACACTTGTCTCTTTACGAATTTACATATTACACTTCCTTTTGATGAGTTTACGATGGGGTCCTTAGGATTCTCAACATAGCCTCAACCCAACTCCATCCTAACTCTTGGGCAACTCTTCAAGCCTTTAAACTTATTTGTGATTTATTCTGGTTGAGGTCGTCCCCTAATCATTTCTTTTTTAATATAATTCTCATTCGGTTCATCCTATAGGTTGGTTTTCGTTATCGAGTCGCCCGGGTAGCATTCTTTTCGCTCCCTTTACTTCGTCATAAAAAGATTTTAAGGGTAGATATTTCAAAATCTTTGTAGAGTCAGACAGTAAACCTTATTTTTATGATTCCGATGGTAAGCACAAATTTCCTTTTCATTGGACTCAGTCTCCCATCCGATATAAATCTTGGTTGAGGTCTTCTATGACTCCACAAGATAGAGAAATTTATCAACTTCCGAATAAACTCCCTACTCAGAGGATTCTTGCTGTGTACCAATCGGTCCACCATTAGGTTGATTTTTCTGGTAAGTAGAACTTAAATTGTTTTATTTTCCTAAGTTTATTGGTTGTGCTTAATTCGATGTTTGTTTGTAGGCATAATGGCTCAAATCGACCTTAAGGCAGTTTACATGATGAAGAAACTTTGTCGACAGGCGATCGGTTGGCAAAAAGGCTCGTTGGACCTTGTTAGTGGGGGTTCAACCACTCCCATCATATGCTCTTCTTCCAACGCCGAGGGACGCCCTCAGAAGCGCAAGAAAAGGGGAAGGACCGAAAAGTCTCCTCGCCGAGCTGCCCCTTAGTCTCATCGGGTATCGACGGGTTCATCTTCATTATTGGGGGAGAACCTCCAGATCATTGGGGGTGTGCAAGTTGCACTTACCCCTACTGAGGAAGAAGCCATTGTCTCAACGCCTGCCGAGGACATGGTATCGACCATCGTCGAGATAATGATTCGTTCTCTAGTGATATCTTGAGCGAACATCGCCACTAAAAAACTGAAGGTGGAGTTGGCCAAGTCTGCCAGTTCTCTGAAGGCAACTAAAGACGTCATGGATGCCTTGGAAGAAGAATCCCGTTGAGTCAAGACTGAACTTGAATACATGCGGTCCCAAAATGTCGCCCTGCAAAAGAAGTGAAGGATCTTGAGCAAATTCGTACTGAGATGACTTACACTCAAGAAGAATTGACGGTTGGGAAGAAAGTGGTAGAAGAAGAATTGGCTCACTATCTATCTTTTCTTCTTCATATAAGCAAATAAGGCTTCAACCAAGGCATCCGGTAGGTGGCCTTTTTCAATGGTACCCCGGTCTAGGACGACCGTTGTGACAACTCTAAGGATGTTGTCAACGGCTAGATGATATCGTTAGACGAGGTCAATTGGGAGAAACATGAGGAAGAACAAGTTGAAAAGGTGTTCGATCCTTTTTAACTTTGTTTTTTCTTTTAATTTTCTTTTGTAACCCTTGGAATCAGGGTGTGGGTTCCACTTTTTGGAATGAATACACTTAGGTTTATGGAACTGAATTCCAACCTATTGTTAGCTTATTTTTTTCTTTACACATTTTTTCTTGCAATCAATTCTCTTATTGACAAACTGAATTGTGATCGGACGCTTTACTTTGTGCTTTTGTTTAATAAGTTGGTTTCCGACCGTGTGGTTTTTTTTTTGAGTAATTTGAATTCCGATTGTGTCTAATTTTTTGTTTGTTTTTCTTTTATAATCCGACCGACCGTGTAGACGTATTCAAAACCTTTTTGTTAAGTTGTCGGGAGGGCTTTGTCGTTTTAGACAAAGATTCCTTACCCGGGTTTACTAAATGGTTAATCACTATTCGGTAGGAATTTCCACGTTGGGGCAAAGCTTCCTTATCCAAAGTGTAAGGATTTTTTTGGTATCGGGAGGGATTATCGTTTTTAGGTAAAGCTTCCTTAATCATGCCTTTGAAGTTCATTGTGTGTGTGTTCAGGAGGGATTCCTCGGCCGAAAGGTGTGCAAAAATTTTCATAATTGTGAAACAAAAGAAAATGTATAATTAAGTGTCTCGTTAAAACCTTTTTGGTCGAAAACCCTCATTCGGGATAAAATAACCAAGTAAGGAAAGAGTTCACATTTAATAATTTATTAACTGTAATATAACTTGAGGTGAGTGGCATTCCATGTCTTCAGTGAACTTTTCCTAAAAGAAATTATAAGTAATAAGCTCCTACGGCCGCTATGTCCTTAACTCAAAAAGGTCATTCCCAATTGCTTGAAAAATTTCCCTCATTCTTCCTAGCTTCACCCCTCATCCTCCATACTGGATTTCCTCTCTGGAAACTCCTGGGTTTTACCTTGGAGTTGTACCTTTTGGTCGCCCAAATCTTACATGTGTTCCTCTCTAATTTGAATTCTGTCTCTATATTTATTGATCAAGTCCAGATCGACCGCTAGGCTTTCTTGATTCAGATTGACATCAAACATTTTTGTCTTCTGAAAGAAGGTTTGCCCACTTCTACTGGAATCATTATTTCAATGCCATATGTTAAGCTATAGGGAGTTTCTTGGGTAGTTGTTTGTGGGGTGCACCGATACGCCCATAGGACTTCAATTAGCTCTTTGGTCCACTTCCCTTGGGCTGTGTCAAGTCTCTTTTTTAATTCATTAAGAATAACCTTGTTTGTTGCCTCAGTCTACCATTAGTCTGAAGATGTTCTATGGAACTGGTAATATTTTTTATACCCAGTCCATCACAAAATATAGCTAATCCTCGGTCAATGAATTGTCGATCGTTGTCCGTGATGATAACTTGTGGAATTCCAAAATTATTTTGTATGCTTTTGGTTGTAATTGCCGATAGTGGTTTTTCTATCAACTTAGTGAAATAGTCAACTCCTACAAGAAGAAATTTTACCTCTTACCTGGACCGAAAGGCTCGATGATATCCATTTCCCACATTACAAATGGCTAGGGGGATAAAATATAATGTAGGTTATAGGGCTTTAGATGGGATAATGAGCCATGCTCTTGACATTTCAAGCATTTTTCAACATACGCAACGCAATCACTCTGACAGCCGCCTAGTAATACCCAGCTCTGAATACTTTAACGTCCATCGTTCATGCTCCTGAGTGACTCCCACAAATTCCCTCATGAATCTCATTCATGATATATCCAACCTGATCTTTTGAAATACATTTGAATAAAGGTTTGGTATATCTCCTTTGGTATAAGTCTTTATCGATAAGAACAAACCTCACACTTTGTTGTTTCATAGCTTTTTCTTCACTTTCTTCATATTCTCCGCTTTCTAGGAAACGTTATATGAGTGTCATCCATGTTTCTTCCTCATAAACGGTCATGCACTCGTCCAGACATACACTTGGATATTTTATAACAACATATATAGTTGATTGATGGATTCCCTTGTTTTTTGTCGTAGCAAGTCTTGATAGTAAATCAACTGATGGAGATCAAGATCAAGAAGAGATAGAGGCCGAAGATCAAAGACAAGAGGAGGTAGAGGCCGAAGTTGAAGAAGCTCAAGAAGTCATTAGCTTACCTCAAAGGCTTACAAGGAGCAAGTTTAAGGAATTAGGAAGTAGTGGTAGATTGTTTTCTCTTTTTATAGTG
>Ga0123342_1009923_pt1 | contig 11129 bp, 1 predicted proteins | sample Turbeawhitnodule_FD_89960 | JGI IMG/M metagenome (GOLD analysis project Ga0123342, IMG submission 89960) | Root nodule microbial communities of legume samples collected from Mexico - Turtle bean Mexico white nodule | ecosystem: Host-associated > Plants > Roots > Nodule | place: Mexico: Nepantla... | reverse complement strand
CTTTGCCAAGTTTAATCCGTCTAGAAGGAGACTTCCCTTTCAAGACCTTGCATTCCACATCCATTAGTAGACCATGCAGAGTAACCTTATTGAATCTCCCTTGTCGAATATATTGTGAAAATTGAGCAGGAAGATCCTAGAACAATATCGAAATAATAAGTAAATAAAAATGAAGTAGAATATAATACATAACATTTTTAAATAAATCAATTTTATACTAACCATATAATTGAGTTTGATACTTAATCGAGACAACTTTATGGAAAAATGGTTGAAGGGACCAATGCTTAAGGGTTCCTTCCCTTCAATTTCGTCCAAATAACAATTTACTCCACTCTGAGGGACGTCATCCATATAAACAGTTATATGGAAAGCGTTGTGACCCACATAATGGAATAAAATGTAGTTATCATCTATGAAACCATAAAATCAAACAAATTAAACCATCCACTCAATATTTCCGACGACAGTAAATTTTTGTTATATTCCACTATATGGACGTTTCCTTCTGAATCAGTCAGGGTCCACTCCTTTCCAAGTTCTTTTTGAAACTCGATGGCGAAAGCCCGATCTACATAACCAAGCTATTATTTTCAAATAAAGAAAAAAAATGTCAACAAATGAAGAAAATGTTTAAAAGAAGAAATTTTTGAAAAAAAGATAAATATACATACTTCACCACGGCTGTTCATGCACCAAAAGACTCCTCTTGTTTGAAGTCTAATGATTTCTTCAGCACTGGACGCAATTAAATGAGTAATGGAGAAAACACCAAGTAAGTAGGAGAGAAAATGAATAATAGAGAAAACACTAGAAAGAAAGTAGTAGAGCGCCAGAAAGAAAGTAGTAGAGGATAATATTTTATAGAAGATTTGAGTAGAAAAAAAGTACGTTTGTGAATAATAAAATACACCACAATGTTATGACCTTTGGTTTGTCCCGGGTCTCTTTCATTTCAAGTACAACATTAATTAATATTAATTAATTAATAATCATTTAATAATATTAAAAAATAACAATTAAACTGAATTATAAGAGACATACTTCAATATAATAATACAGAATACATAATTATATAATATATAAAATATTATATATTATGTATATAAATTTTTTAATATTTAATTATAATAAAAATAAAATTTAAATTTAAATAATATTAAAAATGAATTAAATTTTAATTATATAAAAAAATGATTGTAGGGAAGCGAAATTTAAATTTAAACTATTAATGTTTAATGTTGAAATGAAATGATTATCTATATCTACCAAATCTGATAGGAAAGAGGAATGAATATTTTGAAAACTGTGTAAGAGAGACTACATTAGCCACGTGTATCTGAAAAAATACAAAATCAAGTAAGTCAGAGTGAATCTAAAGAAGTACAAATAAAGTAGGTGACAATATCTATAAATTTGTGAGTTGATTGCTATTAGATATATGAAAAGTACACATGTATCAATAAATAAAGTCTTTAAATATTTTTTTTATTTAAACAATTTGTTTTATTTAATAAATGTTTTGAAATAATGAATTTGTTATTTTTAAGAAGTTTGATAATGAGAAATATAAATAAAAGGAAGTCGTCCCAGAAAAAAAAAATCATTACAGACAAAATAAAATTATTTGACATAAATAATAATAATAATAAGCAAGGTTAAAATTTAAATAATGTTTAAAAAAAAATTAGAGTCTAAACTGAATGGAAAAGTGGTCTTTATGCAAAAGCCAGTAGGAGTGAGAAGCATATATGTATAATCCTTCCAAGTGGTTTGAAAAGCCACAAGGAAAGAAAAAAAAAACACGTGGTTATAAACATGAGTATTGGATTCGGAAAAGTATCTGAAAGGGTTTTGCTGAAAATCTAAGAATCTCTAGTACTGTAATCTTTTTCCTAAAATGGCTCAATTCTTATCTTTATTAAACTTTTGAAGCATATCTTCCTATTTTGAACAAGGCAACAGTACAAAATAAGTTCAATTTTCTTTTGTATTGAGAATGAGATGGTGGGTAGTCACTCCTTTCAATTCCTTTTCATCTCATTAGTACAAATAACAACTAAGCCTAAACTTTTTTTCTCTCCTAGCCCATCCAATCAACTCTATCTATATCGTACAATAATGCAATAAATGCATCCCTTTCTTTCACTTTTCTATTCAAAATACTTATATTTAATTCTTTTTCAGTCTAAAATGTTTTATTTATTCTAAATTTGTGCCCTGTTAAATCCATCTTAGATTCTTTCTTTCTTTGGTGGAGTTAATCTTTTCACATTTGTGTCCTCTACTATATCCTTTACAAGTTACAAGTTGGTTATCTATTTTAGAGTTTCTTCATATTATAAAGGTCACCCATCAAATATAAGAATATATAGTAGTAAATTTCAAGTTACTTTTAAAATTGAGTTATACTTACTTCAAAAATTTATTAGACTTTTAATCAGACTTATTTATATAAGAATTAGTTCATATTTAAAACTTTCCTTTTGACAGAATTTTGTATCTAAAACTTAAATCCAGAATCCAAAATGGCTTTTAGAAAACTATAATTTGCAAACGCTTGCTCAAGAAGATTATTTTCCGAAAATTTTTTATGATTTTCCATTTTAGGTACTAACTTTCTATCTGTAAATTTTTACGTATCTTGATCAAACTAGAAAGTATCCATTTATTCTTATATAGTTTCTAATATTTGGAGAAGTAAAATTCTTTTTAAGAGAACAAAATAAGAAAAAAAAACTTTGTATATTTTGCATAATACGTATGTCTCCTTATTTTCCTCGTTTCTGATGTCACCAAAATATATATAGTAAGCTTTGCTACTTTACTTTATATTGTGTGCCTTAAATAAAAAGAAAGGAAAAAGAAGAACTACTTTGATTAAAAAGTGCATGGTATCATATGAATTAATCGTCGCTCTCAGTTGTACAAAGAAGAATTACAATTTAATGTTTTTTTAATTACACTTTTTCTAATTTATTTTATTTTTATTAAGTCAATTATTTTATTCTGTACTTTGCATAAAAAATTATAGAAATATAGAAACATACAAATACAAACTTTCGAATCAGGTTATGAATTGACAAAAATGAAGTATATTAGTATATTATCAAATCAATTCAACGTGTTTTTCTTTAAAGTAACGATAGATTTACACAGTGAAAACATCCACTTAACAATTCAATAAAATAATATTTTCATTATATTTATTTTATATTTTTAATTTAAAATTTTATCATATTATTATAAGAAGTTGTTAATTAGTTATTTTCTACTATTTACGGTGTTAATTTTTTTTTATTATTTTCTTTTACAAATGAAGTTATTTTTTTCTCATTAAAAGCTGGTGCAGAAAACAATTCTGTATTACTGATAGAAGTATGAGATTATGGAGCTCCTCGGAAAGCGAGACCTTTTCGGTGACAGATTTTTGGCCGGGTTTTGTCTTTCTAGAATGGTCCCATTTAGCTTTCGATCGAATCTCCTCTTTTAGACGAAAGAAGAAAATGAAAAATTATATATCAAATTATGTGAATGGTTTTGACTACGTACTTTTTCATATGTTAGGGTTGAATGTCTGTACTATTAAATTTAAAAAGTAAAAATAAATTATTTTGTTTTCAGATTTATCTATCAAATGTAAAAGTACATTTAATTTCTTTAAATGTTAAATTTATAAAAGGTATTTTTACTTATAACTAAGTTTACTTTAGCAAATATGAGTTTAAGTTTAACAAAATGAGGATGAGATCGTGTAACTTATATATTATAAATTGATTTTATTTTTAGTAGATAAGTCTATAAATAGTAAATAATATAATAAATTAAATAAATTTTATTAAATTAGATTATGATATTACATTAAGGTGAAGAAATTTAATTAATTTAAATTTCTTACAAGGTTAACCCATAAAAACTATGTTTATTATTATTATTTTAATAATAAAAATAAACGCGCTTATGAAATGATAATTATACGGAAAAGTTTTGTTATACGCTTAAACAATTTTCTCAAATAATTATTGAAATTGTATTGAACTTATGCGAGATACTTCGATTAGACTTTCGTTCTAGTTTTATTATAAGTAAATTATTATTAAGAAACATAGTATAAAGGGTACTCTAACCTATAAATAAAAAAGTCTTGCTATAGGAAAATTTAGGAAATAAAAAAAACAAATTACATAATTAATAAGCTTATGTCAGATAAGGTTATAGACATATTTCATATTTGTTCTGATTAGAACATCCTAAATATTTCTTTTATATAAATTTTGGAAAATGTTATTTTTATAATTGCAAATTGAAATGCACCACTTTACAACTGTGATTTGATCAATATAATTTCAAAATTATCTTTATTTTAACAAAAAATGTTTTTTTAATTGTAATCTGGTACACGTTTGTCAATACATCATCACTCATCTCAAATTACATTTGTCAACACATCATCACTCATCTCAAATGAAAAATGTTACTTTGACAACTACAAATTAAAATGTATCAGTTTACAACTGTGATTTGATTGATATAATTTAAAAATTATTCAATCTAAAAAAATATTATTCCTATTATATTTGGTCCATAATTATCAACATATATTCACTCATCTCAAATTAATTTTTTAATTCAAACAAAACATACAAACAAGAAACTATGCATGCATGCCATAAAAAAATAGATGTCAAATATGGGAGTGTAAAGGGGAAACCGAGTAAAATATTACTTTTAAATAACAGTGAAGAATAATACACCAATTTAAATATCTCTTAAAAGAAGAAGAGTGTATCTTACTCTTAAAATAATATAAAATAAGAAGAAAAAAATTGTGCCATAAAATAGACTGTCATAATAAATTCAATTAAAAGAAATTTTGTTATGCTCTTTTACTTAATTTACTTACAAATAATACGTACACACTTATAAGAAAAGAATAAAACTATTTTCTATGATTGTTATATTTTAAATTCTTTATAGATACGTATATATTATTTATTTAGTAATTCAAACATTTTGACTATTTTTAAAATAAACACACAACTTACAAAACTTTAACTAATTTAAAAAAATGTCAAATCAAATTTATATAAATAAAACATTTATTTGCTAAATTAAAAAATATATGAAATTTAAAATAATTGGGACGATGCATGTGGTAAATAACTTGTAACTATTGCCTCATACTTGTTTTATTTTTAAAAAAACCCACTGTTTAATTTATACAAAAAAAAAACCTGTAAAAAAGAACTTTATAGTATTGACGGGAGGGTTCTTTTGGGGGCAATCATTAATTTCTTGCACTCCACTGTGATGAGAAATGTTGCCAACCACTAATACTTCAAGCTTTTCTTAAAATGTAAAAAAAAATATTGAATTTTTTTATCAATAATAAATAAATAAAATAAAATGAGTTTATGACTAAGAACTTTTTCTTTATGACCTGGTGAATCTCTTAAAACTGCTCAAGTTAACTAAGACAAAATCTGGTAACAAAAATTATATAATGTTTTGGATTAAAATATGCAGAACTATTTAAGTTGAAGCTTTTTAACTAAATAGATGTGTTGATGTTTGTGATGTTTTTGTTTGGTTTTCATTGTTAATTATCCAATAAATATGACAATAAATGTATGGTCGTAGGCTGAGTTTGGTGGAAGGATTTGCGCGTGATAGAGAGCAGTTATAGTACATCACCACTTTAGTTCATTCAATGTGTTTCTAAAATGGAAACATGAAGAATAAGTTGCAATCATGCGTGTATAAAAAAATGTTAGCCTTAACGTTCATTCCCTCAATTATATCATGTTTTTCACAATAAAAATGTATGTGTTGCTCAAATTGGTTAGTAGACTAATAATATTAGTGTTAGTTTGGAGGTAAAAAGGTTTTTTTACATGAAGAAAGTATTAGAAATTTACATTAATTATAAATAAGGATATTTTATATTATATAAGTCAATAAAAAATTATTTTTAATATAATATAATAGAGTTTGTTGAGCTCTTTAGTGGAGATGATGAATTAGGTTCACTTTTGAATAATAAGAATTGTTAGTAGAATTAATAAATATATTGAATTGTTTTATATATATATAAGGCTTTACTAAATCAATAGACTGAAATTCATTGTTGTTTTTAAGTATTAAATTATGTTATAATATTTTACTTTCGTCTCATTTTTTATTTATGTTGTTTAATTTTTTAGAATAACAATGTTATTCTCATAATTTTTGTCTTGTCTTAATATATTATTTTTTATTAGTTATAAAAGAATACTAATTCATATAAATAATAAGAAGAAACAACTTCTCATCATGAAAAAATAAGTTATATGCATATAAATGGTAAATAATCACTTCATATAAACACATCAAAATACATCATTTAAAAATGCATTTTTCTTAATCACATCATGTGATCAGTTGAGAGTTAAAACTATTACTCTATGTATTTCTTTTGATTTTGATTGTAACTTGCATAATTACCTTGAGATACAAAATTCCAAGACAATAATAAATTCATTGTATAAATAATATACATTTTCTTGGATCAACCTAAAAAATTCACATACTACATAACTTTATCATTGTAATAAATGTTGTATTCAAACACAAAATTTCCTCTCCCTCCATATACTTCTTGTAATTGTAAATAAGAATATTTCTCATTCTACCTTTTATGAATAAACCTACTTCAAATTTGTTGCTAAATAAAGTTTTTTTAATCGATTATGAATAAAAATAAAGTTGAGGATTATTAGGTCAGAGGGAGGAAAAACACACATAATAAGTTGGTTCTCATTCCCTTTGAGAGAAGGAGTGTAACAACAACTTAAGGCTTTGTTTGGATTTGAGGGAGTGAATTTGAGACGATCTGAAGAGAAAATGTGAAGAAAGTGAAGTTGTTTAAATTAAGGTAAACAAAGTAAAAAGTGTGGGAAAATTTATGAAAATTTGTAAATGATAAAATAGATGTGATTGAAATTATATTTTTTTAATTGATAAAAATATAAATTTTTAAATTTAAAAATTAATTGAATTGATTTATTTATAAATTAAATAAAATTATTATTTTTATCTTTATTTTTATAATTAATACAATTATTATATAATTTTATTATTAAAAAATATATTTATTATTATTTTTATTTATAATTTACTATAGATAATATGATTAATTATATTATTTTATAAAAATATTTTTTTATAATTTTAATTATACTTTATATGTTTGAATTATAATCCTATTTTAAATAAAAAACAATAATTATTTAAATTTATAATAAAGAAAAACCTAAATAATTAATTATATATATATATATATAAAGTATTTTCTTCGAAATTCTCACCTAATTTGTGAAGAAAGTTTTTAATCAACTAATATTCTTTTTTTAAAATTTTTTTTATTTTTTAGTATTTCGTTTTTCGTAATTTTTTTTAACATAGTAAACATGCTCATTTTCTCACTCACAGACAAACGAAGCCTAAATAAAACATAAATGAATTACATTAATTTTTATTCTTCCTTATCTCTTTATTCTTCCTTATCTCTAGTAGGTAGAATATATATCTCTAAAACATATGCATGTTAAAAATATGTTTGTAGAAATTATATTAAAAAAATAATAATTATATAAATAAAATAATTGAGTGTTTCAACCTATTTAAAAAGAAGATATATGTGCAAAGGAGAGAAAAGAGAGAATGATTAACAATACATTTATTTTTCTATTCTCCTAATCAAAATTGACTATTCCAATAACAACATTTGTAGCTTATCTAATAGAGTTATCCTCAGATTCTGTATTTGTTAAACAAGCCTTAACAAAAGGTAATTTCCTACTAAATCTACTAACAACAATTGATTTGAGCGTCATCTACATAATCAAACAAAGGAGGTGAGGCTTCACAAGTCACAGCTGGACAAGAAGCCATAAAATGCAATGACTGCATGCATAAAAAATAATTAATTATTATATAAAATAAAATAAATACTGTTTTAGAGATTAAATAATTATTGGTATATAAAGTAGTTTCTATTATTGATAGAAATTTATAAAATAATTTATAGATTTGTATCTAAATTAACTATCAATATTTTAGCTATATGTTAATATTTTAGATTTTAAATTAGTTTCTAAAAATTAATAAAAATTAATTTAGAATATAAATTAGTTAATAGTTAAAACTTTAGTTACTAATAATTGAATACCAATTTAAAAATTATTTTATAAATTTTTAGTAGTAATAAAAATTATTTTATAAATTTTTAATAGTAATAAAACTTATTTTAAATACAAAATTATCTTTAATTTATACAGCATAATAATTAATTATTTTGATTTCTAATTTGTATTTAGTATTTTTCTTTAAATGGTTTTTAGTAGATAAGTGGCAAGAGAGGAATGTATCTCATCATTGTAATATTTTAAGGATAAACTATTTATACGGATACGGATTGATAAGACATTCCTTATTCAGACAAATAATTGAATTGAGTTTTATTTTACATATCCTTTGCCTACACTCACAAATAGTCAAATGATCACAAGCTAGGAATCTTTATTATTATGTTTGTGACTGGTGTGATAAAGTGAGCGTGGACGATTGAGGATTGAGGAAGACCTTGTAGCAGTTCTCATATGGCATGAAAAATGAAAGATATATGTTAACTATACAAACAGTCATGCAAGTCAAGGTCTCTCCACTGCATATTAGCTTTAAGAGATAATAAAAACACATTAATTCTTTGAGAAATTAAACAAAATATTATACTTCAAAAACCTTACTAAAGGGTGATGATTAAACTCAATTATGTAAATGAGATCTTATATACTTTTCATTTCCAAATTTTTGTAACTTAAATTGATAGTGCACAGATATTTACACTTTCCCCTTCAAACTCACTTATCCTTCTCATTTTTTTTACGGTTTTCTTTTCTGTTTTCTTTTTTAGATTTATAGTAAAGACTTCTTCCTAAATAAATATATCCTTATTTGATGAATATAATAAATTTAAAAAAAATTATAAAAAATAATATATTTATAAAATTATAAAATTACTTTTATTATTATAAATTAATTTAATTAAATAATTAATTATAATTTTTTTTATCAATTGTATCTAAAATAATTTTTATTACTACTAAAAATTTATAAAATAGTTTTTAAATTAGTATTTAACTATTAACAACTAAAATTTTTATTACTAACTATTTTATATTTTAAATTAATTTTTATTAATCTTTTATACACTAATTTAAAATTTAAAATATTAATAACTAAAATTTTGATAATTAATTTATTTTATAAATTTGTATAAATAATAGAAATTACATACATTAACTATAAAATCTAATTTAAGTTTTGTGATTCTCAAATCTGTTGAGTTAAGATTAGATGACACTGAACGCACAACCTTTTACGGGTCCCAAAGTTGTTATTTTTCTCTGATCCTATTTTGAATTCTGTTGATATTTTCGAAGGTCAGCATCTCCAAGATCCCATAATTGTATCATTCTCAATATCACATCATCACTTAATATAGTTGATAAAAATTTAATAAAAAAATTAAATCACATAACTTAAAAAAAAACTTAGGATTATTTTTCTTTAAAATTACTATAATAAATTAATATAAAAAATAATTATACATATTTATTATCATTATATATTATATTATAATCAATAGGTTATATATTATAACATCATATTATCATATAACATAATTAATTATGCACGTAATTAATTATATTATATATAAATAAAATATAATTGATTAATTTTCTCTTCATGTTTCACTATAGTAATTTTAGTAATTTCGTTTTTAATACAGTATCATGAATTAAATTTGTATTGTGTCATGCATAATTAGAATTAATGTCATGAATTAAACCACGTGAAAGTAATTGTAAAAATTTGTAAGAATAAATTATTTTCTTCAACTTTTTTCTTATATATACATATAAATGACTAGGGTACATCTCCCCACAAATTGATCTTCATTGTTTAGCTTAAATCAAAAGAAACAAACTTACAAAATGTAAGTTCTTCCTTGTACATTATATTGTTAAAGTTTTGTTTGAATTAAATAAAAAGTAAATGAATATATTTATTAACCATATAAAGTGTAATGATGGGGCAAGTATCTCGAGTGCATGATGGGACAATTTAGGATAACAGAAATCTTGGATTAGATTTTGTGTATTTTTAGACAATCTATGAGTTGAGGTTAATTAAAATCTAACCCAAAATAGATTCAGGTTCATAAGAATCAATTTCTTCTAAATGGGGTTGAGTGGGTTAGTTAATTCGTAGGGCAACAAATATTGGAAAGCTAAAACAGGTGTAAAGTTAGAAAAAAGTTGGGACAAAAATCTTTCATCTTTAGCTTTGAGCTTCTCTGGACCACAAACGCCATTTTTAGGTCTTTTTAATCAATCAAAACTAATTATTTTTTCACAAAACAACACATATAATTGAATAATTTATTAAAATGAGTTTCATCTTTTCTAAACTACAAAATAGGTGGTCTTCCTTTATTTCAATGGAACACTTTAAAGGCACTAATGAAAGAATCAGTATGACAGCCATTGGAAGCTTTGAGGCAGAAAATTTATCAAACTAAGGTATAGACTAATTAATGGAATTTTATTCAATGGAATTATTAAACTCTAAAAATTCAATGCACTCAGAAGTATCCATCATAAATAATTCTCCAAACTTTTAAAATCTATGAAGGATAGATGAAAAAACATGTTATCCACATAAATAAATTAATTAGTATATTTAAGAAATGCTTAAATCCGGATATAAAATCATAAGAGATATTTATCTGTTTCCAATCCCAAAAAACTAACTTCTAACATAATCATAAAATAGAAACCAATTTTTAGATACCAAAATAATTAGTTGCAATAATAATTAAATTAAAGACCATTTTAGAAATTAAAAAAAAATTGGTTTCTAAATTAGTTTTTATCGTTAAATAGTTTTTAAATTTGTATTTAATTAGCAACCAAGGTTTTTGCTACCAAATTTAAAAACTAAATAATTGATAAAAAAAAAATTTAGTTTCTAAAATAATCTCTAATTTAATTACTATTGTAACTAATTATTTTAATCTCTATGAT
>Ga0123342_1009922_pt1 | contig 11130 bp, 13 predicted proteins | sample Turbeawhitnodule_FD_89960 | JGI IMG/M metagenome (GOLD analysis project Ga0123342, IMG submission 89960) | Root nodule microbial communities of legume samples collected from Mexico - Turtle bean Mexico white nodule | ecosystem: Host-associated > Plants > Roots > Nodule | place: Mexico: Nepantla... | reverse complement strand
CCATAATTATCCTATTATATTATTGGTAATTACTTGATGGACGTAATTACTATTACCATAAATAATTAGGGTTTCTCCTTGGGTGTATTATAAATAGAGATTACCAGACAACTAAAGAGACACCCTCATATTCTAACATCACACAGCCGAAACTCATTCCCTAAAGGGATTTTCGAGCCTCTCATCTCTTTGTCTCTCTACTCACATAATTCCATTCTAAGCGATACACCCTAAAGGGGAACCCGATCAAGATCATGTCTTCATCCCTCAGCCATACGATCACGGGTCTACCAGGGAACCCGATCAAGATCATGTCTTCGTCCCTCAGCTATACGATCACGGGTCTACCAGGTATTATTTAATCATCATTATTCTCGTTTCATTATATGATTGAGGAATCCTAATCCAACAAAGCCCAGCAGCAAGGAAGTTGCACCCCTGGGCCCCTTCCATTAGGTTAGCCAGCGATTTCTGAAACACCTTACATGCCTCGTTGACTTGATTAACAGCAGCTAAAGCTGCCCCTCCTTCAGACCCACCTTGCACACGTTTTGCCATATTAAGGAAAGAAAAACCACCTTTAGACTGACACACCATATCACTCTAAGCCTTATTCTCCAAAATCTTCCAATTTGTTTGTACCAAGGGTTGGGTCTGCCCCACCGCCTCGAGTACCACGTCCCGCCGCATACCGTCATAGCCATGGATGTCTCCTTCATCGCTCGACCTTCCAGAGAGGTAGGTTTCCTCCACTACAGTGTCCGAAGACAAGATACTATCGGATGAGGCATAGTGATAATTGTGACATGAACATTCTCCTCTTTCTTGGTTGGGTACCTCCTCTACGATAACAATAGTATAGACTTGCCCATTAACCCTAAACCCCTTCACCATATCTGCTTTGCATTATTTGAGTAGCCTGACTTACAGACGAGCATACTCCAAATTCTCCCACAACCGAGTAGACTCATCGACTTTAACCAGGGACGCTACTTCTCTAACCACCTTTGAGAAACAGTGTTTGTTCCACAAAGTTAAGGGAATTCCATAGCACCTGACCCAGACTATTTTATGTCCTGCTTCGTAAGATTCAGGCCAGGGTTCAATAGAGTCAAAAAGAGAGACGAACCATTCGTTATTAAGCTTAATGATATCATCCATCCTTTCTCCATCTTTGGGTGTTAAGAGCTCTAGGTTATCACCATGAAACTAAGCTTGATTATGCTCATTCCCCCCTTGACAAACTCTTCGTTCAAAGTATCAAAAGAGATATCAGGAGACATTCATCCAACTGCACTAGAAGCCAACCAAGACGGGGTATTTGACATTGTTTCAAAACCAGAGCCTGTCCAGCGACCTTTTGAGGACTTGTATACAACCTCAGCGTAGGACTGCTTAGGGTTCTGGGAATCGCCCTTTCGAACGGTTCTGTGTTCGCACCAAACCTCCTTCTCCTTCAGCTTACCTCGAGGGCTCTTAGCACGAATGATATCGTTTCTAGATGTATTTGACTTCCCCTTCTTAACTTTGACCTCTACTCTCCTATATTTTGGAAGGTTAACATACAGTTTTAGGTTACCAATGTAAACTTGATCCACCTGCTTTTCCAACTTAGCCTCATTAGGAATTGGATAGAATCTCACAAACCCAAATGTTCTTCCCCACCTATTTAGCCGCCTGGAAATGAACACCTTTTTCACTCTGGCCCATTTTTTGAAGATCCTAAACATATCATACTCTCCATGACTATCAAGGAAATTTGAGAAAAAGAACGTAGAGGAGTTCCCTTCCCCAGATTTATTCACCGATGTAGCTGCCTTGAGGTCTGCCTCTCTTATCCAGTGTTCTTCCCTCTTCCCCCTCCACCATCCCTCCTTTGTTCTCACCTTCATCGCCTTTATTGGAAGTTTGATGTACGTGATGGTTTGTATGAGACCTGACATTGGCCATACAGTGAGAGTTGTTAGAAGGTTTATGTCAAATCCATGTAAAACTTATTAGGAAGCAGTTAAATGGATTTTGAGGCATCTACCTAGCTCACCATAGAATTGTTTGTACTTTAGTAAAGGAGAATTAAAAGTACAAGGTTATGTAAATGTAAACTTTGAAGGTGAAGTTGATCACCGAAGAAGTACCACTGTTACTTGGACATCTCAAATACAAAATATTTTTTATTTATCTACTACAAAGGTTGAGTATGTAGCAGTAACATGAGATAGAAACAAATTTATATGACTTCGAAGTTTTTTAACAAAATTGGGATTAATACATAAAAGTGTTTTGCATAGTGATAGTCAGAATGTGATACATCTAAGAAAGGATTCAACATTTCATTCTATAACACGGCACATTGATCTTCATTATCACTTCATCGAGTCTTTGCTTAAGGTTGGGGTACTAACAATGAGAAAATTTCTAGGGAGTGAGTTTACTAAATATGTTGACAAAGGTAGTAATCATTGACAAATTGAAGTTGCACTAGTACAAAAATGCTTAATGACTTACTAGAATAACATACAAGAGAATGTTGTTGCACTTGATTGAGGCGTGAAAACAATTTGCAATTAATCTTCGAGTGAAAGATTGTTGGACTTGGTCTTGCAAAAGAAATTTTTAGGAAAGATAAAAGCCAAATAAATTTTAGGAATACTTAAATATCGGAAACAAAATGTGAGGATTATATACCTTGCATTGTGTATAAATACCATCATGCAGAATTTATTACTACTCATTCCAATAAAAAGAAAAAATAAAAAGAGAAAGGATTTATTTAAATTATGTGTTAGAAACACATTTTTAAGATTTTCTTCCAATAAAAGGTGTGCATCAACTCACAAACATAGAGATAATTGATTGAGCTCTGTTATTAATTTTATATGTGTGATTATGTCACATTTATTATCATAGGAAATGTGACTTATTTTCTCAGAAGTATCGCTACTTTTTCTTCAAAGGAGGATGATTGAGATAGCTAACATATATCTACCACAACCATGATATAACTGAAATATGAAAAGCTCAAAATTGAATCTAAAACCATCTATACTTTTTACTCTAAGGGGAGAGACAAATAGCACTTTACTTTGTAACATTTATATTAATTATACAAAATTCAGTAAATTCTAAAATCAATACATGCATGATTTCTCCTTTCTGAACTTGCCATCCGTACATGCCAAATATGTGCAGACTATTTTAGGGTCAAATGCAACATCAGAGATCATTTGATCATGAGAGCCAACTTTAGTTTCATTGAAAAATCCTTTGCTTCTCATATATTGGTAAAAGCTTCTCAGTCAGAATATCGGACTCTAATCTATCTGCTTTTGCCACCTGCAGAAACACCAGTATTAGTTCGTGAATTGGTTCTCAAAAATTATAGAGTACAACATTAAATATTATGTTTTCTTATAACTTAATTTAGTGCATTTTTAATCATTAGCCAATGACATATGACGTTAATTAGCATTAGCATTGTCCTCTTGCTAATGTCCTTTTTCTGTCTTACTTTCATGCCTCCTTTTTTTTCTTGATAAGTATGAAAGAAAGGGTATAATTAAAAAGCTAATAGTTAATATTATCTTTGAACTTCTGAAGTAATCATAAATTGGAATGTTATATATGAAAGATACCTGAAAATGCAAGTTGTAGAAGAACCTTCCTCCAAAGGTTTGTGAGGAAGAAGCATCTAGCAGAAAAAGGCCATCATTTTCTAAACACTGCAAGATCTCGGATAGTGGAGCCTTGTGGGTCTCTTGAGAGGAAATGTGAACTACAGCTTCACAATCGTTAAGCCTAGTTGTAGAGACAACAAAAGAAGAGTTGTGATGGGAAATTTTCCTATGAGATTCTTTCTTCACTGCATCTCCTTGCAATTGCCGAGAAATTCTGCATAGAAGCTCCTCTTTTCTCTTTGTTAGTGCTTGCACTTGCTGTTGTAGTTCAGGAATGTATTTCAACACTCTAGAAACTGTTGAAGGAATGCTCATTTTTTTCTGCAACCATTCATGAACATGGAATTATGAGATCTCTATTTATCACAATTTACATTACAATTTAGGGGAAGTTTCATTTGCTTTTGTTGATTTTGTGATTTTAGCCGTATTATTAGCTTGCTTAGATAATAATACCGATGAAATTCCTGTCTTTTTCACATATCTGTTTCTCATGCTTTTACCTTTTGTTAATATACTTAAAAACATAAAATAATATTAATCAATTGAACATTTTTATATTATCACTATAATCATACTAATTAAAATAAAATCAAAAAGATAAATAAGACAATACCACCTAAATGAAGAATAGACTCGTTCAATCTTGCACTTAAATAAAGAACTAATTAAATGTAAACCAAGTAATTTAGGTCTAGCACGTCATTGTTAGAAGTAGTTTTTTATTAGAAATTATTACATCATTCATTCGGTCAATTTTCACAGAATTTGATAGGAATCACTTAGGTTCATACTGCGGAATATTTTCTCCATTTTATCCCCTTTGCTTCTTATTTGATGAAAATTTCAAAATTAACCAATAAAACAGGCTGCTTTTAACAGGCCTGATATAAATTAACCCCTAATTATCTTCTATCTTCACAAATCAATCAAAAAAATTATCTGCAAAGTTAATTTGACTATGATCCAAGAATAAGCCTAGATGCATAGAAAATAGAAGATGTTTACCACAAAATAAAGAGAAGCTAAGAACACATCCCAGTTGAAGAATAAATCTAATAAACCATCATGGAAGCTATTGATAACAGTAATACTAATTTCATGAAATTGGTTCCTAAAGGGATCAGTATGTCTGCTAATGGGAAGAAGAAAGTACAGATAGATAGAAATCGGAACTGAAATTTGGTTTTCATATTCCATAAGAAGAAATTAAAATGTTATTGTGTATTAGCAAAGTGAAACAGTAGCAGTGAGAGAGAAGGGAGGTAAAGTACCGTTTGATCTGCAAGTGGAAGAAGAGAGCGAAGTGAAGAAACCAAGTTGTTGACCTTCTTGCGGCGATCACGTTCACTAGCATTGTGGCTAAGTTTCTTGACCATGGCAGGATCAGGGGATGGTGCAGTGGACCTTTGTAATTCAACCTCAATCTGCGGCTGCGATGGGTAAAATTGATAGGGAAAGGAGTACTCGGATGACACATCATCTTGGTAGAAGCGGTTTTGGGTAATATTATAGCCTAATGGCTCCTCCTCTAAGAGCCACCCCTTGGCTGAGAAGACAGGAGGAGAGAACAATGCGACCATGTTGGGAGCAGTTAACAAGTTTCTCTGACAACTAAATCATGATCTCGACCTCTCAGTATATATATATAATGCAGCAGTCATTATCCCTTTACGTAAAGATAATTGAATAAACAATAAGAGGCTGCAAAAACTGAGTAAAATATTATTGTTTTCTCCTGGTCACTTTGGATTAGTTAAATATAAGTTGATTGATGAAGTATGAGGTAAGATGTTAAAAAATCGAAGCAATGGGATGAATAATTTTGTGAGATGATAGTTTATAGGAGCACATGCAAACGCGTGTTTGGAATGTGGGATGTATGCGTTGTGTATGTAGCAGAGAGGAAGAGAGGGTAGGAGAGCGTGGTTGAAAACCCAACCCACCATGCATTTCTTTACTTCTTTAATTCTCTATGTGTGTTTCTTCCTTTTTCTTTCCATCGTCAAGTGGTGTATTCTCTGTGATGCTCTCAACATATAGGTTTTACAAAACTTAATTTATTACTAAATGGGATTAAATGTTAATTACCAATTATTTTCCATGGATACAGGACCTGTACAGGATACACCGATGGTTAGGGCATTTTCAAAAATTTGGAATACGGTGTGTTAATATAATATTTTTTAAATTATAAGGAATTTAATTAAATTTTATAAATTGTAAGTGCACTGGACCAGAGCGCTCAAAGTTCAGCGTTCGGAGGTCGGACCTCAGCATTTGTCATAGGCAGGTCACCTTGGTTCTTGGATCAAGTTGGTGGACCATGAGATCGTTCCTTGTGCATAAGGCCCAGGCGGTTAACAAGGGGTAGTTTTGGACCTTGGAGTGTACTTAGTGTGCAGGGGGTCTAGCTTAAGTAAATGTTTCTTTTAAAACCTAAGTTCATGTGTGCTAGGGCACGTAGAGGTTAGGTTGCATGTGTTCAAAAGATAACGTAGCACCACGCTGAAGGTGGCTGCATAAACAGATTGGACCCCTGATGCTGGTACATGAGTTGGTACCCTGGTGGTTATTCTATTATTATTTTATGCACTCCATAAAGGAAGGATCCCGTTTTGTTGCAATATTGTGAGGGTGTGCCCTTGAGCGGAATATTTTCCTGTTGAGTATGCTTTCAGTTGAGATTATATCCTCGTGATAGAAAGTTGTTACAAGAGGTAAACTATAAAAGGGACTTGAGATCCCAGGTTAAGGTATGTTGTTTCTAAGATTGAAACAAACAGTTCTTGTTTCTTATAAGTCCAGTACTGACTTGATTGTCGGAGTGCAATCAGCAGGTAAGGTCCCCTTTGTTTCAACGGAGCAATGTTCTAGTGCATCAAGACGCAGGACAGATTCCAGCAAGAGACAAACGGAGTTAGAGCTTGTCACAAATAAACATAATTTACAACATGGAAGAAAATGCAACACAGAGTTGCAAGCAAGTCACCAGCAAGAACAGTAAGAAACATAATTTACAATACAACATGGAATCAGAATTACTAAAACATGTCTCAAAATAAATAAAAAATGAATATGTAAATTTTAGCAAAAAAAAATATCCCAATACTAAACATAATTATGGTACCTCACTTTAACATATTTAATCTCATAATTTTCTCTTTTTTATCATCTTTGAGAAAAATTCAAACCTAATTCATAAAAATAAGACAAACAAAAATCAAAAACACTAACCTCTTTAATGCTCTATTTGGTTGGGTGCTTTTAGTGTTGTGGTGGATTTGGAGTGTTATGGTGAATTTGGAGGTCGAGAAAGAGTTTGCATTCAACAAGTTTGGATGTATGGATTTGTGCTGATTTGGTGAGAAAAAAAAAAAAGAAAGGGTGGAAGGATGGATGACACCCTAAGATGAGAAGAAAAAAGAGGAAAAATTGGTCAATTTTGTACAATAACAAAGTTGTCTTTGCTTTACTTCATGCACATGATATATGCATGTGTTTTTTTTTACATTCAATGCAAGTGTGTCTAGAGGAATTACACTTTCTTATAATTTATCTTTGTCACTCCATAATCGATTATTCACATGCATAATCGATAATGAGTCATACCATAATCAGTTATGATTCCATTCACTTTTTTTCCAAAACTATTGCATGTACACATTAACTAATTGTGTGTTCTCATCATGTTGTTTTTTTATCAGCAATAAACAATAAATTAAATGTGGACCACTTTAGGGGTGATCCAACCCTTATACAGATCCTGACAACCCTCACAACACCAACTGTAGAACTACCCAACAAAATTACATCACTTAACCAACCTCATACAAACCAAGGGATCAGGACACCAGTTAGAGTAGGAAAAAACCAAAATGTGACTTAGAAGTAAGCCAAGACCAAACCTTTAATTGAATCAAAAAAAAATTTTTAAAACATCCACCCCCCCCCCCCCCCCCCCCCCTGAAAATGGCATTATTCCTGTACTTCCAAATCTTGCTAACTATTGCAATCCAAATTGCTCCCCAAACATCATTAACAGAATCAGAGGCGTTACACAACCTAAACTAAAAAAAAATTAACAGTGGATTACTAACATTACACCAAGCCAAGCCAAGCAATAATTCCATACAGTCCAAGCAATTCTGCATTCAAAAAACAAATGACGACAAGTCTCTTCCTCTACCCCACAAAGACTACACAAAAGCCTTTCAACCACAATCCCACGCCTTTCTAAATTGGCCCTAGATGCAATCTTATTTTCCAGCACCCTCCAAGCAGAGACAAGTGTAGAAGGCACAACTTTAATCCTCCAAAACTTTTTGTACACAAAGACATTCTCCCTTTGCGTGCCCTCCTTAAATAATTGTAAGCAGAATTTACCCTATAAACAGGGAATTCCCCATCTTTCCAAACCCAATTGTCCTTCTTTTCCATGTTAAAACTCAACCCTTGAAGATCTTGGAAAAAAATACTCACTAAAGGTTTTTCCCATTCAAATAGACTCCTCCTCCAAGTTAGTTGTCACTCCTAAGAACCATTAATCCATTTCCCAAGCTCATCTACCTCAGCATCTTTGCAAGAACTCACGAAGAACAACCTCGGATAAACACGCTTTAGAGCCCATTACCTGCCCAACAATCCTCCCAGAATAAAACACTATCTCCATTGTCAATCTTCCGCTTGAATGCATCTTCGAAATTCCTTCCCCATCCTTCTAACCCCCAAACCTCCATCAAATATTTCCACCATAGAGAGGTCCTACCAATGTTCACACCCTCTCGCGGGCTTCTCCATCCACCATATTTAGAATCAAGTATCTCCTTCCACAGACCGCCCATATCTGACCCAAACCTCCAAATCCATTTACCTAATAAAGTCGTGTTAAAGACCCGCAAGTCTAGAATTCCTAGACCGCTAGCCTCACGAGGCTCACAAACCTTACTCCAGGAAGCTCAAGCGATCTTTCTCCCATCAGCATCCCAACCCCATAAGAAATTCCTTTGAATCCTCACTAACTCGTTAGCCACCAAGGAGGGCATTTTGAATAAAGACAGATAGAAAAGCGGGATAGATGTAAGTACAAACTTGATAAGAAAAATCCTCCCTACCAAAGACAAAAAACCTACCTTTCTATTTGCACAGTCTAGCCTTCATTCTTTCAATCACTCCTCCCCAAAATGCACCTCTCTTATGGCACCCTCCTACTAACATTCCCAAATAAGCAAAAGGGGTACCCATCACATCGCAATTAAGGATCGCTGCAAAACGTTGGAGCGTTATTTGGTCAATCCCCAACCCGCCAATTCTGATGTTTAGAACATTTACCTTAAGTCCATAACAGAGTTCAATACAGTTCAAAGCCGCTTTGATATTAAAAAACTTTTAGTGTTAGCTGCGCAAAAGAATAAGGTATCATCAATATACTGTAACATGTTAACATTCACTTTTTTCCTTCTAATCTCCGAGTTATCAATCAAGTTTTTCTCTACTACCATCCTTAACACTCCATCCAAGCCATCGGCTATAATAAGAAACAAAAAAAGGGGCTAAAGGATCAGCTTGGCGAAGCCCCTTCTTAGGAAAAAAACTCCTTATTCGGACTATCATTCACAAGCACTGACACAAAAGTCAAATCTAAGCAACTTTTAATCCAATGGATCCATTTGTCACAAAAACCAATCCTTTTTAACATATACAGAATGAACTCCCAATTGACAAAATCATATGCCTTCTCATAATCGACTTTAAAGAAAATGCAACTTCTCTTCTTTCTCTTTACTTCATCCAACACTTCATTAGCTACTAATACACTATCCAGCAAACCCCTCTCATGTAGGTCAACACTAATAAGACTTGAGACTTCAAAGTTATCAAAGATGTAATCCATTTTAATAATGTTTTTCATAAAGTTATCAAAAATACAATACACAAAATACAACTATATACCTATTAATACTTCAAAGCTTGATTATATATCTATTAATACTTCTAATTGATTTTTTCAACTATCTTGGGTATAATTAATTGAAAATTTGTATTCCAATTATATGTACAATTTTATAAAATTTCTTTTCCATAATGGTTGTTTCTTATGACATCTTGCATGATTTCTTAGGTGGTTGTAAGCTATAAGACATGATGTCATAAACATATCTCTCTTTTTGGTGTTTAGGGGTGAACATGTATGTCTTTAGGATCCATAATCGATTATGCATAATAGCACAATTGATTTTTGTTACCCTAATCAATTATGGTTGAATGACTAATTGATTATAGCACTAGTACAAAATTCTACAATAACGACTCCCTTTAAAGTCGGTTTCAAAACAACCATCGTTAAAAACGACGCGGTGGCAATACCGTAAATTTTTGAATTTTTTTTGCACTTTTAACGACGGTTAGCCCCACAACCGTCGTTAAAAGTTGAACCTGAGACATACAACGACGGTTCGCCCCAGAACCGTCGTTAAAAGCATCATTTTTGAAGACGGTTCATTGAGAACCGTCGTTAAAAGCCTTTCCCGCCCTAAACTAATTAATTTCATTCTTTCTCACACTCTCATCTTCACTCTTGTCGTTGCCTTCTTCCTCACTACGCTTTGCAAACCGTTGCCGCGCACCACCGGACCTCTTCACTGTTGACCTAGCCGCCCACCGCCCTCTTCCGCGACCTAGCAGCAAGGTCGACCGCGCCGCGCCGTCTCACCGCCTCACAGGTCGACCGCACCGCGCCTCTTCCGCGACGCCCAAGGCCGTACGCGACACCCACCGCGACGCCGTACGCAGACCGCAGGAAACCCTACCGCGACCGCGCCTACCGCGACGCCGAACGCGCGACCGCGCCCACCGCGACGCCCAACGCACGACCGCGCCCACCGCGACGCCGAACGCGCGACCGCTTCCACCGCGACCCGCGACCCCACCGCGACGCCGAACGCGCGACTGCGCCCACCGCGACGCCCAAGCGGACCGCGCGAAACCCCACAGCGACGCCCAACGCGCGAACGCGACCCCGCCGCGCCCACAGTGACCCCACCGCGAGGGTTGCTGCTGCCGACTGCCGGTTGCTGCTGCTGTTCTGTCGCGTCTCCGTTCCTTTGAGCGGCGTCATTGTTCCCACCGTGCCCTCCGACCGCGACCGCCGCCTCTTTTGAGGTTAGTATATTTTATCTATTATTAACTATAGTTTGAAAGTGTTTATCTTGAGTTAAGTATTGATTTTATATATTGAACGAACTGATTCTGAGTCCGAAGGTGTCCGACCTTCGGCGCTTTTGATTTCAATGATTATATATTGTTTTGAGATATTTAATCTGTACTGGTTCTGAGTCCGGAGGTATTCGACCTTCGGCAATTTGATTTATTTTTTAATGGTTATATATTGTTTTGACATATTGAACGCACTGGTTCTGAGTCCGAAGGTGTCCGACCTTCGGCAATTTTGATTTAT
>Ga0123342_1009921_pt1 | contig 11130 bp, 5 predicted proteins | sample Turbeawhitnodule_FD_89960 | JGI IMG/M metagenome (GOLD analysis project Ga0123342, IMG submission 89960) | Root nodule microbial communities of legume samples collected from Mexico - Turtle bean Mexico white nodule | ecosystem: Host-associated > Plants > Roots > Nodule | place: Mexico: Nepantla... | reverse complement strand
TTGTTTCTCTAGAATTAGTTGTCCATATTTCCTAAAATAACTAGCAAGCTCTCATGTATATATAGGTCTAATGACCTCATAATTTATATAGAAGAAAATATTATTCCTTCTAAACTTGATATGATTTATTCATAATGGATTTGTTATTGTAATTTAATGTTTAACCATTGAAAGAAATATTTCTCTCTTTGGTTTCTACGCCATTTTCATTTCTCACAAAACATTCAATCACTGTCTCTGAAGAACATTATCCTCAATTATTTTAATCTCCTTGTGCTTTAACTGCACAACTTTCTTTGTGGATACAAGTTAATTAAGGGCATGTTTGGACAAACTTTTATATAAACACTTCTAGAAGAGAAAATTGAAGAAAATAATGAAATGATCTTTTCCATAACCTAAAATTAGCTCATTTTCAAGTTAAAAATAAGAATTTAGAAAATCTATGAGAGAGCTTTTAGAAATTAGTTTATTGCTAAACTAATTTAACTAATTAAGAAGTTCATTTCATTTTTTCTTCTTATTTTTCTCTTAGAAGTGCTTCTGGAGAAGCTTGTCTAAACATGGCCTAAATAATTCATAAGTAGATCACTTTCACTTTCTCAATCTGAATCATGAATTGCAGTTCTTTAAAACCTCTCCTTTAGATAATTTATATTGGAAAAAATCCAAGTCCCATATCGATTAGAGATAGTACCAAAATACATAATATAATTAGGGGTAATCCTCACTTTACAAGTTGACTTTACAAGATAAAGTTAATCCTAAACCACTTTTAAGATGGTACGAGAGTCTATCCTATATTCATTATAAGGATCACTCACCATAGTATACATGCACCAAGTCAATAGTGTTGGATGTGACAGATTTATTGGGAAACACCCAAGTTCTACATTGTCTAGAGATAGTGCTAAATACATAATATAAGTGAGGTTAATCCTCACTTTATACCCTGGTTTTGTAGGGTTGATATATGGCTAAATCACCTTCTAAGAATTTGAAATTGAATCATTCTGTCTTTGACCTACATCAGGTTCAATCATTGTAAATGAAAACTAAATGAACAATGGTATGAAAGAAAGAGAAGTAGGGCAAATCACTGAATTCGTGCTCTGTGTCACCCAACACCAAATCTATCTTATGAAACTTGGAAGGCAGATTCATTGTAGAACCCATTCCTGGCCAAGCATCAAACTCAAACTGGATTCACCATGCACATTGTGCCATGACCTTGTTTTTTTGCCTTTAAAAATCCATTGAAGCCTTTGACTACAACATCTATCTACCTCATCTCTCCTTCGCCAACTTCATCTGCCCCCAACAAGTGGCTTTCCAAGCTGAATGCCAGCTACCTCTTCTTCATCAGCTTCTATTACTTTGCTGACTGTAGTGTCATCACATAGTATATTAAAAAGTCTCCGCTGGTGGAAAGGGGAGGAAGTTTGGGGCGATGGTTGGATACTAGGTCAACTTTTTTTGGATTATTTTACAAATAAATTTTAAATTACTGTAAAATCCTTAAATAAATTATTTAAAATAAAAGGGATGATTGTATTATTGTCCTAAACTTTTGGTGTAGGGCTGTTAAAGCATTCCAACTAAAAAATGGATATGACTGTATTACTAAATCCCCCCACCCCAATATCTGTGTGTGTCTATATATATATTAAAGTATATGTAATTTGATATTCAAAATAAAAAAAGATATATCTAACTCCTAACATGTTCAAATCCGATAATGATAGGTGGCATAAATGATGAATTGGTGCATTAGAGATTCTCTTAAATCTAATTCCTAGCAAGTTCAAATCATACCAAACATGTTAGCAGTTTTATCTCAGACGTGTTTACTTTCATGTAGGCATGACATGAGACTTTTACTTTTTTGTTAATATGATGTTCTGTGCAACAACAATAAATGTAGTGGATGTATATCTAGTTGCATTAATTTCTTGAAGTTATGTGAAATTTGTATGCCATTATGCTGATGGTTTTCTATTTTCGAATTTTGTGTTGCATCTGTGAATGTCAGATCAAGCTTCCCTTGAAACTGAGGCAAGAATATCTTCTGTGTTATATGAGAAGAAGAAATTGTTCAATAACTTATTGACATCTAAAGGTGATTGCTATATGTAGTTTCTTTACTATTGTTAGCTTCTTTGTATTGACTTTGTGTTTTGTCCCTCAACAATGCTGTTTTTATATTATGTTATATGTAATATACATCAACTGGAATTTATGTTGTTAACTACATGGCACCTCTCTATTTTTAAGCATACTAAAATATTTAGCTGAACGGGAAAGGCCTATATAGCTGTTAGTTATGGTTCTATATTTGCAGGTAACATAAGGGTATTCTGCCGAGCTAGGCCATTATTTGAAGATGAAGGTTCCTCAGTTGTTGAATTTCCGGATGATTATACCATACGTGTAAATACTGGAGATGAATCCTTGTCTAACTCAAAGAAAGAATTTGAATTTGACAGAGTTTATGGACCTCATGTTGGACAGGGTAAACTGGTTCCATTTTATATTACTGCTTTTTTGGTTGCAGGGGTAGGGACTGGGAGGGAGGGGTTAAAATTCAAAATCGTGTTCATGGTCTGGTTTGCTTCGTGCTTATTTTGCCTCTAATTTTATGTTTGCAGCTGAGTTGTTCAGTGATGTTCAACCATTGGTGCAATCAGCTTTGGATGGATATAATATTTCCTTATTTGCATATGGACAAACACATTCTGGAAAGACACACACTATGGTTGTTCTTTCTGTCTTTCGCTGTGTGTGCTGATTGTTATCCTACTCTTTCATAAAGAAATATATTTTTGAATCAGGGTCTAGAATTCAGTGTTGATATAAAATTGAAATACCTATTCTTTGGGTGTACTTAATTATTTATGCATGAAGTTAATATTGCCTGATAATTTGCATCTGCAATGTTCATTCATTGTTCTCAGGAAGGATCAAGCTATGATAGGGGTTTGTATGCTCGTTGTTTTGAGGAGTTGTTTGACTTGTCCAACTTGGACACAACTGCTACTTCTCAATATACATTCCGCGTTACTGTGTGCGAGCTCTATAATGAAAAGGTCTCTTTCTTTTAACTTACTTTGTGACCCTTTCTGGTTTAGTTTGACTTGGGATTATAAAGGTTTTCATTGTCTCTTTTTATGTGCTTACAGATAAGGGATCTGATCTTGGAGTCAGGGAAAAGCTTGCCTAAACTGTGTTTTGGTTCACCTGAATATCTCATAGAGCTAATGCAGGAAAAAGTTGATAACCCTCTGGAATTTTCCAGGGTTTTGAAAGCTGCACTACAGAGTCGAGGAAATAATCCATTGAAGATTAATGTTTCTCATTTGTATGGTCTCTGGCCTATATTATGCATGACTATATTGTAAAATGGCTTTGTATTTTCTATTTAATGTTTCATATGATTGATTTCTACTGATAGATAGCATAATTTCTCCAATGGAGTTGGTGATGCTAACACACAGATCTGCTTTTGTTATATGATACAATATACTCTCACCGTTCCTATTCACAAGACCTCATTACCTAATAATTCACCAGGATTAAGGAAAGTGGTCAAGTTAGCTGATGAAAATAAATGTCTTAAATTTATATTTTTGCTCCAGAACTACCTTTCATCAATACTTTTCTCTCTTGTCTAATTGTTTGTCAGTATAATCTCTCTTTTTTAATTAGGGATATTTTAGTCCAAAAATAATTAATGGAAGATACATTATGAATTGAATCTTATAAAACGCACCACTTCCAACTTGGGTCTTAAAAATAGAAATAGAGGGATTAATGTAATATGCTAAACATTTATGTGACTTCAATTTTTCTTTTTACAGATTGTACTTTTGACCAATTTAAGTAATATTAGGAAGAAAAAAATATCGAAGGCTGTAAAATTTAGAAATATGGGCTTAGAAAGCAACAATATTTATTAGTTTAACTATGTCTTAAAGTTGCTATGAATTTATCACTGCCATAATAACTGTTCTCTCTGATAGATTATTCTGGTTATTATTTTGATATTGGTGCTCATCTGTTTTGTGTAAGTTGATGTGTTGTACATTCTGTGCAGCGTACACTAATTCAGACCAGTTTCATTTTATGCCTTGTATTGTCAGGATTGTTACAATACACATATTTTATAACAATTTAATCACCGGTGAAAACTCAGATAGCAAGCTGTCTCTGGTTGATTTGGCTGGAAGTGAAGGTTTGATATCAGAAGATGATAGTGGTGAGCGTGTCACAGATATGCTTCATGTTATGAAGTCACTTTCAGCGTATGCCTTTTTTTCATTATGTTTTTTAAACTCTTCAAATTTTTCTTCCCTATGAACTTTGTATTTATTAGCTTAGTAGTCAGCAGGTGTTCTTTGGCCAACCATGTATGTTAATGTCAAATGTCAATTCTCTCAGTATATCACCTGCTAGAATTTTCTGTGTCTTACTGTTTGTTGCATTTTAAAATGTTTTTACAGGTTGGGAGATGTGTTATCTTCTTTGACATCAAAAAAGGATGTTATTCCTTATGAAAACTCAGTGCTAACGAAACTATTTGCAGATTCTCTTGGTATTATTTTTTTTTTCTTTTCTTTTATTTTAATAAGCTTATGGTAACATCTATATGGTTTTAAGTTGTTAGACACAATTTGATTCTTGATTAAAAATGACAACAGAAATTGCATGCGCCTCTTAAAATGCTAAGAAGTTTTTATATGTTGTGACTGTGTGCTATTATATTTTCCATTCAATAATTAGATACTCTGCATAGTTTTTGCTGTAACTCCTCGTTCTCTAATTGGATTGTTGTTACTACTAATCCAAACCTTCTCCACTAAAGATTTTGTTAAATGTTGGAGAAGATCTGACAGGGACTTGGGTATTATTTGGGGCCTAAGTCCTACATCAGGGAGTATGAAATACTTGGCGAAATAATTAAGTGACTTGGACTTGGTTCTCACCCCTGACAACTAGCTTTTAAGCTAGGGTTCTCCAAGTGTTTGGGTGCTTATCAGTTTGGTTGCCAGTGTCTTAGAAAGGACTGCCTTGGATTGGAAGGTTTGACCAAAGAGGCAGAGTGAAGTGGTGTAGAGTGTACATGCTCGTATGTCTGCTCTCAGGAGTGGTGTTATGATAGGAACTTGGGTATTATGGAGTGCTTAAGCCACACATCTAGAGATGCAACATGGGATGCCAGGTGGAGTGCTTAGTCTCAACATACCCTCCTACAATATTATAAAGGAGACTATAAGTTGATAATTGGCATGGAATTTCCCTCATAATAAGAAAATCTGTAGTCACTTCCATAGTTCTGTTGAGAAGAACAGTGGGTGGGATCCTTAACTGTGATTCTTAGGAATGTAATATTATTGCAGTTGCAATTCTTCCTCCATTTGGTATCACCAGATGCCTCTGACATTTAGTCAATGTTAGTAAAAGTATTTCTAGGATACGTATAAGACTAATGTTATGGGACCTAAATTTGGGAATCTGTATATGACACTTTTTATTGTGCCTAACTTAGGCGCTACCATGCTTCTAAATTGAATTTCTAATCTATGGAAGGTTTCAGTCATGAATGGTTAAAATCTCAAATTAAAACTTTAGCTAGAACATCCCCATGCCAGTTGATTTACATGCTTGGTGGTAAAGAAAATCTATTTAATAAAGAAAAACTCAATTAACCAACTAACAATGGTGTTAAAATAATGTGGTTGTCTTGAAAATACTTTTAAGTTTAAGCCTAAGCATTGATCTGAGAAGAAAAAACTTTGGTCATGAAAAGGAAACTACATGGAACAAATTTTGGATCTAACCTTTGAATTTTTATTTATAAAAGGATGATATCTTATTCTGTGTGGGATATAGAAACACAAATACCACTATTAGGTGAGACTGAATATTTACCTACATTTCTTTATATAAAATTGAAAGAATTTACCTCTGAGCTCATTCTTGCGCTTTTTTCTTTGTCCTGAAAGTTGACATTCAATGTAGTTATTTATGTATTATTATTATTATTATTTCTTCATAACTAGGAATTCAATTATTTAGCTTGGTCTTAGACATATGATAACGTTTTCATTATAATTTTTCTTTCATGTTTTAGGTGGAAGTTCAAAAACTCTGATGATTGTAAATGTGTGTCCAAATTCTTCGAATTTATCTGAGACATTACTGTCTCTCAATTTCTCTGCCAGAGCTCGAAATTCTGTCTTAAGCCTTGGAAATCGAGATACAATTAAGAAGTGGAGAGATGTTGTATGTTCTTCCATAATCCCATTCCTCCTTTGGAAAAAAGACAGTCTTTTACTTTTGATTTGCTTTTCATTTACAACTGTGGATTTTGTGGAAAGCAGTTAAAAAATCATAACGCATGCTTATTGTGTAAAATGAATATTATATGAATATAATGTTGAATTTAGCATTGAACTCCTCCGTTTACTCAATTCAAATTTTAGACAGTGTTTGCTAGTTTAATACAACATTACTTGTGCATGTAAAGAAAAGATTGATTCTTGTGTGATGTAACTGAGATATTGCTTGGACTTGGCTATATCTTTTCTTATAGAACATTTCCATTTCATAGTAAGTTCAATTTTACTGAGTTTTCTATCACTTTCTCAAAAAAATTGTGGTAATTTCAACAGACTTCAAGATTACATACTATATATTTCCAGATTAAGTTGTGATGGTTTTATAGGCAAATGATGCACGTAAAGAATTATATGAGAAGGAAAAAGAAATCCAAGATGTCAAAGAAGATGGGTTGAGACTTAAGCAAACATTGAAAGATGCAAATGATCAGTGTGTTCTACTCTTCAAAGAAGTACAGAAGGCATGGAAAGTTTCTTCTGCATTGCAGGCAGATTTAAAGGTTTGACTGTTTATGAATTTTACTATGGTATATGGTGATATGTTACTTAGTGGTTTGAGGATTCTGTGTATCTGCACGACATGCTTTAATAATGTTAATTAATCCATTAGGTAGTTCTTTGATCTATATACATGCAGTGAGTAGAATGAGGAAGTGCAGCCTTTAAGTAATTTTCTTAAGTGGTTAAAATTCAATCAAACATTTATAATGTCTCTTCTAGCATTTTCTGATGTCAATTTTTGGCTTGGATTTGAGGTAAATGTTAAGTCAACTGATATGGATCTGATAGAAATCAAACTCAGCAATGTTATCGTCCTCTCATAAGTGGATATCAAATTTGATACATTTTCTTGGTATTGTCCCTGTGTTCCTAAATTGTGAAGAGTGAAGGTTTTGTGTCAAGTGATGTTCTTTTACATTTTAAATATAGATACTATTTGACTACTTATCATCTCAATTGGGTGATGTTCTTTCACTTTTTTTTCCCTATTCTGTCTCTTGTTTTATAGAGTTGATCTCTATTGTCTATCGTTTAAAAGAGTTAATGTTTCATGTGCCTTTGTTTAGAGATATGTGAACATTTGTACAAGATATTTCGTGTACAGGATATGCTTGACGTCCACTCTTCTGAACATTCACACTATGCTGCAATAGTTGTTTGTTAGCTTTAAACAGGAGACTTGTCAGTGAGCAACATCATTGCTTTATTTTTCTGCAGGCAGAGCATATTTTGCTGACCGATACTTATAAGGCAGAGAAAGAAGAAAATTCTCAGCTTAGAAATCAAGTTGCTCATATGTTACAGTTAGAACAAGAGCAAAGTTTGCAGATACAACAGCGCGATTCAACCATTCAAAGTTTGCAGGTTAATATTTTTTAGTTTTCATAAAATGTTCAACAAGTACTATGAGTGTTTTATCGAGTTCATTTTCTTTAATAATTCTGTTGGAGATAAGAATATTTAGGAGATAAGAGTTTCTTTAATATTTTTTTTTTCAAATATCCAATATACTTGGTATGGCTAGGTTCAATGCATCCTAGGAAGTAGCGGTATCTCAATTATTCTCTGGTAAAGTTTTTGGCATTAATTATGTTTGAAACACTCTTCCATACAATAAAATATCCATTCCACTGGGTGAAAAACTCGAGCAACTTTAGAAATGTTTCCTTTGTCATTTGCTCACTGACTTTTATATCACCTGTTTTTTCCTGATGGCAATTTAAGTTATTTCAAAATAATGTTGTGTGCAATGTTACATAGCAGGATCATCCTTTGTAGTTTGTATGCAATTCAGCAAAGCCACATTAACTTATTTATCTTAGTCAATATTATGGATATTTTAGAATCCTATAGATATAGTAACTGATCGTATTAGGATCAATTAGATTGATTCTATATTTATGTTATTAGCCTAATATAGGGTAACTGATTATTTTGTATTTATGACTGAATATTCTATAAATTGAGTTGCTCCGCAGGGTCAAAACACGGAATTCATCATATGCCTTTGTGGTTCGTCTCTTCTCAAGAATTTGAATAGAAGAATTGATAGGAATCCTTCAACAGAAAGAGAAAAACAAAAAATAATTGGCAAAAACAGTTCTCTGAAAGAAGTGTTATTTTCATCTTAGTTCTAAGAGACGTGGGCAGTTGCTTCCTTAGCCCTTTTCACATCCTCGTAGATATAAGCCATTGGAGTTTCTTCTCACATAGTCTAAAGAAAGCATATGGATTAGAATACCAAGCACCTTTGCAGCACACATAATAACACATCATTCCTATTTTGTTTCTGGATTCCAAACATCATGTCGTGAACCAACTTTCGAAATTGCAAGTGTTAGGTAAGGCTCATGATTGGCTTAACAATGACAATTACAAAATCCCTCACCTAGTACAATTTTGAGACACTCATTTTCCTTGTCTCCCTTTCCCATTTCACTAGTAATCTTCTAAGATAAACATCTTTGTCTAAGTATCTGTTTAGTGTGTGAACTCTAAAAAGCAGGGGATGCAAACTAATTGTTAAGTTGGAAGATGAGGCAAGAACTAGTGGGTTTGAATTATACCTACCAGAACAGAGGATCACCAGTAACTGATGGGAAATCTACAGTCTTCTAGTGTCTTTCTTTCTAATCTACTCAGATAGTGCTGATACAGAGTTCGTGAGCTTGGTCTTATTTATGGCTTTAATATTCAGATTACATTTCCACTTAGCACATACTGTGGTTGCTACTTGCTAATGCTAAGTTTGTTATATTTATGGTGTTAGTACTACAACTATAACTGTGCCATCCACCTATCATCTGCTGTAGTCTGTGGCATGGCATTGCCGGTCATGGCATGCCACCTAAGCTTTGTTATATATATGGCAACTGTGATCTTAGATGCATGTGACCAACTTTGTTCTTGCTTGCCTGATAATGTTTGTATCTCTTTTTATTCTCTTATACAGACCAAAATTGGAAGCCTTGAAATACAACTCAATGAAGCCCTTAGATCCAGCAACACTAGGCTAAATGTTGTACCAGAAACTGTTTCTGGAGCTCTATCTAATTCCAGGACAACAGGGGATGTCATGGATTCATCTGCAGTAATCAGTAAACTGGAAGAGGAACTCAAGAAACGTGATGCTCTGATTGAGGTCTAATATACTCTGATTTTAGTATTCTTCCAATTTCTGTTTCCCACTGGGTCATGGTTATTGATGTTCACTTCTTTCTCCAATTTTCTTTTTAATTCTTTTGGTAATAATTTTAATTGAGGATAGATTTAGCAAACAAATGGCCCATTGGTCAACTGGCAGCTACTCTCTTTTCCGGGATTTCTTATGTTGAAATCCTTGTCAGCCATCTTAATATATGTGGTGAAAAAGGGGAAATGCTAAAACTGCAACCAAGAATCTTAATGTAGTTTTCTCGTGGTGTGAACTTTCTAGAATGTAAAAGTTTGAAGAAGTAATCCCTCTGAATATGACCCCGTGTATCAAAATGGCACCATGCCATAAGTTCCGAATATTAACTTTGTTGAATTCTTAAGCTGTTTTGAATTCTTACTTTCTTATATTAGTCTCATTTGTTCTAGTGAGAAACTCAATTCAATGTTTTGCAGAGGTTGCATGTAGAAAATGAGAAATTATTTGATAAGTTGACGGAGAAAGCATCTCTGGCTGGATCACCAAAGGTAGGCAATTTTTTTTTTGTCCATTTACATACATCAAGAATTAGTCTTAACTGACTCCATCGAGTAACTATTTATAAATGTTGACAGAGAGAAAAAAAAAAAGATTGGAGAGATGCCGAAAACTGTGAAGACTACACAACAAAGTCCATTTTATATAGACCGATGACAAATAAATACATGATATGATATGCCCATAAATCATATTCTGATAAGACATTCCTATAATTATAAAGTTCCTAATTAAATGAGGAAAAGAAGAATAAATCAAAAGAGATCCTTTAAGATATTCTAATATCTATAGAGATTTGTAACAATAATAGAGTTTTATCAATCAATCATTGAACTGTGGTAGACGAAGATTATAAAATTTCTTAGAATTTTAAAATTAATAGGTACTTCATTCAACTACTTTACATTAAATATTTTATGCCTTTCGAAATGTATATAAATGTTAATGTAAAATATTAGATTACTTAAAAAGAGATAGTATATCTTGGAGAGCTTGAATCACCTCTCTTATATTCTCATATTTATATTAATAGTGATACAATGAGTAGAGGGAAAAGTAAAAAACAAAACATAGAACTGGAGTCCTAGGTTAAAATATAGGTATAGCTCATAGCAATTTTCCAACACAAACTATTTTACAATTATTAAGAGGAAAAGAAAGAATAGGGTAAATCCCTTGTGTATATTGAACACATAGAATTATGTTTATATAGGAAAAGAAACATATGGGCTAAGCCCATACATAAATAGAGATATCTAGTAATATCTATAATATCTAATAATATCTAACACTCCCCCTCAAGCTGGTGCATATAGATTAAATGTACCTAGCTTGTTACAAATATAATCAATCCGAGGCCCTCGTAAGGATTTTGTAAAAATATCTGCTAATTGATTATTTGAATTAACAAACTCAGTATTGATATCTCCCGATATAATCTTTTCTCGAATGAAATGACAATCAATCTCAATATGTTTGGTCCTTTCATGAAAAACTGGATTTGAGCTAATATGAAGAGCAACCTGATTATCACATATAAGT
>Ga0123342_1009918_pt1 | contig 11131 bp, 5 predicted proteins | sample Turbeawhitnodule_FD_89960 | JGI IMG/M metagenome (GOLD analysis project Ga0123342, IMG submission 89960) | Root nodule microbial communities of legume samples collected from Mexico - Turtle bean Mexico white nodule | ecosystem: Host-associated > Plants > Roots > Nodule | place: Mexico: Nepantla... | reverse complement strand
GAACCTGAAGGAAGGATTTTCCGAAGACGCGAATGGTGGGTCTGGTCCATGGAATGTGTTTGTCGAGATATTGGAACCATTTCCATGACTGATCGGAGGGTATTAACCGCTGAATGTATACAATGTCGCTTCCATTTCCGAGATCCACCGTTTCCCTTTTCACACTCTCTTTAGGGTTCTCCTCCGGCACCGCCTTCAACTTCAACACATTCATCGGTCATCACAAAACGTTCATAGCCTCTTCACATTCTAATTGATAGAATAGAATTGCAAACTGTGATCATCCCATATTGTTTTTAGATAAACTAGCGAAACACATACGCTAAACCGCCTCTGCATCGAATTTTTTTTATTATTATTATATTGTATATTATTCAGTGTATTTCTATCTTTTAAATATCAAATATCACTAAATAAAAAAAAATAAAAACATTTTCGTTCATTGAGTTTTAACCTACTATTTTAATAATTAAGTTGTAGTAAAAAATATATTAAACAAATTTAAATTTATAACACAATAATATAACCAATTTTGAGTTGTTGTTACTAATATAAAACTAAAAAAGAGAAATATAATAATGAAAAGAAAAAAAAAAGAATAATAAGATAAGAAACTCTGTAACAAATTTTAAAAAAATATTTATTTTTCAATTTCTTTCTTCTTCTCTGCAAGAATGTTCCGAAAACATTCATCCTCCCATGTCCACATGTCAAGTTAACTTTGTAACTTAAAGAAATTAAGTCATCATTCTTGTTAATCACTAATTTTGATTTGTTGTTACTAACATAAAACTAAAAAAGAGAAATATAATAATGAAAAGAAAAAAAAAAGAATAAGATATGAAACTCCATAACAAACTATTTATTTTCTAACCCCTTCCATCTCTCCGCAAGAATGTCATATTCAGAACGCATTCATCCCCATCGATGCCCACATCAACAATGGTATCAAGATAACTCTGTACCTGTGCAGTATTCCGTATTCAGTGTATGAAAATAAAAATGAGTAACATTAACAATTAAACAACCAATAAAAGAAAACTCACTTACAGATACTAACGTGGGATGCGTGCTTCTTACTCTTATCTTGGAGAATGAATCTTTTTATCTAATGGTAGTGATATGAACAGAAGAGATAAAATAAGAAAGAGGAGGAGAGAAAAATGATAATAAAAATTCTAAATATAAATTCAAATTGAAAAGAAAGTGTGAGTGAAAACTGAAGAAATAAAGATATATTTCAAAAACCTAAATTCAAAAATTGTTTTACGTTAAAAAAACTCTATCCTGATAACTGTTTTAATATTTACAAAATTACAAAATAACTAAAAATAATATATAAAAAACAGTTATATATATCAAAAACAGTCATGGAAGCATAGATGTATATAAGAAACAGTTATGAGGGAATCCCCATTATATATAGGTATAGATATAATTCTAAACATGTTTTTATTTATTATTTTTTCAATTAATTTTAATATATTAACCTTATAAAAAAAATTACAAGGTTTAGTTTTTTAACTTACCTAATTTTATCCATATATAATAAAATAAGAAACAAAATAAACAATATCTAATTAACATATAAACATATATTACTTTTTCATATTTGTATTTTAAAAATATATTCTTTTTCAAAGTGATTTAATATATACACAAAACAAAAATTTACAATCAAAACATAAAAACATTTATTTCTCTAGCTGCTCATTGAAGAGTTTTATCACATGCAATTTCAATACTATCATCACGGATTAAAGAAAACAAACACAAAACAAAACACAGGGTAAACTAGTTATTTTTAAGAATTCTAATATAAATTTGACATTTAAGAACAAGCATAATCCATCAAATTCTCATAATTTACATCGTCATCAAGTGTCTAGCATGATAACTATTATTATAAGTGAACTCCACCACAGGCAACATCTCATCCGAACCTCCCAGATGATCCAATACACATGTCCTCAACAGATCTTCTAAGGATTGGATCGTTCTCTCAGACTACCCATCTGTTTGAGGATGATATGCATAGTTCATTCTCAATTTAGTTCCCAATGAATCTTGTAGAGTCAGCCAAAACCGTGAAGTAAATCTGGGATCTCTATCTGAAACAATACTAGAAGACACTCCATGCAATCTCACAATCTCTTTGATGTATAATTGTGCCAACTTAGCCATAGATATCATTAAATTAGAAGAAAGTGAGCACTATTTGTCAGTCGATCAACTATCACTCAGACTACATCATGACTCCTTACTGATCTTGGTAAATTAATAACAAAATTCATAGCAATGTTATCTCATTTTCAGTCAGGAATATCCAATTGTTGCAGCAAATCACAAGGTCTCTGATGCTCCACCTTTGCCTTTTGACATTTATAGTTTTGAGAAGGTGAGAAACATTTTCTAACTTTTTTTTCTTATTAGTAAAAAAATATTAAAAATTATAAAGTATGAAGAAAACTTACTATATAGAAAGTAACATCTAGACAATTTTTTTTTAATAATTTTCAATTTATAAGAAATTAAACTAGCTTTTGTATAACTTCTTGTTCTCTTATTATTTTAGAAAATAACTTTTTCATAGAAGTATACGGGACAATATTTTTTAAACAATTAAAATAGATAATATAATATATCAAGAGTGATAGACTGGATAAAAAAATTGATGAAACATATATAAGTGCACCATAATAACAAATTAATTGTATTCAAAATAATATATTACAAAAAATCTAAAAATGTGTGTATAGAATTTTTCATCTCATTTCACATAAATCTTTTTATGTTTTAATTTAAATCAAACAAAATTATGTTTTTTAACTATATTATTCATGTTCTTGTATAGATATTGAGGCCCAGAGAACGATTGCTTGATGCATCCATCAGTCAGTCACTCTAACCTCCAATCTTCCTTTCCTCTAATTCTTCATTTCCTTCTCATCTTGCCTTTCGGCCAATTGGGAGCACAGACTCGAATGGTACCTGCAAAAGGCACTCCGACGATCAAGTCAGCAAAAGACTCGACACTCGGTTGTCAGAGCACTGTTGATAATGACATACCTGATTCTTGGAATCTGCGCTATTTATATTACCTTAATGGGCCTTCATTAGTGGGTCGGATTAGGGGATTTGACCGTGCTTAGTTTCGCACTAAGTAACTTTTAATTACAGATTAACTTCGCTGACTTGGTCATTCGAGAGCACAGACTTGGATGGTACCTGCAAAAGACACTCCGACGATCAAGTCAGCAAAGGACTCGACACTCGGTTGTCAGAACACTGTTGATAATGACATACCTGATTCTTGGAATCTGCATTATTTATATTACCTTAATGGGCCTTCATTAATGGGTCGGATTAGGGGATTTGACCACGCTTATAGTTGCACTAAATAACCTTTAATTACGGATTAACTTCGTTGACTTGGTCAACTCATGATTTGTCGTCATGGGACGGTCAGTCGCACAATACCTTGCAACTGTGGTTAACGTAAGTGGACGATCATGCGACTTGCGATGTTGACCGAATTTAGGGTTTAGATGATGTTAATATATTTAATTTTCTATTTTAAACTATTGGGCTTTGTTTGTTTGGCCCAACTTTCCTTTTCTGTTTCAGCTAGGTCTTAATCTTTTTCTTATATATACATAATGTATTTTACTCTCTAATATACAAGTGAATAAAATTTTCTTTTATATTTATTTTTCTCTACAATTAGGGTTCATCAAAACCTCTCTTTCTTCATTACGATTACGTGCGATTATGTACGCTACATTAAAGCATCACATCAGACAAGGAATATTCATATTCATTTACTGTAATATGGAGATCCCACATTGACTAGAGATTAAAGCCTTTCATTGTATATAAGTGGGTGCAATCCTCACCTCAATAAGCCGGTTTTATAGGGTTGAGTTAAGCTTAAAGTTCACATTGTAACAGATGACCGTCCAACTCGTACCAGTACAATTCGAATGCAAATTACTTACTTAAGAGAAATTAAGTTTTAATGTACAATGATAGTTATAAGATATATTTTTTTTTGGTAAACAATAATTATAAGATTTGACCTCAAATAAACCAGAAGGAGGACTTAGCTTAGTTTAAAAAAAAATCATCGACTGGTCCCATTGAAATTTGTTCATATGTAATGCAGAGAAGAAATAACGGTCAAGTAAACAAACATTATTCATTCTTCTTCATAAATGCAAGGAATTTTTACATCAAGAACAATGCTATCAACAAATATATTTTATTTTTCTTTAAGTTAAGTATTCAACATTAAACTACTTTTTAACACATAATATATATATATATAGATATAAAGTGAAAATAAAAATTTGAAGTTGTTTAATTTGAAAAAAAAAACTTATATTAATAAAAAAACTTACATAACTCACTATTCAAATTATATAAAAATGGTTTAACATTATTCAACATCAAATAACATCCTAGTCTATATTAAAAAATCTTTCTTTTATTACGTGAACAATATTACAAATGTTCAGGAGATAAAATTTAAATAAAAATCAATTTTAAGTTTATAAAAATGAAAAACAAATTTAATTATATTATAATTCACTGTTATTAATGTTGAGTAGTTGAGTTGTTCATGACTATTGTTTTTCCAAAGGTTTAGCTCAGCGTTTTAAATTATATAATCTATACATAACTTCTATTTAGGTTTGTGGTAATAGAAGAAGGCAATATGCAAAAAGGGTTGTAAAATACAAAAAGGACCCTTTTCCATTGTGTAGATGGGAAAGCTTTGGGGTACATGCGGAAAATGAGGAAGATTCCAACAAACCATGATGGATATAACATTCCACAGTAAATATGATTTGGAAAACCATTTTACCCGAAGGTGAATATGGTTCAACTCAGTTGATATTTTTTTTCAATAAAAAATAAATAAAATAAAATTAGATAGGGTATCTTAGTTGTTAGATTTATTTTAGGAGTGTTTCAATTTTATACATAAAGTAGTGACAAAAATCAACATGTTTAACACTATCCATAAGACTCAAAATATCTTCAAATTAAACCTCAAAAGAAATGCATGGCATCCTATACCAAAAAATCTACTACCTTAACCGAGTTCTAACAATTAATCTTTAGTTCATACAATACACACAAACTTTTTTACACCCAAATAAACAATGCGCAATGTTACAAATACTAATACAAATTAAATACAACCACCCACATCACACCAATCCAAAATTTGAGTAAACTTGCTCATCTGGATTCATTATACAAGTTTTGTAACTTTATCTGGATCCATTTATCGCTACATGCTTGTAACCAACAAAGAGGTTGAGTCTTAGTTAAAGAAATAAAATAGAAAAAAAATGAGTGAAGTTAGATAAGAAATTATAGAACATGATTACCATATTCTTTTGCTGTATTCTGCATCTAAATAAAGGTTGGAATATTTTTATCATTAATTTTCCAAATTCATCTATTCCCTCTGCTTTAAGGGTTATTGACTCCCATTAAATAAAAAAACATACACATAACATTCCTAAATAATAATATTTGTTTAATTTTTTAATTTAAAATTCTAATATGTATTATTATATTATTAAAATGGTTTGTCAAGTGAATGATATTTTTTGAAAGAAGAATGATATATTGACACCTTGTTTCACTGAACAGTCTCTAATTAATAATATAAGAAATGGTATTTTTACCATTTCGTATAAAAATTGAAATTTAAGACAAAAAATAAATAAATACTAAAGCAAGATTGTCAATGTATCATTTTTCTTTTTAAAAGAATGTCAACAAAACTTTTTTCCTACTACCATTCTTTAATCCTCATACTCTCTCGCTCTTCGATGCTCTAAAACTTTTTCCTTAATTCACTAATGCTTGGTCGGGAGTTAACCTTAAAAAATGTATTTCGACGACGATCAAATAAGTACTTAGTATTCAAGATGTGATAAAAACTGATTAAAAACATATCTTACTTTTATACGGAGAGTTTATTTATAATGTTTTGGTTATGGATTCATCTGAATAATAGGGTGAATCTAACATACAAAAGCATTAACGATTTCATGAATAATTATTCATGTTTTTTCAGGACAGAAAGTTTCTGTAACTACTTTCAACTAGTATTTAATTTTAACTGTTTTAAATATATATTAAACTTTAACTAGTATTTAATTTTAACTGTTTTAATTATATATTAATTCGATCAAGAGAGTGATATTAAGAGTGATATTAAGAGAACTCACTGCTGAAGCATGCCTAAAAGTCAGCATGGTCGCTCTCAGACTTCCCACTACTGTTATAATTTATTCGAGCGCGTTATGTGTTCCAACTGGCAGTAGAAAACCTGAACGAAAGGTCAATAAAGAAGAAACCAAGAAATTGCTTACGACCATAAATCATAGTAATATAAATATCCATAGTCAAGGTATGAAGTTAAATACTATCTTTAATAAATTATTCTGAAATCATTATTTTTTTTAATATTTCTTTTACTATATTTTTGTTAAATTTTGTGATCTTTTATTATAGTATTTTATTTATTGCATATAATAATTGTGTATGGTTATGGGTATGTAGTTTATTAATCTAACTTGTGAGTTTGTGAAATACTAGAATACACACATTTTATTATTTTTAAGAGTGAAAGTTTATCACAATTTTATACATAATTATATCGTTTACCTCACAAATTTTTAAATAAGATCAAACATAATCTATCCATTGTATACAGATGAAATTAATTTTCAGGGAGTTTTTTATATAAATAAAAAATATTCTCAAACATGTTTAATAAGTTTTATATCAAGCTTTGTGCACTTCTCCTAATAACATTGGAAAAGTTTATAAAAAATAATATTAACATCCTAACAATAAAGAAATAAGATTCTAAATAATAAATAAAAAATATTATTAAGTTTTTACTATATAAATAAAATAATTATTTTGTAAGTATAATTTTTATTTTTAAAGTTTTGAAATTTTGAATTATTTAAAAAAAACATTAGATATGCATATGTTTTTATGTTTAAAATTTATGAATCTCATAAATTATAAATTTTATAAATAAATATATTTTTTGAATTAGTAAAATATATTATTGATAATAATAATAATAGCATATGATTTTTAATACTCAAAATTTTATTTTATTTTGAGAAAAAAATAGATATAGATTTTCATAATATTGTATATAGATGTTTTTCATAATCATAACATAAAAATTTTCGAAAACATTAGTTATTGAAAATGTTATTTTTCTTAAAAACATAGCAAATTTGATTATTTATGTTCAATTTCAATTTTTTTTGAAAAAATAAATTTTTTCTTTTATAAAACATTTGTCTCGTTTAAATTGAATAAATAGATTTTAATATCTCAAAAAATTATTATTTATCAATAAAAATATCACAATTTTAATTTTTAAATTTAATTATAATATATTTTTATATTATTAAAATAAGGTTATCAGAGTGATTTTTTTAAGACGTCAAAGCATATATATATATATATGTGTGTGTAAAATAAAACATAGATATAAAATTAAATAAATGTTTTAGGAAGGAGCGTATTCCTATTGGTAAGTAAAGGTTGGAACATCTGTTTTATTTCTCCACATAATAAACTACAAAAACTCTAACTACTTACTTTCTTTCTCCATCATTCACTTGCCTGAACTTATCTTTCACATAATTTAATACTTTTCTTTCTATTTACTCCTTTTTGCAAAAGTCAAGTCAGGCTGCTCTCAGACTTTTCCTGGAAGCTGTCCTAATTAATCGGCATCAATAATTTATGATTTATTTATAGATTTTTTTTATTAATATAATAGGTTACTATTTATTTATTTTTGGATTTTTTTATAAATAAGTATAATCATTTATGTATTTTTTGTTAATATATAAGTTTTGGTCTAGTCTTTCGTATTTATGTTTTTTTTTTTTAATAATATTTTTTTCATATGGTGACAAATTATTGTTGTTACTTGAAGTGTTAACATTGTCAAGTTGCATAATAATGCCTAACATGAAAATTTTTATTTAAAATTGTATACAATTCTTAATATGATGAATTTAAATAAAGAATAAATTTATAATTAAATGATATAAAAAATATTAAAATAATATTATTAGGAATTATAATGTGATTGTATAAAAAATTGGGATCGTCGATGTATTGTCCAACTATTTCATGGAAAATTATATAGAATCCCTCGTTTGATAGTTTTTAAAAAAATATATAATAAAAAAATATAATTAAATAATATAAAAAATAATTAAAATAATAGTATTAAAAGTAATAAATAAATATTATCAATGTATAACGAATTTAATTCTCTTACGAAATTTACACATCTAACTCGAACGACTTGAAGTCATCTATGATAAGAAGAAAAAATATATATACGTATAAAACTGTTCTAATTTGTCAAAATTATTAAGAAGAAACCAATAAATTATAAATATTAGGCAATTCTATCAAAATGGTTGTAATACAGCTCTTGAATCTTGAAGCATTTTATCCTGAAGATGCTCTTACGTGTATGATTATTTTCCAAGCACGACTTCAAATAGACTAAAATGCAAAAGAACAAAATTATGTTGTTTTTAAATCATTAACGAAAAGATCCTTCGAATCTCTTAAAATATTACATTGTTTTTATTTCAGCTCTTGGAACAACATTCACAATTAATAGATCATTTTGTTTCTATTTTGTTGTTGGTTAGCATTTGGAACAATTGACAATCTAATATTAATTAAGCAATCCAGTCAAAATAATAGTAATATAAACACCCATATATCTTGGTATGAAGTTGGAGGCTTGCACAAACACTTCTTGACTCTTGAAGCAGACAGCAAGACAGAATGATCCTGAAATTAGTGATCCATTTCATCATTTTGGTAATATGGGAGGTATCTGCACAACTTGAGTTACCTGTAGCAAAACCTGGCTGTGATTGGCAATGTGGAGATGTTATAATTCCCTTTCCGTTTGGAATGAAGAGTTCGAAGTGTTATGCAGGGAAATGGTTTGAAATAGAATGCAGAAACACTTCCACATATACCCATTCCAGTCACACACCTTACCTCAAGTCCATAGGACTGGAAGTAACAGGCATTTATCTCGAAGCAGGAACAGTTACTATCAAGCATCCTATTTACCGTAGTAACTGCGGATCCAAAGATTCTCCGCCGGTCAACCAGTCGCTGGAAGGAAGCCCTTTCGTGTATTCCCAAGAACGCAACAAATTTGTGGCCGCAGGTTGTAACAGTATTGCTATTTTGAAGTTAAATGGATCAGAAGTTAGTGGTTGTGTGTCCATCTGCGACGAGAACTACAAGGTTGGTGATATCGGAAAAATCGAGCTTACAAAAAGTGATTGTAATGGGAAATCTTGCTGTGAGAATTCTCTGCCACTGTATCTTAAAGAATACAGCACTGAAATAAAAGGTTTAAAGGAGAATGAAAGTAGTCATGAGTGCAGTTACGCCATGGTTGTACAGCAAAATCAAGATCCGTACTACCGCTACCAATCCTATCCTTTTAATATTCCCAAAAGGTACTACTACTTTCCTGTGTATGATGTGATGAAGGATTTAGATGTGGTCCCTGCTGTGCTTGAATGGGAGATTGTGAACAATTTGAACCTTACACTCCCTTCAGATCATCACTCTCAGTGTTATGATACTAAGATTACATCTTCACTATATAAACGTTCAGGTCAGAGATGTTCCTGCCACACCGGTGGTTATGGTAATCCCTACGTTGAGGGAGGTTGTCCAGCAGGTAAATATATTATTTTAATCACTGCACTTAAAAAGTTTTTTTTTAACATGCTTAAAATTAATGTCTAATATAAAAAAATATCCAGTTATCAGAATATTCTGACTAAACGTAAAATTGTAAGAAAATAGAAAAGAAAAAAAATTATAAAAATTGATATTCTTTACCGGCATTTGTATTGAATACAATCGTTATAAATATTTTAAACTTTATTCTTCACAGATGATCCTCCTCGACAATCCAGGAAATCGATCAGTCCTGTAACAATATCCATTATAAAAGGTATGTATGAACTATGAAGTGATTAATAATTTATATGATTTTTAATATTAATATTCAAGGAAAGGAAAAAAACGAACACATAAAATAGTTTCATTAAATATCGTATGTAAACTTGTGAAACCAACAACAATCACAATATCATGACTAATTTATTTTTGTGGTCTAAAGGATTGAAGAAACTCGTTAAGAAAACTTATCAGGTATAACGATTTTCTAGGGGATGGTAATACAAAACATTCTAAGTAATTATTGTATGTTATATTGTTTTCCATCAAATTATTTTGTAAAAGTGGTTGGAATTCACTATAAAAGATTCTCAACTGAATAATGATATTTTGATATTCACAAAAAAAACACCCACTTAACCACTCAAAATAATTAATTTTAAAATGCTAATATACATTATTATATTATTAAAGTGATTATACATGGGTCTATAATAATTTTCTTTACAATTTTAATGAACCATTGAGAGAATAAAATTGAAAGAGAAATTTTACACCACCGAATGTAGCTACGATAAATTTGATTATTATTTAAAAATATTTATATCTGACTTTTCCTTTATTTTTTTATGTTTTTTCTAATAATATGTATTTGTTAAGACGTATATGATACCATGTTTACTGTTTTGAAAAAAAATCGCTAGTTATATCAACATAGCACAGAAATAAAGCAAGATATAACGTAAATAAAATAATATAGTAAATAATTCAATAAAACAGATCAAACAAAAATTAGGAAATTTCATGATATTGAAATTATAGATCTGTTGTATGTAAGACCTGTCTCCTCAATTTTTTTTTTTAATTCTAAGATTTATATAAAAATATACATGTACAAACATAAACAGTAAAAATTCAAATGTCACACAATAAAATAGGTTTGTTAATATATTTAACAATGAAAGAAAAATGAGTCAAAATTGGCTTTTTCTTGAATGAACAATATTCAAATAATTCAAAAATCGACTCAAAATATTTGAGTAACTTGAGTTATTCATTATTTTTTCTTTATTTTAATGTCGTTAATTAATAAAATTAACTAGAAGTTTTCAAT
>Ga0123342_1009916_pt1 | contig 11133 bp, 10 predicted proteins | sample Turbeawhitnodule_FD_89960 | JGI IMG/M metagenome (GOLD analysis project Ga0123342, IMG submission 89960) | Root nodule microbial communities of legume samples collected from Mexico - Turtle bean Mexico white nodule | ecosystem: Host-associated > Plants > Roots > Nodule | place: Mexico: Nepantla... | reverse complement strand
ATATTTTCAAATATATATAAAAAATATATTGTTTATTTTTATATAATTTTTTTTTTCACACTATTTATATTTAAATATAAAAAAGAGTTTTTTATATATATATATATATATATATATATATATATATATATATATATATATATATATATATAACTTTCATTTTTACTTTTATGATATATTATCATTTGGTTAGAAAATTAATGAATTAATAAATGCATGAAATATTAAAAGTTTGGTGTAAAATACAAGAAAAAAGATTAGATAATAAGATGAACACAATGATGACATTTAAATGATAAAATATACAATTAAAGTTAAACTTTCTCAAAAGTACTTTAAAAAAAGAAAGAAAGAAAATGTTAGAAACCATTTTGTATTATTTTCTTAAAAGATGGCTCTTAATTTGTCTATAAATTATTTTTAATTTATAAATATATTTTTTTTTCTAAAAGTTCTTATTCTAACTATTTGTAACAAAAGTTATGTACTTATTATTATCATGAAAACCTACCCTTTTGTGATTTTCAATTTAGTATTTTGTTTAGTATTGAGAACTTGGTAAATATATAATGCATGGAAGTTAGTATGAGCTCATCTCCAATTGTAGAATTTCAAGTTTTTCTAATATTAACTCTTTAAAACGTGATAAAGCATTCAATTCAACTACTCATCCCCAACTCTACAAATTCTATTAGAGAAAACCTAAACTCAATCTAAGTTAATTTGGTTTTTTATTATAATTGGGATAACTGATCTTTGTCATTCTTACTACAAACTTAAGTGATAAAATATGTTACTTGAGTGTTATCCTAATGTTGAGTCATTTATCTTTGAAAAAAAATGATAATTGATTTTGTCTTCACTTAAGTGTCCAAAACGAGCTTTTAAACTTTCAGTTCCAAGTGAAAATATCATTAATACTCGTAAATTAAGTGATGAGTCCTAGAAAATGGAGAATTATTTTGAAATGTTTGACACACAAACTTTAATTCATATTTTGAGTGAAGAACTATATTGTTTAAACATCAAACTTGTCGCTGAAGCAATATTAGTTTGTACATACATTCAATGTTATTGTTTAAATGTTGTTCAAGAGATGAAATCACATTTAAGTGGTATATGTGAAAAGCCAACAAAAGATTTCGAGATATAAGTGATCAAACACCTACTTATGGATCATATCCATTTCCATATATTTTTATCTTTTAAATATATTATATTAATTAAGAACCACTTTATTATTTCAATTAGATTTATCCAATATGCTTCCTCAGCATCATTTATAATAATAACAAAAATACTAAATTCACATATTTTATAAAATTTTATGGTTGAATTGCAATTACAAAATATTAACTAAGTTTATGGAGTCTTCAAAGTTTCGATTTATACAACCAACATCTTCACTTCTTCAAATTACTATAGTATTATTATCAAAATAAATCACATTGAACCGTTTATAAAATTAAAACCATATTAAACTTTTTAAAAATTCTGAACTAAATTAACCTTTTACCATTAATATAAGGATTAAAAAATTAATTAAGTCTATATTAAATATTAAAAAATTTACTCAAGTGACATCAATAATTTTGGTTACACTTATCTTTCTTGGTATATAATTTTGATCGAATCACGGTTAAATATTAAGAAAATATTTATTACTTAAAATATGATCAAGATATACAAGTAGAATGAAAACTATAATAGTACAAGAATAAGAATCTTTTACTTTAGAATATTTCTCATAACAAAAATCAAAACCATGATTCATCATTATTTTCGTCCTCATTTGATGAATAGCTTAAAATGGTTCTTATCAAATTATTAATGGTGCTCTTAATAGATTATTAACATATAGTTTCCACCAAATCAAAGGTTCCATTAAGATCTCATGAAAAAAAATTTGGTTCAATTAAAATAACTACATAAATTCTATCATTTGATTTTCTTTATTCACTCATTTGTCTTTACATTACATTATTTGAAGAAGATTTAGATTAATAAAATTACTAATATTTTAGAAAAAAAAATATAATTGTTCATATAAAATTGGATTTCTCTTTATCTACATTATTTTTGTCTTTGGCATCTTTGGTTTTCATATATTCGATAAGGACACTTGCAATTATACTTTGATGTTCAAATTAGTTTTGATCTAAGTAAAATATTTAGAGTCATAATTACATTATTTTTCATCTTAAGATGTTTACACAATAATAATTTGTGGAACGCTCGTTAATGATATTATTAAGTGATTGAAAAATCCACGTATTAATACATCAATATTATGAACAATATAATAATATAGTATATACTCACATCTTTAAAATGAATAATTTAATTAATAATAATTTTTAAATTTATACCAAACTAAAAAAAACTAATACAATTTATGATAATGGTTGTTAGTTTGATCATTTTTCTTAATAATAAAGATCAAACGATGAAACAAGATTTATCATTGCACAAATCATTACAAATAGTGGTCATTGAGTGACCCCAACAAAATAATCAAAATAATTAAAATAATGTAAATCCTTATATGACATGAACAATAATAAAGTTAATATGGTACCACATTATGTCATACTTACTTAAGCATAATAATTGAAAAACAAGTGACATTTCAACCTATTTTAACTTGTTTTATCATGTAATTAAAATTAAGCAGCACTACTAAAAGGCTAATTAGTAATTAGTTAAATTAATAATACAACATTAGTGTTAATTAACTATAAGGCATTACTATATGTAAATCGAATAGGAGAATAGGGAAGAACATTAATCATCCCAAATTACTATAAAACATTTTAAATTTATTTATTAACTTATTTTAAAATTTATATAATTATAATAATTTTATTATTATTTAACATTGAAAAGAAGAAAAATATGTATTATTTTGAATTTTTGGTAATATTATATTTTAAATAAAAATATTTAAATAAGCACGAATAAATATGAAGACAATACATAATTTTATATCAATAAAATACAAGAGATAAAACTGAATATAAATTTGTATTTAAAAAATGAAAATAAATTTAATTAAATCCACATCATGAGTATCTATTTTCCTTCTCAGTCATGCTTGGTCATTTATAATTAAATGTTTTTGTATTTACAAATTTTCAGTCAATAAAACAATATCTTTGATGTACAATATATATAATTGTCATAAAAGTTAATAAATTTATCATACATTCTTTTGAATGAAAAAAGTTGAAAAATGGTGTTCAATTATGGTAGAGAGACAATACAACACTTTTTTGAAATATAAGAACTGATAAAACATTATTAAAAGGTATAAAATGAGAAAAGAAAAACATTAAATAAGACAAGAAAGTAAAGATCTATAATTAATTTAAATTTAAGAAAGAGGGTATGTTAAAACATTATTAACATCAAAGAAATTTTTTGTTGAAAGTAATAAATAATATACATTTAATACTGTTTATAATAATATAATAATATTTTTAAATTAAAAAATAAATAAAATATTAATTTATTAAGATGTGAAGTGTATATTTTTATTATTGAGAGTGTTAATATATCACTACCTACCCTAAGATATCCATAATTGCAACAACATAGGTCCTAAAAAAAACAAAAACAAGAATTTGGGTGTGTTATTATTATTGATTAAAATAAAAATTGAAAAAAAGAAGAGAATTGAAAGGGAATGAATAAGTGTCTGAAAAGAGAATTAAAGATAGGATATGTTTGTGTGTGAAAGATTCCTTTGATTTTTTGAGGTCCACCACTCTCTTTTTTCTTCCACCTTCCCCACAAACTCCTTATACCCTTTTGCTTTAACAACAGTGATGATAATTTTTCATTTTCCAAATTAACAACAATGCAATAATCAATTTAACCTTTTCAAAATAATTTTATTTATTTATGTGGGCAATGAAAAAAATGGTTTTTTTTTTGTAACTATTCTCCTTCCTCTTCCTCCTTTTCCTCATTCAACAGCACAATCATTTCATTACATGGCTATATTTTGGGACAATTATTTCTAAACACACAACAAAGAACAACACAACACAGCCAGAGACAGAGACAACAAACAACTGACAGGAACAACAACATCAGCATGGTAAGAAAACAAAGTTGGATCAAATTCCATTAACCAAGGGAAAAAAGAGAACCAACAAAACCCAGATAACTGGTTGGGTCGGGTTCGGGTTTATCGGATCCGTTTCTCTGGTTCCAACCATTGATGTTGTTGTTGTTGTTGCGGTGATTACACTGGTCGTGGTTGTTCTCTTTCAGGAATCTCAATAATTCATTGTTTTCTAGGTAAACCCATTCATCATTCTCTCTCTTTTGTCTCTTTCTCTTTCTCTCTCTGTCTCTGTGTCCCTCTGCTTTTGTTTTTTATTTTCTCTTTTTTTTTTTTATCTTTTTTACCTTGTTTGTTTGGTGATTTAAACGATTCTGAAACAATGTCGTTGCTCGTTGCGTTTGATGAATTGGGTCGTGTTTTTTGTGTTTGGATTGGGTTCCTTTTTGTCCCATTTGTGGTTTTTCTTATTTTTCTTGTTGGGTGGAGCGGATAGAAGAAAAAAATAGGATCTTTTTTTAATCGATAGCTTTGGGACTTTGTCAAATGGTGAATGAGCAAAGTGGGGGGCATGGATTTTTGAGATTTTTATTGTTGAAAGCGTTGTCCTTGATGATTCATGTTGGCAGGGTTGTCTTTTGTTTTGTCAGCCAATTAAGCAAATTGCATATGTGCTTGTGAACAAAATCATTTGCTTTTTTCTTTTGAGTAGTTGTCATTCTGTGTTGCAGGTGCTGAAGGTGGGGTTTCCATGTTTTTGCATTATTTTCAGAAAAATTTTCCATTTTCAGGTTAGGTGTTCTTGGGGTGAGGTCTGAATGGCTGGGATTGATGATAATGTTGCCCTCACTGGCGATTGGGGTCTTGCTAGCCCAAGTCCAAGAACATTTTTCTCTAGAATGTTGGAGGAAGATCATGTAACAAGATCAGTCTCAGAACATTCTGGAAGTGGTAGAACTGGGGAATTCTTTTCAGGACCTCATGAGCCTAGTGAGACAGGGAAGAAAAACATGCAGGATGGAGCAGAAGATGGTGATTCTGGACCCCAAAAGTTGAACTCCAGGGGTGGTCTTGTGGAAAGAATGGCTGCTAGAGCTGGGTTCAATGCTCCTAGGTTGAACACTGAAAGCATGAGAACTACTGACCTTTCACTCAATTCTGACATTCACTCTCCTTACTTGACCATCCCACCAGGTCTCAGTCCTACTACACTTTTGGATTCTCCAGTCTTCCTTGCAAATTCACTGGTGAGCTCTTGTTTATTTGTGTTCTGTGGTTTCTTTATCAAATCTGTTTTTCATTCTTTCAAACCCAAGAAGATAGTCCTAGATTTGGCTGTTAGTATGCTGTGCTACACTACAAAGCACAAACCCTTATTGCTCTTGATGTGTATGTCTGATAGGATAGACAACAGTATAATTTGGACAGTCTGAGGATTCATACGAGGTCATTTCTTCAAGGTGTATAATGGTTTTGTTTTCTGATCTCGAGTTTTCCTATGTATGACCCTTTCTGTTTCACCTCTGGAATTTTCGTGCTTTCCTTATGTTTCTTTTCTGTCCTTTCTTAAACTCCTCAAATTTCATTACATCATAATTTTGAATGTATACTCTAGAACAGCTTAAAAAAATCATGTCTCATTGTGACTTTTTCTTTTTTCAATATACTTTTTGTGACAGTAGTGGTGCATTAAGGCATAGAATTATATCTAAATAGATGTTGGTCCTTTTAACTTTGAAAAGAATGATAGGTAGGACCCTGTTGTCTTGGTAATGGTATGTGACTGTGTTAATAATTGGATTTGATTTTCATTTTATAGTGTTACATTGTCAACTTGGAAACTATAAATTGTTTAGATTCTTACTGCTCTGAATGCTGTGCAATGAGGCACTTTTTTATTCTCTTTCTTGACAGATGGTGCAAATTTAGTTTTTAGAGTCTCATGTTATCACTTTTCCTTTTACTTTCTGTCAGATGCACCAATAGTAATTTGTCTGCTGATGTCGGAAACTGGTTCCTTGTTCTGTTGTTGACATTGTTCTGCCTCCTATTGAACTATGAATCTATGTAATTTCAGGCACAGCCATCTCCAACAACTGGAAAGTTTCTGTTTATGTCAAATGGCAACATGCGGCACTCAGAATTATCATCTGATGCTCCAGAAAAATGCAAGGATAATGGCTTTGATGATATCTATGCATCATCCTTTGCCTTCAAGCCAGCAACAGACTCAGGCTCCTCTTTCTATCATGGTGCTGGAAGAAAAGTAAGCACATTCTAATAATTTTTTTATTACCACATTTAGATACTATTCTTTGACAGATTACTTTCTGGTCAACATCCCATGTCATTAGAACACATTGTTATGCAATTATTGATATTTAATTCAGGTTAGATATAGTATGGGGTTGATGTAGTGAGTTGACAATTTACAGTATGTCTTGGCAATGATATTTAGATCTATTTCTCCTTTTTGGTCATTTAGTCTGTCCTCTGTTTTGCAGATAAATCCAACTACAGTTCCTCAACAATCACGTCATGGTATCGAGGTTTCGGCTCAGTCAGAAAATTCCTTTCATTCTCAAAGTGTTGATGCTGTTAAAGTTCAAACTGAGAACAGAAGTGGTCTTCATCTTCAGGCAGACTTTGTTGAATCACCTCCCGAAAAAGATATTAAAATGTTTGCAGCTGATCAAAGGGCTTTTGATGCTGTTGGTGGTGGCATTGAACATTCTACTCCAGTTGAAGAGCATGGAGATGAAGAAGGAGATCAAAGAGGCAATGGAGATTCAGTGACTGGTGGTGTTGGGGGCACACCATCTGATGATGGATATAACTGGAGAAAATATGGCCAAAAGCAAGTGAAAGGCAGCGAGTACCCTCGAAGTTACTACAAGTGCACGCATCCAAACTGTCAGGTTAAGAAGAAAGTAGAACGATCTCATGAGGGCCATATAACCGAGATCATCTACAAGGGAACACACAGCCATCCGAAACCTCCTCCAAATCGTCGGTCAGGTATAGGTTCGGTCAACCCTCACACTGAAATGCAAGTGGACAACCCTGAACATGTTGAATCACACAATGGTGGTGAGGGCGACATGGATTGGGGTAATGTACAAAAGGGAAATGTTGCTGGAGCTGGTAACTGGAAGCACGAAAACCTTGAAGCAACATCATCGGCATCTATCGGACCCGAGTACTGCAACCAGTCCACCAATTTGCAGAGTCAAAATGCTGGTACTCTCATTGATTCAGGAGAGGCAGTTGATGCCTCGTCTACTTTTTCTAACGAAGAAGAAGAAGACGACCGAGGCACACATGGTAGTGTATCATTAGGTTATGATGGGGAAGGAGATGAATCAGAATCTAAGAGAAGGTACTTACTTACCATTATCTTTTATTTTTTCAAAACTAACATTAATTTGTCTTGCTTATTGAAATCAATGATTGATTTTCTCAGGAAACTGGAATCATATGCAGACCTGAGTGGAGCTACTAGAGCCATCCGTGAGCCTAGAGTTGTTGTACAGACTACCAGTGAAGTAGATATCCTCGATGACGGTTATCGGTGGCGGAAGTATGGACAAAAAGTTGTCAAAGGAAATCCCAACCCAAGGTGGTCATTCTCCTCTTGATCTTGTCTGTGCATTCACAACAGAAATTATAGTAACAACACATCATTTGGTTTAGGGTAAAAATCTGACTGAATGTTGTTGTTTTGCTGCAGGAGTTACTACAAGTGCACAAATGCAGGCTGCACAGTAAGGAAACATGTGGAGAGAGCTTCACATGACCTTAAATCCGTGATCACTACTTATGAGGGAAAGCACAACCATGATGTTCCTGCTGCTCGTGCCAGCAGCCATGTCAATGCCAACACTTCCAGTGCTGGCCAAGCTTCTGGTGTTCTTCACACCCATGTTCACAGACCTGAATCATCTCAAGTACACAATGGCATGGGAAGGCTCGAGAGGCCGTCCCTTGGCTCGTTCAACCTACCCGGAAGGCAGCAGCTAGGACATTCCCATGGCTTCTCCTTCGGCATGAACCAATCCATGCTTTCGAATCTGGCGATGTCAGGGTTAGGCCACATGCAAGCCAAGCTCCCTGTTATGCCTGTTCATCCATTCTTGGCACAACAACAGCAGCAGCAGCAACAGCAAAATCCTTCAAACGATTTTGGTTTCATGATGCCAAAGGGAGAGCCAAATGTGGAGGGTGGTGGTGGCCTTAACCTGCCAAATGGTTCATCAGTGTACCAAGAAATCATGAGTCGCATGCCCCTTGGACCTCACATGTAAAATTTCATTCCCTGATTCTTTCTTCAAAGAAAACACTAATGTTTACATCTTATAACATACATATATATAGTATATACATGTGTAATGCTCGAGCATACATAGATGAACATTTTCATTATCAGACTTTCATTGTAATGTTTGACATTCTTCACATGTCAAAGGTATATGTTGTTCAATTTGCTGATATATTGCATTCAACAAATCCAGGTCAATTCAAGACATAGTGGCTATGATACTGATAGATTGTGTTTCATTGAGATTTGTTCTTGACAGAAAACTGTGTTTATTAGATTCAACATTGACCAAGACACTTTATAGAATAATTTGATTATGTTTTGCAACATCTTTGTCAAATTATAACATCATTTCTCTAAATAGCTGGAGCAAAAAGTCTGCATTATTTTGACTTGTTCTGCATATTGTTAGTAATAGAATTCATAGAGTTGTTGAATATTTTGGTTTTAAATGTTTGAATATAATTAGTTTATATTGCTGAATTTCATTTTGATAATTCTGCAATGTTTTAATTAATTTTGAAACATTTTCCACTTAAAGGGAATTGATTGATGTCAGATATATATATATATATATATATATATATATATATATATAAAAGTCAATATTATATATTCTCCTTTCAAAAGTGATCTTTTCCACTATGAATTATTCTAAGCCCACTTTTAAAATCTTATTTCCAAATTCCAATATCAATAATTGTACCATGATTTTTTAGAACATTAATTGCTTATTTCAAAAATGAAACTCCAAACTTTTGAATCACGACTGGTTAATAAAACTGCCAAACTTTTTATTAGATTAGCGAAGGAAAAAAGGTAATCTTAATGTATAGTATATTTTTAAGGATTCATTAAGGAAGTTGATAAATTAATTAAACAATTATAATTGACATACGTGCATTTTTCATATTAAATTTAATTGTCACATTAGCAATCAATTAGAAATAATTGTTAATGTAACGTTCTTACTATATTTGGTACTGAGTCTTCTGATATATGAGATTCGAGTTGTTGGTAAAAGATGGAGCTTCTCCTTGAAGGGTTGTCGAATTTTATAATCAAATGTTGAGGAAAAGTCCAACTACAAAATACTCTTCGACGTTAGCGTCAATACTAATATAATAATCTCTGAGTAATAAGTGAATATTAAGTATAAAATGAATGAGAAATAGTTGCGTCAATACTAATATAATAATCTCTGAGTAATAAGTGAATACCAAGTATAAAGTGAATGAGAAATAGTCCTTGAACTTATATTTGTAAGTGATAGAGTTCATGACGAGTATCAATAACCGCATAGATAGGGTGCTGAGTTTCACAGATACACACATTTATGATTACTTTAGAGTATTTATTGCTACTCTAAACGGTTATCAGCGATTTCTATGATACTTTAACTGTCTGAATTTAATGAGACGGTTACAAGTGCGTAATATTATCTAATAAATATTAACAATAACAGATTTTGTGGGTAGGATGGTACAATAAGAAAAACAATCTTACACATTCAATATATAACTTATTTTTTCCTACTTATGTGATTAAAAGAATAAACATTAAGATTATGCTAAACTTGATAGAATCATTTTCCAATCTTCATCCTAAAATTCTGATTAAAGAGTTAAAAACTTCTCACTCATTTGAACACACACAAACAATAGTAGGAACCATGAGCAAGTTTAGATAGAAATTGGAAATCAAAGCTCTAGAAGGAAGAAAAGACTCATGAAAATGTGACCTAAATGAGGTAGAGTTGTGGTCCATCATCCATCCATATAATGTGCATCATCATTGATTCCCCTCAACAAATCCTTACATCATCTCTGAATGCATCCACAAAATATCTGTAACAACATTCAATCAATGCAAGATCATCTTTCCAAAGTTGGTCAAACACAAAGTCTCAACCTCAAATGTTAAGACCATGGAAACCAATGCCAAAAGTTCATCTTGTAGATTGCTCAATTACTAGTTCCTTTCAAAAAAAACAGATAATAAACCATGCACCTCCAACAATCTTACTTTGTTTTACATTTTCAAAGAAAATGCAATGTTAGTTTTTTATCAAACAACATGTGACCAAAACTTAATGTATTTCTAAATTCAATCTCTTCGAAGTTCCACGGGATTTTGTTAGTTTCTTTTTTCTTATAATTTTTTTATTTTGTTTCTGTATGAAAGGTTAAACTTTTTGAATTTCTTTATAATTTTCCATTGAATTATGAGATTTTAATCAATAAATTTAATTACCAAATAGTAAGCAAGAGGATCTCGGAATCCCATTTTCTATCTTTTCTAACAAATACAAACTTTACCATAAGTAACTGATGTACTAAGCAAAAACCTGATGTTTACCTTACAAAATCTTATGCAAAAGATCAAAAAAACCTTTTGTGTTGGACTTAAATTAGTAACACTGTAAATTGAAATTTCTGGTAAAATTATACTGCTTTGTAAAATGTATGAGTATTATATCAAATATGATAAAGATGATCAGAAAGATAATACAAAACAGTTAATCCAGTTTTACAACACTACTAATCAAATGATCAATTTGTGGTGCATTCAATAGAAATCCAATTTGTTTGTAAAGGAAATGAAATCACAAAGCAGTATATATATATATATATATATATATATATATATATATATATATATATATATATATATATATATATATAAACAAATAATTTAAAAAAAAAAAAAAACTTTAATAAAGAAATACAAACACTTTAAATTCATT
>Ga0123342_1009915_pt1 | contig 11138 bp, 6 predicted proteins | sample Turbeawhitnodule_FD_89960 | JGI IMG/M metagenome (GOLD analysis project Ga0123342, IMG submission 89960) | Root nodule microbial communities of legume samples collected from Mexico - Turtle bean Mexico white nodule | ecosystem: Host-associated > Plants > Roots > Nodule | place: Mexico: Nepantla... | reverse complement strand
TGAAGTATAATATCCAAATAGTAAAATAACTATTATAAATAATATAAAATTTAAAATAAGTTATATAATATAAAAGTATCTAAGTATAATAAGGCTAATGATAATAATAATAATATTATTATTATTATTATATGTTACATAATTGTCAATGTTTTATTGCTAGGAACTGAAAATTAAAATATGCACAAAAATTAAAAATTAATAAAGTTTTATGTTTTATGAGTGAAAGAAAAAAAATAAAATAAAACATGTCTTATATGGAAAATAATAGGAAAAAACATATTATACTTTTACTTAATTTTTTTTTTAAATTATGGTTATAAAATTAAAAGATCGAAACCAAAACTGAAATATAAAATATTATTTAATTAAAATAAAACAAAATTAAATAATCGGTTTTTATATTTGATTTCGATTCTAAATTAAATTTATTCTTGTTCTCTTAAAAGAAAGTGTGTGAAATAGAAAAATCTGATGAAAAAAATTTAACAAATCTTTTTAAATCTACAAAACAATTATTCGTCTTTTACTTTTTAACTTTGACATATTTGAAATACTAACTTACTTTATATAAATACTATACACCGTTATGCGCATTTTTTATTTTATTATTTATATATAGTTATGATTAATATTAGAAATTGAATAAAAAAGAGGTTATATGTATATTATGTATTTAATAAGATTTATTAAAATTAAATCCATCAATTAAATATACAAATGAGAAAGAATATTTTATTAATTTTAATGTCACTAATGTTACATTTGAACAAATACTAATATATGATTGCATCTTTTTCAAGTAACGGTATGTTTCCTTTACATAAGAGACTCAATGAGAATGAATAAATAAATAAACACTCTTGTTTCCAGCTTCATCTTTGTGCTTCCTCCTCTGGGTCTTCTTTATCTCTGGATTAATGACTTCTACACCTTCATATCGAAAAAGCCTGAGAACAAAACAAAAACATGTAAATAAGCTTAATAAAACATTTATCTCTTTTCAGTTTTAAATCCTTAAAAATGATCTTTGAAGACATAAAAGAAGTAGTGAATGATTAATGTTTATAAAACAATCATTTTAGTGCTTTTGATAAAAAAAAAATAACATTTGAGTCTTTAATAAAGAAAAAAGATTTAGGGGGAAATATGGAAGAAATAAGCAATAGACACCATGTGGATATCTGAAACGCCATGTGGATCTCTGAAATGCAATGTGGATATCTGAAACACAAACAACGAAACATGGTTAGATTTACACTTGTAGTGTCTTGTGAAAAAGAATTTGAGAAACTTTCTCACTTAAGAGTGGAGGAAACACATTAAGTGAGGGGAATTGGAGGAGAGAGAGCGTTGGACGAAGAGTCACCCGTCTTAATTCAACAAAGAGACCAAACTTCATGCGCTTGATGATGATGACAATTGTAAACCAATACTAAAGCTATATACCAAATCCTATATACAAATACACAATGCATGTAAATAAGGTGGAAAAATTGGAACAAAAAAAAATGATGATAAGAGTACGTGTCTACAAAAAAAGAGAAAGAGAAAAGTAAAAAAGTGAGAATGGAAGATGTGTTTCCAAGAGAAAAGATGCGAGGGAATGGAGTGAGGCTTCATATACATTAATATTAATATTATAACTGATACAATAAATAAAGAAATGGGAAGTTTTTGGCAGAGAAGAAAGTTGAAAGTTTTTTAGAGAGAGGAAAGTGAAAAGTTTTTAATAGAGAGGGAAGTGAAAAGTTTTCTATAGGGAGGCAAGTGAGGAGTTGTTAAGAAAGCTATGTAAGTTATGTTTGGTTTTCCAATAATAGAATTAAAAAAATAAGATTGAATACCAAAAAGATTAAATGACAGGAATGTCCAACATAACAATAAAATGACAAAAACCTCTTATTATATATTTCTAAAATAATAAAATAAAATATTTATATAAGGATAAAGTGGAAAAAATAAATTTGTACACCAAAGGAATCATCTTTATTTATATATATATAGACTAGTAATGAAAAAAAAAGATAATTTTTTTGTATTATCTAATAAACTAAAATTTTAATGATTGAACATTAAAAAATAATTGTCATACATTTTTATATGAAAATAAAATAACAAATAAAATATTAAAAAGGTAAAAAAATCATCAAATGTATATTTTATAAACGATATAATTCTATAATTTGTTTTTCTTGAAATGTCAGACAAACGAAAAAAAATGAAATTGATGTTATGATGAGAAAAAATAACTAGAAAAATATAGTCAAAATATTAAATGAATTGAACAACTAAGAGAGATAATAAAAATTTATGTAACAAAATAAAGGTTTTTAAAATGAAATGAAACAATTGACAAAAAAAACAATGGATATAAGTTAACGATATTTTAATAATTTAAATTAGAGATGAGTATGGCGACAAATTAAATATGTTTTATGGAATGATATTATCTATATCCATACTTTTTTTAATTAATAATGCACGAATTCTTCATCAAAATCAGGATAAATTGGGATAATACTCGTAAGAATGAATTTATTTCTCATGTGTCTATAAAAATGAAAAGAATGAGATATTTTAAGTTTTTTAGGCTTAATACAATAATATATATATAAGAGAACATTAACCGTGTAAATTAAGTGTGAAATAAACCACAAGATCATATATACACTATAATTTTAAACAAGACAACTTGCTTCCTATCATAATTTTATATTTATTTTACTTTTGAAAGATAAAAGTATTTTTGTTGGATAAATTATAATTTTATTTCTCTCTTCAAGTTTTGTGACACTCATTTCTAACAATCAAAGAAGTTAACTAAAATTTAGAAAATAGAAAATACGTAATTAGAGGTGAATAAAAGCAGTTGTTGAAAGGAAAAGTTTGAAAAGCAGAGAAGAAGCAATAATTTCGGCTTCTTTGGACAAACCAACCAAACGCTCCCTTGAGGCCACATGCGTTTGCACACCAATATAAATAGCATCACCATCTCTTCACTCTTTCGTCAATAAATAAAAACAAAACCTCACACAATCTCTAACGTTTCTTTCTTCCTTCTCTTTTTCTCGAAATTTTTCATAGCCATGGCATCTCAATCATTCTCCATCAAATCCTTCATCGTTTCTCTCCTCTCAACACTTTTCTTCGTTGCCCTTGTCGCTGCTAAACATTCATCTAAACATTCATCTTCAAATTCGATGTCGGCACCGGCACCGGGACCTGATGCCGAAGAAACTGGATTTTCATATTGACATTTTTTTCTAAATCTTGGTCACAAATAGCAACATATCAAAGTTGCTTTAGGTGATAATTCTCACATTGCATTAAGATTTGTGGCATTTTTATTTGTATACACAATCAGTGTGCGTTTGTTTTCACTTGGAGAATTAGTACCATGGGTTATGAGTACATTCTCTGTTATGCATTTATTATTATTTGACAATTTTGTACAAGACAATGTGTTTCACTAATTTATTTATTTTTGCTCTTAAATTTTTTTCTCATAAAAAATTATTAATATTATTTAAAAATATAATAACTATTAAATTATTAGTAAAATATATTAAAATTAAAAATAATAGTTATAATATCTTTACAAGATTATAAAAGCATTCAAATTTAAAATACAAAAAATAGCTAAAATATGTAATAGGAAAATTATTAAAAAAATTACAAAAAAAATATCAAATTTATTGAAGTATAATATCCAAATAGTAAAATAACTATTATAAATAATATAAAATTTAAAATAAGTTATATAATATAAACTTATCTAAATATAACACGGCTAATGATAATAATGATATTATTATTTTTATTATATGTTACATAATTGTCAATGTTTTATTGCTAGGGTCTGAAAGTAAAATATGCACAAAAAGTAAAAATTAATAAAGTTTTATGTTTTATGAGTGAAAGACAAAAAAAATAAAATAAAACATGTCTTATATGGAAACTAATAGGAAAAAACATATTATGCTTTTATTTTTATTTTTTAAAATTATGGTTATAAAATTAATAGATCGAAACCAAAACTGAAATATAAAATATTATTTAATCAAAATAAAACAAAATTAAATAATTGGTTTTTATATTTGATTTGGATTCTAAATTAAATTGATTCGCGTTCTCTTAAAAGAAAAAGTGTGTAAAATAGAAAAATCTGATGCTAAAAATTTAACAAATCCTTTTAAATCTACAAAACAATTATTCATTTTTTTTTCATTCTAACTTGACATATTTGAAATACTAACTTACTTTATATAAATGCTAGGAAAACACTGCTATCTGCATTTTTTATTTTATTATTTATATATAGTTATGATTAATAATAAAAATTCAATAAAAGAGATTATAGGTATATTATGTATTTAATAAGATTTATAAAATTAAATCCATCAATTAAATATAAAAATGAGAAAAAATATTTTAATAATTTTAATGTCACTAATGTTACATCTGAACAAATACTAATATATGATTGCATCTTCTTCAAGTAACCATCTATTTCCTTTATGTTTCTGTCGGTTGACTCGAGGGCCTACGTATGTCTCACTATACTCCAACGCCTGGTTTTCTGTGCCTTCGTTCGTGCCTCTCTCTCGATCAAACACCTGAAATCATAAAGACAAAGGGCGTCCTAGAGGCTGTTTGCACTCCGACGCTCAAGTCAATCTTAGGGCCAGGAAACACCAAACTATGAAGCGTAAAAGCTCTGTGTAAATTGTGTGTGTGAAGTGGCGCAAATGAATAACGTACCTTACTAAAAATTTTACTTCTCTTTATATAGCCTAGGGTTTCCACTATTTTCGCTACCCAAAATAGGCTTTCTGAGGGTGGGGCCCAGCGCCGCTATTACCCACTCTTAGGGCAACCTAGCGCATAGGGCTCCCTAACTGGAGTGCAAACTCTGACGGGATGACCACTTGGATGCCACCTCATGCACCTAATCTCTAGGGTCACCCATCCTGGGAGCGCCCTAGCCGTTCACGTGCCATGCATTGCAGTTCACCCCTGGAACGTGACCTTCTCAGGTCGTATGTTTTCCAGTGGCTCTTTACTTGTGTTATGCCTGAACGCGTCATCCACACCACACGCATGGACTCTCGTGACCTAGGCTTCTCCCTAACTGATAACTGGTGTGTGGTCTGGGATCCACCTCTCGAGACCCAGCTCTGTTGTTCGAGTCACCGATGTCCGACCTCTCTACTGAGACGTCAGCACATCCTGGTGATCGATGTCTGACCACACTTCGGTACCTTGGTGCACGTGCGTCGCGACACTGACCCATGTCGCTCGTGGGATCCACCTAACACAACCTCATCATCACCATTGGTCAAACGATGGCCGAGGATTGGTCGGTAAACTTTACATAAGAGACTCAATGGGAATGAATAAATAAATAAACACTTTTGTTTCCAGCTTCATCTTTTTGCTTCTTCCTCTAGGTCTTCTTTACCTCTAGATTAATGACTTCTACGCCTTCATATCAAAGAAGCCTGCTTGAGAACAAAACAAGAACATGTAAATAAGCTTAATAAAACATTTATCTCTTTTCAGTTTTAAATCCTTAAAAATGATCTTTGAAGACATAAAAGAAGTAGTCAATGGTTAATGTTTATAAAACAATCATTTTAGTGCTTTTGATAAAAAAAAATAATTTGAGTCTTTAATAAAGAAAAAATATTTAGGGGGAAATACTGAAGAAATAAGCAACAGACACCATGTGGATATCTGAAATGCCATGTGGATATGTGAAATGCAATGTGGATATCAGAAATGCAAACAACGAAACATGGTTAGATTTACACTTATAGTGTCTTGTGAAAAAGAAATTGAGAAACTTTCTCATTGAAGAGTGGAGGAAACACATTGAGTGAGGGGAATCGGAGAAGAGAGAGCGTTGGACGAAGAGTCACCCGTCTTAATTCAACCAAGGGACCAAACTTCATGCGCTTGATGATGATGACAATTGTAAACCAATACTAAAGCTATGTACAAAATCCTATATACAAATATACAATGCATGTAAAGAAGATGGAAAAATTGGAAAAAAAAATGATGATGAGAGTACGTGTCTACAAAAAAAGAGAAAGAGAAAAGTAGAAAAGTTAGAATGGAAGATGTGTTTCCAAGAGAAGAGATGCGAGGGAAGGGGGTGATGCTTCAGATACATTAATATTAATATTGTAACTGATACAATCAAGAAAGAAATGGGAAGTTTTTTTTGCAGAGAAGAAAGTTGAAAGTTTTTTTTATAGAGAGGGAAATGAAAAGTTTTCTATAGGGAGGCAAGTGGAGAGTTGTTAAGAAAGCTACGTAACTTACGTTTGGTTTTCCAATCATAGAATTAAAAAAATAAGATTGAATACCAAAAAGAATAAAAGACAGGAATGTCCAACATAACAATAAAATGATAAAAAACCTCTTATTATATATTTCTAAAATAATAAAATAAAATATTTGTATAAGGATAAAGTGGAAAAAATAAATTTATACATCAAAAGAGCAGTTACGAAGAAAATCATCTTTTTATATATATATATATAAGTAGTGAAAAAAAAAAGATAATTTTTTGGTATTATCTAATAAACTAAAATTTAACGATTCAACATTATAAAATAATTGTCATACATTTTTATATGAAACTAAATAACAAATAAAATATTAAAAAGGAAAAAAAATCATTAAATGTATACTTTATAAACGATATAATTGTATAATATGTTTTTCTTGAAATTTCAGACAAAGGAAAAAAAACGAAATTGATATTATGATGAGAGAAAATAGCTAGAAAGTTATAGTCAAAATATTAAATGAATTGAACATGAAATGAAACAATTCAAAAAAAAAAACAATGGATATAAGTTAACGATATTTTAATAATTTAAATTAGAGATGGGTATGGCGAAAAATTAAATATGTTTCGTGTGATGATATTGTCTATATTCATACTTTCATTTAATTAAAAATACACGAATTATTCATCAAAATCAGGATAAGTTGGGATAATACTCGTAAGAAAGAATTTATTTCTCATATGTCTACAAAAATGAAAAGAATGAGAAATTTTAAGTTTTTAAGAGAAAATTAACCTTGTAAATTAAGTGTGAAATAAACCTCAAGATTATATATACACTACAATTTTAAACAAGACAACTTGCTACTTATCATAATTTTATATTTATTTTACTTTTGAAAGATTAAAGTATTTTTGTTGGATAAATTATAATTTTATTGTCTCTCTTCATGTTTTGTGACACTCATTTCTAACAATCAAAGAAGTTAACTAAAATTTTGAAAAATAGAAAATACGTAATTAGAGGTGAACAAAAGCAGTTGTTGAAAGGAAAAGTTTGAAAAGCAGAGAAGAAGCAATAATTTCGGCTTCTCTGGACAAACCAACCAAACGCTCTCTTGAGGCCACATGCGTTTACACACCAATATAAATAGCATCACCATCTATTCACTCTTTCATCACAAAATAAAAACAAAACCTCACACAATCTCTAACGTTTCTTTCTTCGTTCTATTTTTCTCTAAATTTTTCATAGCCATGGCATCTCAATCATTCTCCATCAAATCCTTCCTCGTTTCTCTTCTCTCAACACTTTTCTTCGTTGCCCTTGTCGCTGCTAAACATTCTTCTAAACATTCATCTTCAAATTCGGTGCCGGCACCAGCACCGGGACCTGATGCCGAAGAAACTGGATTTTCATATTGACATTTTTTTCTGAATCTTGGTCACAAATAGCAACATATCAAAGTTGCTTTAGGTGATAATTCTCACATTGCATTAAGTTTTGTGGCATTTTTATTTGTATACACAATCAGTGTGTGTTTGTTTTCACTTGGAAAATTAGTACCATGGGTTATGAGTACATTCTCTATTATTCATTTATTATTATTTGACAATTTTGTACGTGACAATGTGTTTCATTAATTATTATTATTTTTCTCTTAAATTTTTTTCTCATAAAAAATTATTAATATTATTTAAAAATATAATAAGTATTAAATTAATAGTAAAATATATTAAAATAAAAAATAATAGTTATAATATATTTTCAAGATTATAAAAACATTCAAATTGAAAATAACATAAAATAGCTAAAATATGTAATAGGAAAATTATTTAAAAAAATACAAAAAAAAAATATCAAAGTTATTGAAGTATAATATCCAAATAGTAAAATAACTATTATAAATAATATAAAATTTAAAATAAGTTATATAATATAAAAGTATCTAAATATTATACGGCTAATGATAATTATAATATTATTATTTTTATTATATGTTACATAATTGTCAATGTTTTATTGCTAGGGACTGAAAATTAAAATATGCACAAAAAGTAAAAATTAATAAAGTTTTATGTTTTATGAGTGAAAGACAAAAAATAAAATAAAACATGTCTTATATGGAAAATAATAGGAAAAAACATATTATGCTTTTATTTTAATTTTTTTTAAATTATGGTTATAAAATTAAAAGATCGAAACCAAAAATGAAATATAAAATATTATTTAATCAAAAGAAAAAAAAATTAAATAATTGGTTTTAATATTTGATTCGGATTCTAAATTAAATTGATTCGTGTCCTCTTAAAAGAAAGTGTGTGAAATAGAAAAATCTGATGAACAAAATTTAACAAATCCTTTTAAATCTACAAAACAATTATTCATCTTTTACTTTCTAACTTGACGTATTTTAAATACTAACTTACTTTATATAAATACTACAAAAATTGATATCCGTATTTTTTATTTTATTATTTATATATAGTTATGATTAATATTAAAAATTGAATAAAAGAGGTTATATGTATATTATGTATTTAATAAGATTTATTAAAATTAAATTCATCAATTAAATATACAAATGAGAAAGAATATTTTAATAATTTTAATGTCACTAATGTTACATCGGAACAAATACTAATATATTATTGTATCTTCTTCAAGTAACCATTTGTTTCCTTTACATAAGAGACTCAATAAGAATGAATAAATAAATAAACACTCTTGTTTCCAACTTCATCTTTGTGCTTCCTCCTCTGGGTCTTCTTTACCTATGGATTAATGACTTCTACACCTTCATATCAAAGAAGCCGGGGAACAAAACATGAACAAGTAAATAAGCTTAATAAAACATTTATCTTTTTTCAATTTTAAATCCTTAAAAATGATCTTTGAAGACATAAATGAAGTAGTGAATGGTTAATGTTTATAAAACAATAATTTTAGTGCTTTTGATTAGAAAAAAAAAAGTAAAATTTGAGTCTTTGATGAAGAAAAAAGATTTAGGGGGAAATACTAAAGAAATAAGCAACAGACACAATGTGGATATCTGAAACGCCATGTGGATATCTGAAATGCAATGTGGATATCTGAAACGCAAACAACGAAACGTGGTTAGATTTACACTTGTTGTGTCTTGAGAAAAAGAAATTGAGAAACTTTCTCATTTAAGAGTGGAGGAAACACATTGAGTTAGGGGAATTGGAGAAGAGAGAGCGTTGGACGAAGAGTTATCCGTCTTAATTCAACCAAGGGACCAAACTTCACACGGTTGATGATGATGACAATTGTAAACCAATACTAAAGCTATATACAAAATCCTATATACAAATACACAATGCATGTAAAGAAGACTAAAAAATTGGAACAAAACAAAAAAATGAAGATTAGGGTACATGTATACAAAAAATGAAAGAGAAAAGTAAAAAAGTGAGAATGGAAGATTTGTTTCCAAGAGAAAAGATGCGAGGGGAGGGAGTGAGGGTTCAGATACATTAATATTATTATTGTAACTTATATAATCAAGAAAGAAATGGGAAATTTTTTGCAGAGAGAAAAGGTGAAAGTTTTTTTATATAGAGGGAAGTGGAATGGTTTTGATAAAGAGGGAAGTGAAAAGTTGTCTACAGGGAGGCAAGTGGGAAGTTGTTAACGTAAGTTACGTTTGGTTTTCCAATTATAGAATTTAAAAAAATAAGATTGAATACAAAAAAGAAAAATGACAGGAATGACCAAGATAACAATAAATGACAAAAAACCTCTTATTATATATTGCTAAAATTGTAAAATAAAATATTTGTTTAAGGATAAAGTGGAAAAAATAAATGTGTACACCGAAAGAGCATTTACGAGGAGAATCCTCTCTATATATAGGTACAGACAAGTAGTGAAATAAAAAAAGATAATTTTTTTTTGTATTACCTAATAAACTAAAATTTTAACGATTGAACATTCAAAAATAATTGTTATATATTTTCATGTTAAAAAAAACAAATAAAATATTAAAAAGAAAACAAAAATGATCAAATGTATACTTTATAAACGATATAATTCTATAATGTGTTTTTCTTGAAATGTCACACGAAGGAAAAAAAAGATGAAATTGAGGTTATGACGAGAGAAAGTACCTTGAAAATCATAGTCAAAATATTAAATGAATTGAACAATTAAGATAGATAATAAAAATTTATATACTAAAAGAAATATTTTTAAAATGAAATGAAACAATTGACAAAAAAAACAAAGGAAATAAGTTAACGGTATTTTATTAATTTAAATTAGAGATGGATATGCAGACAAATTGAATATGTTTCATGTCATGATATTATCTATATCCATATACTTTTATTTAATTAATACAAGAATTCTTCATCAAAATCAGGATAAGTTGGGATAATACTCGTAAGAATGAATTTATTTCTCATGTGTCTACAAAAACGAAAAGAATGAGACATTTTAAGTTTTTTAGACTTAATACAATAATATATATATATATATATATATAACATCACATAAGAGAGCATTAACTGTGTAAATTAAGTGTGAAATAAACCTCAAGATCATATATACACTATAATTTTAAACAAGACAACTTGCTTCCTATCATAATTTTATATTTATTTTACTTTCGAAAGATAGAAGTATTTTTGTTGGATAAATTATAATTTTATTGTCTCTCTTCATGTTTTGTGACACTCATTTCTAACAATCAAAGAAGTTAACTAAAATTTTGAAAAATATAAAATACGTAATTAGAGGTGAACAAAAGCAGTTGTTGAAAGGAAAAGTTTGAAAAGCAGAGAAGAAGCAATAATTTCGGCTTCTCTGGAC
>Ga0123342_1009914_pt1 | contig 11138 bp, 12 predicted proteins | sample Turbeawhitnodule_FD_89960 | JGI IMG/M metagenome (GOLD analysis project Ga0123342, IMG submission 89960) | Root nodule microbial communities of legume samples collected from Mexico - Turtle bean Mexico white nodule | ecosystem: Host-associated > Plants > Roots > Nodule | place: Mexico: Nepantla... | reverse complement strand
TGGTTTCTTAGTGGTATAAATAATTTTTGGTTTTTAAAAGGGTTGGGATACCCCTAAAAAATCCCTCTTAATTTTATTCATTTATTGTTAAAAAAAAAAAAAAAAAAAAAAAAGCGAAATCACTTAGAAGTCACCTTTTCTGAACTTTGGAAATACTGACTGATTAAAACTTTTCTTTAGTACTGTAAGACATGTGTGTTTTGTGAAGAAAAGTTGCATTGATGTTGTAACATTTGGTTGTGCATATGAACTTAACTATGATGGTGTGGTGCAGCAAAGAAGGTTAAAAGAAATAGATGGAAGAAGGTGTGAACTGTGTGGAGATGATATAGGGGTTAATGCAGAGGGTGAGGTGTTTGTGGCCTGCAACGAGTGTGGCTTTCCTGTTTGTAAAAGCTGTTATGAGTATGAACGGAGGGAGGGAAACCATGTCTGCCCTCAATGCAAAACAAGATTCAAGCGTCTCAAAGGTAATAACTGTGATCATTTACGGCATCTTTAGACCATGTTCTCCACTGATGTGAGTGTTGCAGGCTGTGCTAGAGTTGAGGGGGATGAAGAAGACGATGATATTGATGAGTTGGAGAATGAAGAAGATATTGATGGAGGAAATAAACAAGATTTTAACACAACCATGTCTCATGAGGTAATGGTGTTGGTTTTGTTCAAACATTTACATGAGATTACTATAAAAAAAAATCATTAAACAATAATTAAATTTAAATAATAAAAATAATTAGTCACTATATTTTTTTTATCGAAAATAAACTATTAAATTAAATCGGTTCCCTATATTAAATTAGCCACTATATTAATTAAATTAGATATTAATTTAGTCATAAAAACTTATAAAATAGTTTCTAAATTTGTATATAAACTAGCTATCTAAATTTTAGCGACTAATATTTTAAATTCTAAATTAGTCTCTAAAAAAATTAATAGAAATTAATTTAAAATATAAAGTAAAAAATGCTAAAATCTTAATAACTAATGGTTGAATATCAATTTAAAAATCATTTTATAAATTTTATTAATAATAGAAACTATTCTAACTATTAATAATTTTTTTTAATTTATAAAATAGCAATCTAATTAAATAATAACTAATTATTTTAATATTTAAATTAGTTGTTATTGTGTATATTCAGATAAAAAAAATATTGACTATGTGCGTCTTTTAAAGTATTTAATATAAAATCAATAAATGTAAAATATTAGTATGAAACATTTTATGGTTAATGTGTATACCTTAGCTATACTAACAGTTAGATAAAATAAAAATATAAGCAATTAAGACATCATTTGCTCTAAATTCTTACTTTGACATCTTTTGCATGCATGCAACGTGCTTATTAAGGAACAGGATGAAGAAACTTGTGAAGAACATGATGCTTTGGTTCCTTCAAGTTCAACCACATTGAGCAAAGAGATGGTTCCATTGCAAGCAAGATCCATGGATCCTTCCAAGGACCTGGCTGCTTATGGCTATGGAAGTGTTGCATGGAAGGAAAGAATGAAGATATGGAAGCAAAGACAAATGGAACTTGGTAATGTCAGAAAACAAAATGACGAGGAAGATCCAAACAACCTTGTAGATGATGACACTGAATTCCTTATGTAAGTGTTTTTCTAGAATTCCTTCAGCATTAAAATAAGATTAAACCGTTTTTTTCATTCCTCTAAGAATAAGACACTGTAGTATTTAGAAGTAAAAAAAATAAAAAACAAGTCTATACATTATGTATCAGTTTAGTCCTTCAATTTAACTATTCTTAAAATCATGTTACTGTTTTCACTTAAAGTCATAGAATGTTTTGAATTTTCAACTAGGTTGCACTTTCCAGAGACATTTTTATAATTTTATTACTTTCAAGAACTAAAGTGATAGAACCTCTCAACAGATAACAGGCTTATTAGTACATTAGAAGTGTTCTATCCAACATTTTGATGATTTATTGCCTCTAACTTGATTAGTCTTTAACTTTGATACAGGTTTTTTTTACCACATGAGATCATTATTTTTCCTTTTTAACAAAATGGAGTTATTTTTATAAGGTTGGAAAAATCGTGTCAACATAGCAAGATATTATTGTAAAAAAAAAAGTCGTGTCAAAGTGATACGATTTTTATATAATCATTTTGAATTAAAGTTGTATCATATTGACACAACTTCACTTTGACAAAGACAAAAATCGTATCATCTTGAAACGAATTCCGCAACTTTATAAAACAGGATCTATACTGGTCAAAAAATTTATACACACAAAATGATATATTATATATACATATATATGATTACTTTATGAAGAGATTATATGTTTCTTATTTTGATCAGAATGGATGAAGGAAGACAGCCATTATCAAGAAAGTTGTCTGTTCCATCAAGTAAAATTAACCCTTACCGAATGGTCATACTAATGAGGCTAGTTGTTCTTGGATTCTTCTTCCATTACCGAGTTGTGCACCCTGTAGAACATGCCTATGCTTTGTGGCTAGTCTCAATAATTTGTGAAATTTGGTTCACTCTTTCATGGATTCTAGACCAGTTCCCAAAGTGGCTTCCAGTCATCAGACAAACTTATCTGGACAGGCTTTCCTTGAGGCAAGTAATCTACAAAATATATTTACAAATTAATTTATGTATAAAAAAGTTCTACAAGTATACGTCTGTAATGTTTGTAGCTTTTACTAACACTTCAAATTTTCTCCAAACAAAGTCTATGCCAATCATTGGCATATTTATGTGATGTTTCTTTGCAAGTTTATTAACAAATGCTAATGTACTTGTACATATAGGTATGAAAAGGAAGGGAAACCTTCTCAACTTTCTCCAATTGATATATTTGTGATCACAGTGGATCCACTAAAAGAGCCTCCTCTTGTGACTGCAAACACAGTTCTTTCCATTCTAGCCATGGATTACCCTGCTGAAAAGGTGTCATGTTATGTATCTGATGATGGGGCAGCAATGTTAACATTTGAGGCTTTATCTGAAACTTGTGAATTTGCAAAGAAATGGGTTCCTTTCTGTAAGAAGTTTAGCATTGAGCCAAGAGCTCCTGAATGGTACTTTGCTGAGAAGATAAACTACCTAAATGACAAGGTGCACCCATCATTTGTCAAAGAGAGAAGGGCAATGAAGGTAAAAATCTCAGCATGTCTTAGATACTTTATTCAATGAATCTTGAAGTTATATGATAAGTAGTTATGAGATGTATAAGGGTTGGAAAACCTCTGAAATGATTAAGTTCATATTTATTTTTTCTTGCTATTCTTGCTGATAAAAAAATGATAAGTAGTTATGTTCATTATATTACAGAGAGAATATGAAGAGTTCAGAGTTGGAATTAACTCTCTAGTTGCAAAGTCTAGGAAGGTCCCAGAAGAAGGGTGGACAATGCAAGATGGAACTCCATGGCCAGGAAATAATGTTGGTGATCATCCAGGAATGATACAGGTTGGTAATAAATTAAGAACAGATTCTTATGAGTTTATTTATGGCTTATTTGGTACTGAATCTTCTCATCTCTTTTCTTACCAAGATCCCAACAGTTTCAGATTGGTCAATATAAGCTTTTTAACACTAACACACACTGCATATCTTATGTGTTTATGTTCACTTTTGAGTAATTAACTTTGGGATTGTCAATGCCAATTCTTTCTCAGGTTTTTCTTGGAGAAAATGGAGGATATGACATGGATGGCAAGGAATTACCTCGCTTGATATATGTTTCTAGAGAAAAGAGGCCAAAATTCAATCACCAGAAAAAAGCAGGAGCATTGAATGCATTGGTAAGCAGCACAAAAAATAATGAAGGAGAAAAGAAGCTTGATAAAGCTCTACAATGTTATGCAATTATTCAGTTGACAACAATGAAAATCTGACATATTTCTACTTTGGTGATTCCATCAAACAGGTTAGAGTGTCTGCAGTGCTTTCCAATGCACCTTTTGTGTTGAACTTGGACTATGATCATTACATCAACAATAGCAAGGTTGTAAGAGAGGCAATGTGCTTCATGATGGACCCAGTAGTAGGAAAAAGGGTCTCCTATGTGCAGTTCTCACAGAGATTTGATGGTATTGAGCAACATGCCAATCAAACAAATGGATTCTTTGATGTATGAATGCTCTAAGAAAAACTGAATTGTTTCTTTGAACTTCCCTTATAAATGGACTTGTAATATACTATCTCTCTTCTCTTTTAGATTAACATGAAAGGCTTGGATGGTATACAAGGACCTACATATGTTGGAACAGGATGTGTCTTTAGAAGGAAAGCACTTTATGGTTTTGATTCTCCAAGAAAAAAGAAGCCTCCAACCAAGACATGCAATTGTTGGCCAAAGTGGTGTTGTTGTATGGGGAAGAAGAAGAAGAAGAAGTTAAAGAAACCAAAGTTTGAGATAATGGAAAACAGTCACAGTAAAGTACATTCTGAAGCATCTATAGTTGAAGGTGCTCTGAAATATATTGAACATAGTACTGAAGATAAACATTGCACATTTAGTATTTGCCATAATATTATATTTAATTCTCTTATAAGCCTTGTCATACATATCATCATAATAAATTAATAATGGTTATGCCAAGATGCAAATCCGGTTAGGAACACTTTACTTTTCAATTGTTCTTTGGAAGAAAATATAAAGTTCAGTGAAGAAGCTTATGAAATAGGAACCAAATGATTTTGTAAATCATTGTCTAATATAAACAAGTAAAACCTTGAATGTAGGCACAGAAGATGAAACATTGGCTCACATTTCAAATCCAAAGTTTGCCAAGAAATTTGGACAATCTCCTATCTTTATTGCATCTACTCAACTGGTGGAAGGTGAGACACTCAAACATGGAAACCTTGCTTCTCAACTTACAGAAGCAATACATGTCATTAGTTGTGGCTATGAAGAGAAAACAGAATGGGGAAAAGAGGTAAGGAAGCCATTTCATTACTCTCATCTTAGGTTATGTTTGGACCAACTTCTACATAAGCACTTTTGGAAAGAAAATAAGGCAAAAAAAATAAGAAATGAACTTCTCCATAAACCAAAATTAACTTATGCAGAGTAAAAATAAAAGTTAAGAGAAGGTAATGAGAGAACTTCTCCTAATTAGCTTATGAATATGCTAATTTTAGCTTGTGAAGAAGTTAAGTTTAATTTTTCTTCTTATTTTTCTTTCAAAGTGCTTATAAAAAAGTTGCCCAAAATTTGTTATTGAAGTTGTAACTTGTAGCCATTCTTTGAATTTCTCAGGTTGGGTGGATCTATGGTTCAGTTACAGAAGATATATTGACAGGTTTTAAAATGCATTGTCATGGATGGAGATCTATATATAGTATTCCTGAAAGACCTGGATTTAAAGTATCTTCCCCAAGAAACCTTTCTAATGGATTGCAACAAGTGTTTCAATGGGCCCTTGGATCAATGGAAATATTCATGAGTAAACATTGCCCTCTTTGGTATGGATATGGAGGAGGACTAAAGTGGTTACAACGCATTTCTTATATAAATGCCATAGTATATCCATGGACCTCAATACCTTTGGTGGTATATTGTACCCTACCTGCTGTTTGCTTGCTCACTGGCAAATTTATCATTCCTGAGGTATGAAGCTTCTTATTAGCCAAAAGAGCTGCTCAATTTTCTAATTTCACCTTATAATTGAAATAAAGGACATGATTAGTTGGTTAATTAGGAAGTTAATTACACATGGTTGGTACAATAAACTCTAGAAAAAGGAACATGTGTAAATCTATTTGATAATATTTTTTAGAAAAATGTTACTTTGACAACTACATAATGGAAAGACACCAGTTTACAACTGTAAAAGACATTAGTTTACAAGTGTGACGTGATAGCGTGTAATTCCAAAATTGCTCCATTTTAGTAAAACATTATTTCTCTCTCTACAATTGTAATATGGTGCAAGTGCAAGGTTGTCAACATATCAACACTCTACTTTTTATTGTCATTATTAAGAAGTGAACTTTAAGCTTAACTCAACCTCATAAAACTGGCTTATAAGGTGAGGTTTGCACATACTTATATATTATGAAATGTCCTAATCTCTAGTCGATGTGAGATCTCTATCACACACCCCTCACGCCGAGGCTACCAACTCATATGTGAGACTATATATTATGGGTGGTCCGATAACGGTCCGGGTGGCTTGATAAGTCCAACAAAAAGTAATAGAAGAAATATTCCTTCTTATATCTTTTGCCTTCCTTTCTGTTTCCTTTGTTTTATCTCAGTTCTTTATTTATAATAGTCATAATATTGCAAAATAAAATCAATGTGGTAGCTTATTATCAATATTGTTGTTGGCATTGCAGCTCAGCAATACAGCTGGAATGTGGTTTGTGTCTCTTTTCTTCTGCATTTTCACCACAAGTGTGTTGGAGATGAGATGGAGTGGTGTCACAGTTGATGAATGGTGGAGAAATGAGCAATTTTGGGTGATTGGAGGTGTGTCAGCACATTTTCTTGCAGTGTTCTTGGGGATGTTCAAGGTCTTAGCAGGTGTAAACACAAACTTCATAGTGACATCAAGAGAAGATGATGAGAAGCAGCATTCTGACATGTTTGCATTGAATTGGACCACTTTGCTGATCATACCAACAACATTGCTGATACTGAACATAATTGCTGTGGTTGCTGGAATCTCAAATGCAATAAACATTGGCTTTGAGGCTTGGGGACCTCTGCTTGGTAAACTCTTGTTTTCTTTGTGGGTGATTCTTCATTTGTATCCATTCCTCAAAGGCATGGTAGGTAGGCATAACAGGACTCCAACCATTGTTGTTGTTTGGGCAATTCTTCTTGCCACTTTCTTTTCTGTCTTGTGGGTCAAAATTGATCCATTTTTACCCAAGTCAAGTGGGCCAATTCTAGAGGAATGTGGATTGGATTGCACTTAGCTACAATTTTTTCCACCCAAAATGCTACCATGCATGATGCATTGATGATAATTTTTCTAATGCACACTACAAATTGTTTGGCTTGTAGCCACTTTTAACTTGTAATCATTTCTATGTTTTATTCAAATCTTGCATGGTGCATGTGGATTACAACTAAAAGATTCATAAGATCATCAAATACTTATAATAAGTCTTTTTGATAGAGGACCTTAGAGACCATGAGTTCCGTAGATTAAAACAATAATCAAATCGTAACAATCATATATTTTCTAAAATTAAGTGTTTGAAAAGAAGCAAATTATGTTTTATTGTGATTAAATGTTATATGTACATATCTTTTCCAGATTGCTTCTATAAAAAGAACAAATGCCGAAACACTTTAAACATTAGAATCAAAAAGTTTCCTGATCAATGATCTAAGTCATTGAAGATGGAGATTTTCATTGAAGTTCACTTAAAAATTAAGTGTTAACGAAATCAAAGTTGCATTTGTAAAATTTCAAGTCTGAGTCAACTGCACCTATATGTATTCCATTCAAAGCGTGAATTATTTTAAAGAGTATCACCATAATCCTACTATAAAAATGTTAAACGATGAGACTATAATTAATTAACTAAAGATATTAACTAGTCTAATTTAAATATTACAAAGAATATAAAAGATTACAAAAAATGCTAAAAATATTTACATATTTGATCATACTCACAATCGAAATGGAAGATCTCGTATATTCAAACTAACTTTCAAAATTATCAAAAGGTATGCACAAAATTCTTTTAGTGAAAAAATGTGAGTAATTTGATAAAGAGGGGAAACATAAAAGACATGCACTGTATCTTGTGGATGTCTATATTTTGGTTTGGTTTTTTACCTTGATATGTAGTACAATGTTTGTCGGATCCTTAGTTGGTAGGGTTCTTGGATCATGTAATTTTGGGATTTTGTATAAGGGTTGAGACACCCTTGAAGTGTCTTTTTTTATTTTATTTATTCTTTGTTGATAAAAAAAAAAAGACATGCACTTGGTAGATAATTAATAAGATGAGAACTTTAATTATTAATAAATTATTTCTTTTTATAAATACCTTTTTAGCTCTTACAAAATAATTAAGCTTTTAATTTTATTTATAATATTTTTCTAAAATTTTAAAAATTAATATTTTTGTTTCGTATAAAATTTATGAGTTGTTTTATTAAAATATTTTGTATTCTTACCCTTCTTAAATTTTAATTCACTATGTTTAATGCTTAATATTTACTTTTAAATAGATAAAAAAATATTAATTTTATAAATCTTATAAATTTTTCTTTATCTCACATGCGGATATCATATTATATAATCATTTTAACACTTTCATATAATATTAAAGATCAAAATTAACTATTTTTAATATAGAGGAATCAAAAATAATTTTTACAGATATCAAAATATTAAAATTTATTTGTTTTATGAATAATAAAAACCTATTTTTTTTAATTTCTTTATGTCAAAAAAATAAACACTATACAAAAAAAAATCAAGAGATTAGAAAAAATATATACAAGTAGTCTGTGTTACCGGCGCCTCCGGTTTCCTGGCTCGTGAAGTTTCTCCTCCAACGCCGTTACACTGTTAAGGCCACTGTTCGCTACCTAAGTATGTGTTTTTATTCTTCTATATTACTTTTTCTTTTTCTCGCTGAATATTTTTTGTTTTGTTATGAAGTAAAAATAAATAAATATTGATAATTTTATACATCTTAAACATAATTAATCCAACATAACAAAAACGACATTAATCTATAACTATATATACAGGGGATTCTGCTCTTAACTGTTTTTTTTTTCTGAACAGTTACTAAATATACTACTATTTTTTATGAGATCTGATTCGGAAACTAGAGGTTTGTTTAAGAGGGTGGAGGAGATTGAACTTTGGATTGAATTTTTCAATTCTCATTCATTTGTTGTTTTATCAGGACTCCATATCCCGTTAAATCTTGATGGCATTGGGGTTTTTTCTGAAAAATTCTCACGCAAAATACTTCCTTTTTTGTTTTCTTTTTTATCTTCTATTGGATGAAAATTAATCATGCATTTTTCATTGATTGTTTGTGGATTTTTGGGTTTTTTTTTTCACTGGCTTTGGATCAGTGATTGGGAAAATCTCGAGAAACTATGGTGTTCTAGGAGCATCTCTCCAAGGTTTATTTGTTTTCAAGAAACTATGCAGGTTTTGTTGTCTAATGATTATGAAGGTTTTGTTGTGTCTAATGAGGGTCTAGCCTATACTCAAGACTGAAAGTAAGTTCTTTAGAAGAAGAATTTGTTCGAAGATCTTCTTGAGCAACATAATGAGATTGAGTATTGTAATCTACTTTTGCAAATCAATGACATATGATCTTAACAACCTACTTTTGCAAAGATTCTTTCGTTGTTCCCTTTTTGTTTTCTTCCTTTTCTTCTTCTTTGGGCAATTCCTTATCTACCATGAATTTGAATTATATGCATATATATTACAGTATGTAGATGTACACTACATTTCATTTCTCTCTTCTGGGAGAGAAGAATACTGTTGCAATTTTGAGAGAAAGTTGGTTGCGAAAGAGTCCTATTTTAAATGGGTATCAAAAAAGTGCAACAAATCTAATTCATGTACCTCAAATTTTTATATCTTAATTATAAAGCATTAAAGTTAAATACATATTAATTATTGTTTTTATGATCATTTAATATATGTTGTGATTTTCTTCTGCTTTGGTGTTGTGACCGTCTTTGTAATTTGATAACATAGAACATGTATTTCCTCCATATTGCACTATATTATAATTCAAACCTTTTTAACTTTTTTGCTTTGCTTTATGATAAGTGCTAGTTTGCACTATATTATAATTCAAACCTTTTTAACTTTTTTGCTTTGCTTTATGATAAGTGCCAATGTGTAGTTTTCATTCAAAGGTATTCATTGACTAAAAGGCAGAGGAAGAAGTGTCGTTGAGTACTGCTATTTTTTAAAATATTAATAGTTAGAAAAAAATAAGTCATATTTAGTTTATTTTTATTTTATAAGTAACAAATACTTTACATAGACTTTAATTTTAATGTTTAACTTACTTTTCTAACCCTTAAAATTATTTTTATATTATTACTTTAAATATTAATTTTTCTAAGGTAAATTCTATATTTTTTACAAAATATTACTTTTATAAATAATATCACATGACCTGTTGTAGTTTAGTTTAATCAACTTTTATAGATAAGTAACCTGATGTAAACAAAACTGCATAAAATAAATACCGATGATGAGTTAAAACTTTCGTGACAATGAGTTAATTACCAAATATCGTAGAAAAGATTTGGTGTCTAATTACATATTAATTTAAAAATCATAAATTATTTAATGATAATAAAAATTAATTTAGAAATAAAAAAAATTTAGTCTCCAAAATTTTCAATATAATTATTATAACAACTAATTAATTTTTTTTCTAAAATTGATTTTTGATCAATGATTTTATGTAGTGTACCAAATAAAACTATAAATAATTAAAACATATAAAAATAGAGTTTCTATCTTTTAACTCTACCATCACAATAAATATTAATATTTATAATATAAAATATAAAAAGAAAAAAAATCTCTTTAATAAAAATATACGTAAAAAATGCAAAAAGTTAAATTTGTTTTCAAATTTAATAAAATTATAAATTTTTATAAATAATTTAAATATTAAAATTTATTAAATTGTATATGAAATACGATTTTCAAATAAATTTGTTTATAAAAATAATAATACTTATGGAAGGATTTTGAATTGAAAAAGAGAGCACAAAATGTAAAAATTGCTTTGCAAAATATTAGTAAGTGTTATATTTATGTCTATGTTTTTCACGGAAAAGAGTTAGTCTATATTTAGGTATATAAGTTAAAAAAAATAAAGAGAAAATATCGATAATTCGATAAATTATATAATGAAAAATAGATAAATTATGAGTTTTCTGTTTTTGTCTATAAAACCTTGAGTTTTTATTGCTCTTTTTTTCTTTCTCTTGCCATTCCTTGTCACATCTAATGTTAAAATATTTGTTTATTTTTTTACGATATCACAATACAAAAGTAAAAAAATAGATATAAAATTAAAAAAAATCATTAAAAATATGAGAAAATATGTGATAAGAATATTTTAATAGATTAATACTTCTTAACAATTTCAAAGTTTAAAAAGAAATTTCATT